>Ga0163152_10004381_pt1 | contig 17513 bp, 11 predicted proteins | sample OliLakLV19MP8IB2_FD_148635 | JGI IMG/M metagenome (GOLD analysis project Ga0163152, IMG submission 148635) | Freshwater microbial mat bacterial communities from Lake Vanda, McMurdo Dry Valleys, Antarctica - Oligotrophic Lake LV.19.MP8.IB-2 | ecosystem: Environmental > Aquatic > Freshwater >... | reverse complement strand
TTCCCACGGAAAAATCCGACGCGACAACGCCACCGATGGCGATGAGCCCGCCAACCAGGACCGCTGCGGAGAGCAATCCCTACCCGGTTTCCTTTTTCGATTTGCGGCGTGGGGCGGCCGAGGTCCCGGTCGAGCCTACATAAGAGCCCTCGTCGCATAAGTGCCCATCCGTGAAGATCAGTGTTTCACTGCCTTGACGTTCGATCCCTTCGAGCTGGTCCGCTCAAAGATCGGGCCCTGCCTTCAACCGCGCTTAACCGCGGGCGAGCTCAATGTAAAAGCAACTGCCTTCACCCGGCTTCGAGTCCAGCCAGATGCGACCCTTCATTCGCTCGACCGCCCGACGGGCGATGGCCAGCCCGACTCCACTTCCTGGATACCGGGAATAACCGTGCAGGCGCTCGAAGATCTGAAAAATGCGTTCGTGATATTTCGCCTCAATGCCGATGCCGTGATCGCGCACGTAAATAATCACATGGCCGTCTGTAACCCCGGCGCCGATCTCGACCTTGGGCGCCATGCCCGACCTCGTATACTTCAGGGCGTTCGTCAGCAAATTCGCGAGCACCTGCGCTAGAATCGTCCGCGAGCCGCGCACCGGGGGCAAATCACGCTCCACCAAAACCTCCGCGAGCATTTGCTGAATCACACCGCGATGTTCGATCACCAGATCGCGGACCACTTCATTGAGATTGAGCGACTGTAACACCACTTCCTCCCGCGCCAGGGTGCTGTATTCCAGCAGAAGTTTCAGCGTTTCCTCCATCCGGATCGCGGCGTTTTCCACCCGTTGCACCATCCCGCGGCCTTCGTCGTCGAGCGCCTCCCCATGGTCCGTCAAAACGATTCGCGCGTAGTTGCTGATCGTCACCAATGGCGCGCGCAAATCGTGCGAAATCGAATAATTAAAGGCCTCCTGTTCGCTGTTGATCTCCTCGAGCATGTGCTGCGTGCGCTTCAACTCGGAAATATCCGTGACCGCGATATGGATGCGTCGCTCCTCGACCAGCGTGACTGGCGCCAGCCGACTCGAAAGTTGCACGTCGAGGGGGTCGAGACGGCTTCCCCGCAGCTTGAGTTCGAGGGTCAGCTGACTTTCCGATTGCAGGCAAGCTTCCAAATGCGAGGCCAATCGTCCGGCATCATTGGAATCCACGAAGCGGCGCACAAATTTTCCAATCACCTCACTCGAGGGCTGGCCCAGGAGCAACAACGCCGCAGGGTTGCCCCCGACGATCTGTCCTTGCAGCGAAACAATCAGATAGCCGGTCGGAAGGTGATCAAACAAATCGGAGAACCGGCGCACCGAATCCTCGAGTTCCTGCTGCGTTTCGCGCAGCGCCCGATTCTCCATTTCAAGTTCGACGCGATGAACCTGAAGTTCCTGGACTGCCTCTTGAAGCTGGCTTAACTCCGCCGCCCGCGTCGGGGGCAGGTGCTGTTGCAGTTCGCGCAAACTGGCGGTGAGTTGCTCGATGGTCAGGGTCCTGAGATCCATGCCGGCGGTGTTTAGGGAGGCGGTTCTTTTGATTGAGGAGTGATCGAAAGCAGAATGAATGGGTACGCATGCGCACCGCTCGCAATTTAAACTCCAAGGGGGCAAACCGGACCCCACCAGAAGTTCAACCGACCTACGGTGCACCGTCAAGGTTCCGGTGACCGCGGGAAGAATCCCGGTGAGCATGTTTCAGCCCGGACCAATGGGGCCAGCCTGGTTGCCTGTTGCGTGGCATCCAACTGTTCTTTTAATCACTTGAACAGGTAGTCGAATTCTTTTAGCGGCGCGCGAGTTAACATACGGCGTCCCGAAGAGAGGCAGGGCAGCCGGGGAGGGCAATCAGCAGCAGGCAACAGGCTGACCCGGTCTAGATTTCCCGATGCATTTTTCCGAAAGGCGGATGCGGCAGGTTATCCCGACCGGGCTTGGGCAAAATTGAACGGGAGCTGAATGCGTCGTTGCCTCACGCACCGGCATTCCCAACGATCGCAGTTTATGTCCGTCGAGCCCACTGAGAGCACTGCCGCCCCCGCGGCCCCCAGCGACTTCATCCGCGATATCGTCGCGCAACACGTTGCGGAGAAACGCTACCAGAAAATCGTCACGCGTTTCCCGCCCGAGCCCAATGGCTACCTGCACCTCGGCCACTCGAAATCGATCTTCCTGAATTTCGGCATCGCCCGTGAAAATAACGGCCAATGCAACCTGCGGTTCGACGACACCAACCCGCTGAAAGAAGACACGGAGTACGTCGACGCGATCGTCACCGACGTGAAGTGGTTGATCGCGGGATGGGCCGACCATTGTCTCGCTTACAAACCGAAAGGCTCCTTGCCGACCACCCACGACGTGGCGGGTAAACCCGACTTGTATCGTGCGCCGGTGCCCGCGACTGCAAACGACGCGGAGCCATTTTTCACGAGCGACTATTTCGCAGCGCTTTTCGGCTACGCCGTCGAACTCATCAAACGCGGTAAAGCCTACGTCGATGATCTCAACGCCGAGGAAACCGAAGCGTACCGCGGCGCACCCGATCGCCCGGGCAAAGACAGCCCATGGCGGAACCGCAGTGTCGAGGAAAACCTCGCGCTATTCACCCGCATGCGTGCCGGTGATTTCCCGAACGGAGCCCGGAGCCTGCGCGCGAAGATCGACATGGCGTCGCCCAACATCTGGCTGCGCGATCCGCTGCTCTATCGGATTCGACACATCCCGCATCACCACGCCGGGGACAAGTGGTGCATCTATCCGCTGTATGATTTTGCGCACTGTCTCAGTGACTATATCGAAGGCATCACGCATAGCATCTGCACGCTGGAGTTTGAGGTGCATCGTCCGCTGTACGACTGGATTCTCGAGAGCCTCGAACTCCCCCGCCCGCTGCCGCGCCAGTACGAGTTCGCGAAGCTCAACCTCAGCTACATCATCTCGAGCAAACGCCGGTTGATCCAGCTGGTGCAGGATAAAGTGGTCAACGGCTGGGACGACCCTCGTCTGCCCACGATCGCTGGCGCCCGTCGCCGCGGCATCCCGGCCTCTGCCCTGCGCAAGCTGTCTCACACCGTCGGCGTAACGAAGTTCGACGGCCTCACGGACATCGCGGTGCTGGAGCACTGCATTCGCGAAGAGTTAAACGGCCAGGCCCTCCGGCGCCTCGCCGTACTCCGCCCCATCAAGGTGGTGCTCACGAATATTCCCGAAGGCGAAATCATCCCGTGCGATGCCACCAACAATCCGCAGGACGAAAATCCCACGAAGCGCCAGGTTTCGCTAAGCCGGGACGTTTTTATCGAGAGCGAAGATTTCGCGGAGGTTCCGCCGCCAAAATATTTCCGCCTCAAGCCGGGCGGCGAAGTTCGTTTGAAGTACGCGTGCATCATCAAGCTCGATGAGATCGTGAAAGCGCCGGACGGCAGCATCAGCGAACTGCGCTGCACCGCCGACCTGACCACGCGATCCGGGGGCATCAACGCCGACAAGAAAGTGAAAGGTACGATCCACTGGGTCAGCGCCGCCACGTGCATCGATGCTGAGATCCGACTCTATGATCGTCTCTTCACCGTGCCGGAGCCGGGCGCGAGCGACGATCTCAAGCCGCACCTCAATCCTAAATCGCTGGAGATCGTCACGGGCAAACTCGAGTTCTCGCTCGCGGGTGCGGTCGCCGATGAACGTTTCCAATTTGAACGTCTGGGTTACTTCACGCTCGATGCGAAAGACAGCACGCCCACGCGCCCGGTCTTCAATCGTACGATCACGTTGAAGGACACCTGGGCAAAGAAATAGTCGGTTCAGATCTGTCGACGACGTCCGTCGCCGACCCTGGGACCGCGGCCGCCCTCGGCCGCCTACATTGCCTCGCTTCAAAGCGTCTCCTTACCACTTGCCCATGGACATCATCCCGACGCTCAACGCCCACGAAACCCGCGTGCTGGGCTCGCTGATCGAGAAGCAGATCACGACGCCGGATTACTATCCGCTGTCGCTTAACGCGCTCGTCAACGCTTGTAACCAGCTCACGAATCGCGAGCCGGTGATGTCGCTCGATGAAACGGTGGTGGTGCGCGCGCTGGACGGGTTGCGGGACAAGCGCCTCGGAACCCTTTTCTCCGGGGCCGACAGTCGGGTCCCGAAGTACAAACACACGCTGACCGACGCGATTCTACTCACTCCGGCGGAGTTAGCGCTGATGTGCGTGCTGATGTTACGCGGCCCGCAAACGCTCGCGGAACTGCGCACGCGGACCGAGCGGATGTTTACCTTTGATACGTTACCGGAAGTGGAGGAAGCGTTAAGTGGACTGGCCTCGCGGCAGCCCCAACCGCTCGTCACAAAACTCCCGCGCGCTCCCGGGACCAAGGAGTCGAGGTACGCGCAGCTCCTATCCGGCCCGGTTGAATCCGCCGCGGCAACAAAAACGCTACCCCTCGAACCTGCGACGGCCGCGGTCCGGGTGGAAAACGAGCGCATCGCAAAACTGGAGCAAGAAACCGTCGACCTCCGCCGCGAAGTCGCGGAGCTAAAAGAGCAATTCGCCACCTTCCGAAAACAATTTGAGTAATCGGAAAAGTGGGAAACGGAAAGCGGTGTAGGGCCCGAGCTTGCGCGTGGCTGGTTTGCTTTTTCGTACGTCCTATTAGCCACGACCAAGGTCGGGCCCTGCTACCCAACTCAGCGGCAACGGAAAAATGACGACCAGCTTGCTCGTAATTTCCGCGTACGTTTTCCGATCCTTCACCTTCCCGATTTTCCGCTTTTCCGATTTTCCGAGCTTTTCCGCTTTTCAGCTTTTCCGCTTTTCTCAGATCTGGTTCACTCATAAAACCTGTGAAGCAAAGTATCATCACGCTGGATATGGAAGGGGTTCTCACTCCGGAAATCTGGATTGCGGTCGCTGAACGCACCGCGATCCCGGAGTTGCGCCGTACCACGCGGGATGAACCCGATTACGACAAGTTGATGCGCTACCGGATCGATCTCTTGGATCGCCACGGCATCACGCTTTCCCGCATCCAGGAGGTCATCGCGACCCTCCCCCTGCTACCGGGAGCGCTGGAATTTCTCACCGAACTGCGGCAGCGCACCCAGGTGATCATTCTTTCGGATACGTTTGAGCAGTTCGCGCAACCCTTCCTGCGTCAGATGGGGTGGCCGACGCTGTTTTGTCATCGCCTGATCGTGGAGCGGGACCGCATTACGGGTTATCAATTGCGCATGCCCGACCAGAAGAAGCACTCGGTCGCCGCGTTGCAGTCGCTGAATTACAAGGTCATCGCCGCCGGCGATTCATTCAACGACACCTCGATGCTCGGCCAGGCCGACCACGGCTTCCTCTTTCACGCCCCGGAAAACGTCGTCCGTCAATTCCCGCAGTTCCCGGCGATGAGCGACTACCAAACACTCCTCAAGCGGATGCTGGCCGTGCTGTAGGTCGGGTCCAGCCTTCGGGACTAATATATAATCGAAGGTAGGGCCGGCCTTTGCCGACAGGGTTGAAACAGACATTCCTGTCTTTAACTCAACTGGCGTACGAGTCTTTGGCTCAGCACTCCGTAGCTCGGACTCAAACGACATGCCCAAAGCCGTCGATCGCTCAATGAACAGGCAGGAATGCCTGTATCACGGAGGGCGATGAGCCTTCCAACCAGGACCGCGGCGGAAAGCGATCCCTACCCGGTTGCCATTTTCGACGGCCAAACAACCTGTCCCTTTAGCGGGTGGAATAGCCTGTCCCTTCGGAGTGTCTGCAACCCGATCCGATCCCAGGGACCGGATCCGATTCCTGGGACCGCGGCCGCCCCCGGCCGCATGGTTTGCCAATGGTCACCGTACGATTGATCGAAGGTAGGGCCGGCTCTCCGCAGCCGGCCTGGTTCAATCGACGTTCCCATGTGAAAAACCCGACCCGACCACGCAACCGCTACGGCGCTGAGCCTCCAACCAGGACCGCTGCGGAAAGCGGTCCCTACCCAGTTTCCTTTTTCGTTCACGTCCCTAGCAGGGTTAAACTCAACGTGCGAGCTCGGCCCCCAAAGCCACCCTAACCCCGCTTACCCTCGTCCAAGGTGCAGTGGATAGTCTTGTCGCAATCCGCAGGTTCATTCACGCTTCTCAACCCCACCTTTACCCCTTCAATCGCCCCCGCGTCGCCTTCTCTCACCATGAAACTGCTGCTCAGCTCGCTATTCCTTTGTTGCTGCCTCGCCCCATCGCTGGCGTTGGCGCAGGCAACCCTGCCCGCAAAGAAAGTGGTCTTCACCTCCAACGCGCGTCTCGGAGAAAACGAAATTCGTGAGCTCCGCACCGCAGCTCCGACGCTCAACATTGTTTTCCCCTCGAAGGAAAACCTCGACAAAGAGTTGGTCGATGCCGACGGCATCGTGGGCGGGTTGACTCGCGAACAGTTTCTCAGCGCGAAGAAATTGCGCTGGTGGCAAATCACCTCCGCCGGCGTGGAAAACTACCTGACGGGCATCCCTGAACTCGCCCCCAGCCCGGTCACGGTCACGAACATGAAGATCGTCCAAGGCGTGGAAATCGCGGACCACGCGTTCGCGCTGCTGCTCGGCCTCACGCGGCGCATCGATATCGCCGTCAAGGACCGCGAGACTGAAACCTGGCGCAGTCTGCAGCAGTACGGCCCCCCGTTGGAGTTGCATGGCAAGACCGCTGTGATCGTGGGCGTCGGCGGGATCGGCATGCAGATCGCGGTCCGCGCGAAAGCGTTTGGCATGACTGTCATCGGCGTCGATCCGAAGGATTTGCCGTATGTCCCGCAGCTCGATCGCAACGTACGGCCCGATCGATTGGACTCGGTCCTGCCGGAGGCGGATGTCATTTTTGTGGCAGCCCCACACACGCCGGAAACCGACAAAATGTTCAAGGCGGCGCAGTTCGCCAAAATGAAGAAGGGGGTGCTCTTCATCGCGGTGTCCCGCGGCAAAATCTACGACAACCAAGCCCTCGTCGACGCGCTGGAAAGTGGACGCGTTGCCGCTGCCGGACTCGATGTTACCGAAACCGAGCCGCTGCCGAAGGGCCACCCGCTCTGGAAAACGGGCCGCGTCATCATCACCCCGCACATCGCCGGCCGTTCGGATGGCGAAGGCGCGCGTTACTTCGAAATCTACAAGGAGAACCTCACCCGCTTTGCCAACGGCGAACCACTCCGCCACACCGTCGACAAGCAGAAGGGCTATTGATCGTTTCGCCTGGCCGGCCGTCGGATCCGACTATCGTTCTATCGTTTCGGATACAAAAACCATTCCCCTGGGACCGACAGGAGTGAAACAGACATTCCTGTCTGTAACGAAACTGGCGTACCAGTCTTTGGCTCAGCTCTCCGTAGCTTAGACTCAAACGATAGGCACAAAGACGTCGAACGCTTCAGGTACAGGCAGGAATGCCTGTATCACTCTGTTAATCGACGTTCCAAGGTAAAAATCCGACCACGCAACCGATGCGGCGATGAGCCCCTCCAACCAGGACCGCTGCGGAAAGCGGTCCCTACCCGGTTGCCACTTCCGATCTGCGACCGAGCCGATCAATGAGCCCGCGGTTCCAGGGGGCTCTCTCCGCCATCAGCTTCCCTGCAGAAACCGCTGAATTCTCCCCAACACCCGCTCGCGCCCGAGCACGCGAATTATCGCGGTGATGCTCGGCCCCACATTCGTGCCGGAAAGCGCGAGGCGCGTCACCGACTGATAATCGCCAAAGCCCACGACGTGCTTTTCCGCCAGGGTTTTCATCAGCGCTTCAATCGCAGCATCGCTCGTGAGATCCGCCTCCGGCGCCTTCAGCGCGTCGGCCAACTCCTGCACCCGAGCCTTCGGATCGCCTTTGCTCATTACCTTGTCGAGGACCTTCGCATCGATCGGAAAATCGTCGGAAAAAAAGTAGCTGGTGTAAGCGGGCAGCTCTTCAATCCCCTTCACCTTCGGTTGGCTCAGGAGCATCACTTCCCGGAAATAAGCATCACTCGCCGCGAGCGCAGCCATGGTCGGGTGCGCCGCTGACTGCCTCGTGAAGAAATCCCGCGCCTGCGCCACGAAGGTGTCGGCCGGCAGCTCGAGCAAATACGCCATGTTCATGTGCGCGAGTTTCTTGTCGTCGAAGCGCGCGTTGCTCTGATTCACGCCCGGCAGATCAAAGAGACGAATAATCTCAGCGATGGGCATTTTCTCTCGGTCGTCGCCCGGATTCCAGCCGAGCAGACACAGGAAATTCACCAGCGCCTCCGGCAGATATCCACGGCGCTGATACTCCTCGATCAGCGCACCCTGATCCCGCTTCGACATCTTGCCCGGCCCGTTCTGCTTCAGGATGAGCGGAATGTGCGCGAACTCCGGCGGCTTCACCCCAAAGCCCTCGTACAAGTGCACATGCTTACTCGTGTTCGAAAGATGATCCTCGCCCCGGATGATGTGCGTCACGTTCATCGCGATGTCGTCGACTACATTCACGAGGTGAAACACCGGGTTTCCGTCCGAACGAACGATCACGAAGTCCTCGTCCTCGAGCCGCTCCACGCGTCCTCGTATTCGATCTTCAATGACAACCGGCGGCACCTTTACCTTCGTAACCGTCTTCTTGCGGTGTTCGTCGAACACCTCATGCCGGTCGCCCAGCAGCTTGAACCAAATCGCGCCCTCCTTGTCGTACGCGCGGCCGGACTGCATCAATTGGTCAACGTACTTCTTGTAGATGTCGGACCGTTCACTCTGCCGATACGGACCATAATCGCCCCCGCCGTTCGCGCCGAATTTCGGGCCCTCATCCCAATTGAGTCCGAGCCAGCTGAGGCTCTCGTAAATCAGCGCCAGAAACGCCTCGCTGTTGCGCTCCTTGTCCGTGTCCTCGATCCGCAGGATAAACGTGCCGCCCGTATGGCGCGCATAAAGCCAGTTGAACAGCGCAGTGCGGGCGCTCCCGATATGGAAGAACCCGGTGGGACTGGGAGCGAAACGAACGCGAACGTGGGACATGGAAGGGGAATCTCCGCGCATTCCCGCGATGCTGTCAAAGGTAGGTTGCCGGGCTGTTTTCTTGGACGCACCAGCTAGCCGGTCTCCGTCTGCGGCGCCAATGTTTTCCCTGGGACCGCGGCCGCCCCCGGCCGCATTCAACCTCATTCCGGAGAATAAGTATCCCCTGATGAGCACTTATAAACACTGGGCCAAGACTTGTCACCGTCCGCGCAACATTTAGCTCTAGCGTCATGCCCCTAAAGTACTCCGCGCTGCTCGCCGCGATCGTTACCCTGTCACTCCTGCCGCTGCACGCCGCTAATGCGGCCAAAGCGGCGCCCAAAGCCGCCGCCGCGACACCCACGGCCAAGGCGACACCGTACCCGCTTATCCTGGGACCCATCCGGCTTTACGAAGGCGATGCGCCCGGCGCGCTGGGGCAGCGGCCCCGGGATATTCCCACTCTGACGCCTTTCCCCGCGGATCCCGCGAGGCGTAATGGGGCCACGATGCTCATCTTTCCCGGCGGCGGCTACGGCAACCTCGCGGAACACGAGGGCACGGGTTACGCGGAGTTTTTTGCCGCCCACGGGATCACCGCGTATGTGCTGAAATATCGGCTCGGCTCAAATGGCTATCGACACCCGGTCATGCTCAACGACGCCGCGCGGGCTTTGCGCATGCTGCGCGCGTTCGCCAAGCGTGACGGCCTGGACCCAGCCCGCATTGGGGTGATCGGCTCGTCCGCTGGCGGACATCTCGCGGCCACCCTGCTCACGCACTTCGATCCCAAGCGTCCGCACGGTCCCGCCACCCATCCGACTGATCCCATTGATGCCGAATCCGCGCGGCCGGACCTCGGTATTCTCTGCTATCCCGTGATCTCGTTCGGTGAATACGCGCATGCCGGCTCCCGCAAGAATCTCCTCGGCGAAAACCCAAGTTCCGAGCTGGTTCAGGCGCTCTCGAACGAGTTTCAAGTTACCAAAGACACGCCGCCCACCTTTATCTGGCACACCGTCGAAGACAAAACCGTGCCCGTGGAAAACGCGTTGCTGTTCGCCTCGGCGTTGCGCCGCGCCGGCGTGCCGTTTTCGCTGCACATCTACGAAACGGGAGCCCACGGACTCGGTTTCGGCCGGCCCGGACGCGAAGGGCCACCGTGGGCTGACCAACTGCTGTATTGGTTCAAAGAACGAAAGTTCATTCCGTAATCAGTTGTTTGAGTAGGGCCCGAGCTTGCTCGTGGCCGGGTGATCGAAATGCATCGGAGGCAAACGGCCACGAGCGAGCTCGGGCCCTACCTCGGGCAGAAACCACCTACGACAAGTGCTGGATGATGCTCACCAGCGGCAGGAACAGCGCGATGACGATGGTACCCACCATCACAGCCATGAACACGATCATGATCGGCTCGATGACCGACGTCAGACCGGCAACCGCGTTGTCGACCTCTTCGTCATAGCTGTCCGCGATACGCGTCAACATGTCCGGCATCGCGCCCGTTTCCTCACCGACTTCAATCATGCTCGTAACCATGCCAGGAAACACGTGCGTCGATTCCAGGGGTTTCGCCACGCTGTCACCTTCCTTCACGCGGTCATGCACCACATTGATGGCATTCGCGACGTGCACATTGCCGCTGGTATCGCGGGTGATGATCAACGCCTGCAAAATGGGCACGCCGCTCGCCAGCAAGGTGCCAAAGGTCCGCGTGAAACGGGCAATCGCCGCTTTCAAAAACAAGTCTCCGAGCAGCGGCATGTGAATCAAACTCCAGTCGATCGTCTTCCGGCCCAATCCGGTCTTCGCGAACAATTTGAATCCGATCCAGGCCGCGACGACCGCCGCGATCGCGAGCAAATAATGATTTTGCATGAACCGGCTCACATCCATCAGAGCCTGGGTCAACGCCGGCAGGGACTGGCCCTTCAAAAGACCAGAGAAGATGTCTTCAAACTTGGGTACGACCACGACCATCAGAATCGCCACGATCACCATCGCGACCAGGACGATGATCACAGGATAGATCATCGCAGCCTTCACCTTGCCCTGGATCTTTTGCGCTTTCTCCATGAAGACGGACAAGCGCTCCAGCACGACGGCGAGGACCCCACCGGCCTCACCGGCCTTGACCATGTTCACGTAAAGGCGATCGAACACCTTGTCGTTCGCCGCGAGTCCGTCCGAAAAATTGCCGCCCGAGCGAACGGCGTCGGCGATGCTGTCCACCACGGCCTTGAACGCCGGCCGCTTCTCCTGGCGCGCGAGCACTTCCAGGCTGCGCAGAATCGGCATACCCGCCCTCACTAGCGTCGCCAGCTGGCGGGTAAACACCGCCAGGCCCTTCATGTTGATCGGGCGCCCAAACGACCGTCGCTGCTTGCGCGCCGTCGGCACCCCCGAGGGGAACGTGAGCGTGCGCTGCTTGCCGGCGGCCTTTGCCTCAAAAGTCGCGGGAGCAGGAGCAGCCGCAGGAGCAGGACGGGCAGAGAGCTTGGACATGACGTCAGGTGTACTTGACCACTTCTTCCACGGAGGTATGACCGTCGAAAATCGCGCGCAGCCCGTCATCCCGGATGGTGCGCATGCCCTGTTCAATCGCCTTGCGCCGGATTTCCAATGTGGGAGCACGCTGCGTCACGAGGTCGCGCAGGCCCTCCGTCAAACGCAACCACTCGTAAATGCCCAATCGTCCCTTGTATCCAGATTGGCTGCACGTGGGACATCCCTTGCCATAGAAAAACTGCCGGTCACCCACGTGATCCCGGGAAATTTTCAGCTGTTGCAACAAATCCGGTTGAGGCAGGTACGACGTCTTGCACTGGGTGCACACGCGGCGAACCAGCCGCTGGGCCAGGACGGCCTCGAGCGTTGACGCGATCAGGAACGGCTCCACGCCCATGTCGACCAAGCGGGTGACCGCACCCGCGGAATCGTTGGTGTGCAGGGTCGACAACACCAGATGGCCGGTCAGCGAGGCCTGAATTGAAATCTGCGCGGTCTCGAGATCGCGAATCTCACCGACCATGATGACATCCGGATCCTGCCGGAGAAAGGAACGCAGCGCCTGCGCGAAGGTTAGACCCACGAGCGGGTTCACCGGCACCTGCATAATGCCCTCGATCTCATATTCGACCGGATCTTCAGCCGTCAGGAGCTTCAAATCCGCCGTATTGATAACCCGGAGACCGCTGTAAAGCGTCGTCGTCTTGCCGGAACCGGTCGGGCCCGTGACGATGAAAATACCATTCGGCCGCCGCAGGATTTCACTCATGCCGTTGAACACATCCTCGGGCATTCCGAGCTGCGTCATGTCCAGCCGCACCGCCGCTTGGTCGAGCACGCGGAGCACGACGCTCTCGCCAAACTGAGTCGGCAGCGTGGAGACGCGCAAATCGACCGCGCGGCCACCGATCATGATCTTGATGCGGCCGTCTTGCGGAATCCGGCGTTCCGCGATGTTCAGGCCGGCGAGCACTTTGATGCGCGAAGTGATGGGCAACGCCAGTTGCTTTGGCGGCGGCGCCATCTCGTAGAGGGCACCATCAATGCGATAGCGAATCTTGAACTCGTGCTCGAAGGGCTCGAAATGGATGTCGCTCGACTTGTCCCGAATGGCCTGGCCGATGACCAAGTTGACGAACTTGATGATCGGGGTCTGCTCGGCCATCGACTCGATGTCCCGCTCCGAAAGCTCGCGGTTCGGCGTTTCGGTGCCCGTAGTGATTTTCCCGGTACTGATCTCCTGGAGGAGATCGTCGATGCTGTCCTCATCCTCGCCGTAGTGCTGCTTGATCTGGACTTCGACCTTGTCGGGATCGGCGAAAAACAACCGCACGTTGCGGTCGAGCGCAAACGTCAGGTCGTCGACCGCCTGCGTGTTGAACGGGTCCGTGACGAGCAGGTCGATATTCTGGGCATCCGCCTGCAAGGGCATCACGCCGTAATCACGCGCGAGTTTCCCCGTCAGCGCCGCGATCGCCTCACCTGGAAACTGCACCGGAAGTTCGCCGACGTAATCGTAACCGAGATGAATGGCAATTCGCCGCAGGAGATCTTCCTTTTCGACGAGCCCCAAGTCGACGACGACGTCGGCCAGCGGCTTCCCGGTCGCCTTGTGCTCTTCGTTGAGCTCATCGAGCTGCTCCACGGCCACGAGGCGATGATCGCGCAAGAACTCGTAGATGGCAGCGCTGTGACTGGCGAACATGGGGTGGGCTACAGGAAAATAAAAAACAGATTAGAGAGGGCGCAGTTTCATCCCCATTTGCAGGAACTTCTCCCGCATGAGATTGGAGTCCTGCGCCTTTTCCAACGCCTCATCGGGTGAAACCAATTCACGGTTCACCAAGCTCATGAGGTGCGTATCAAGTGTGATCATACCCAGGTTGGCGCCGGTTTGGATGTCCGACGAAATCCGGAAGGTTTTGTTCTCACGAATCAGCGAACCGATCGAAGTCGTGTTGACCATGATCTCGTAGCTGGCGATGCGCCCGCCGCCAATTTTCTTGCACAACACTTGGGAAATCACCGCCACCAGCGACGATGCAAGCTGGGTCCGGATCATGTCCTTCATGTTCGCCGGAAACGCATCCACGATGCGATCTACGGTCTTCGCTGCGCTGTTGGTGTGCAGCGTGCCGAACACGAGATGGCCCGTTTCTGCCGCGCTGATCGCGGCCTCGATCGTCTCGAGATCGCGCATTTCACCGACGAGAATCACGTCGGGATCCTGCCGGAGCGCGCGCCGGATCGCCTCGGAAAAGCTGGGCACATCGACGTGGACTTCGCGCTGGGTCACCAAACAGCGTTTGTGGGAGTGGTAATATTCGATCGGGTCTTCGATCGTGATGATGTGACCGTCGCGGGCTTCGTTGATGTAGTTCACCATCGAAGCGAGCGTGGTCGACTTGCCGGACCCGGTCGGACCGGTCACGAGAATCAGCCCCCGGGGCCGATAAAGCAGTTCACGAACTTTGTCGGGCAGGCCAATTTCGCGCAGACCGAACATTTTGTACGGAATCTGACGCAGCACCAAACCGTAGTGGGTTTTGGCCTTCAGCACCGAGACGCGGAAGCGGGCCTTGTCGCCGAAAGCGAATCCGAAATCCGCGCCGCCGTTGAGCTTGACGTTGCTGACATGGCCGTCGGGCGTGATGGCAAGCATCAGCTTCTCGGTGTCGCTCGGCGTGAGCGCCGGACCGTCGATCGGCGTCATGCTGCCGCTGAGGCGCAACGTGGGCGGCTGACCGACTTGGATGTGAAGATCGGAGGCTCCTTGTTCGACCATCAGGTCGAGCAGGTCGTTCATTTCGTAGCTCATGGTGGTCGTTTAAGTCTGCTGGGAAGGACCGCGAAAGAGCTGGGGCCCGTCAGCTTGCATCGCCGACCGTGATCGAGACGACCTCTTCAATAGTGGTCAAACCCGCGGTGACTTTGCGGGTGCCATCTTCACGCATGGTCCGCATGCCAAGCGATCTCGCTTTGTCGCGCAGGCGGGCCGTACCCGCATTTTCATAAATCATTTTCTGTAATTCCTCGTTTACGACGAGGATTTCGAAGATTCCCATGCGCCCCCGGTACCCCGTGGCGTTGCAATCCGCGCACCCGTCGCCCTTCGCAAACGTGGCGTGCTCGGCCTGCGCGACAGTGATATTGAGCGACCGCAGCTCCTTCGCATCCGGAATCATCGGGCGTTTGCAGTGCCGGCAAATCTTGCGCACGAGCCGCTGGGCCATTACCGCGCGAAGCGACGTCGACACCAAAAACGGCTTCACCCCGATGTCGATCAAGCGCGTGACGGCGCCCGGCGCATCATTCGTGTGCAAGGTCGAGAACACCATGTGGCCCGTCAGCGAGGCGTTGATGGCAATTTCAGCCGTCTCCAAATCGCGAATTTCTCCGACCATCACAATATTAGGCGCCTGCCGCAGCATCGCACGCAGCGCCGACGCAAACGTCATCCCGACATCATGTCGCACCGGCACCTGGTTGATGCCGTTGAGTTGGTACTCTACCGGGTCTTCGACCGTGATAATTTTCCGATCCGGCTTGTTAATGAAGTGAAGACAGCCGTACAGCGTTGTCGTCTTGCCGGATCCCGTCGGTCCGGTGACGAGCAGAATGCCATCGGGCAACGAAATCAGGCGTTCAAACGTGGCCGCGTCGTCACTCAGGAAACCCAACTCCGGCAGGCCGAGCGTCAGGCCTTCCTTGTCGAGAATACGCATGACAATACTCTCGCCATGCGCCGTCGGCAACGAGGAGACGCGTAGATCCAGTTGCTTGCCGCCCACTCCAATCTGAATGCGACCGTCCTGCGGGATCCGCTTCTCGGCGATACTGATGTTCGCCATGATCTTGAGCCGCGAAAGAATGGAGAGCTGCAGCCGCTTGGGCGGATTTTCCACTTCGATCAAAACCCCGTCGATGCGGTAGCGCACCCGCAGGCGTTTTTCCAGCGGCTCGATGTGGATGTCCGAGGCGCGGCGCTGAATCGCCTCGATGATGATCTGGTGAACCAGTTTGACGATGGGCGCGTCGGCCTCGGCGTTCACCGCCGTGGTCGCCGCGCCGGGTTCAGTGGCGACCGCCGTTTCCACGGCGCCACCGGTTACGGAAAGATCGTTGAGCAGGTCGTCGATCGAGTTCGCGTCCTTGCCGTAAAAACGGTCGATCGCTGACGTGATTTCATCCGCGGTGGCGAGGACCGTCTCGATGGGCATCTTGACGACGTATCCCAGCGCATCGATGCCGTCGGTGTCGAGCGGATCGGCCAGGGCGATCCGCAGCCGGGCGCCTTCCCGGGCGATCGGCAGCAGGCGATGCTTCGCCGCGAGGGAACGCGGAACCAGTTCCAAAACGTCGCCCGGAATCCGCAGCGCCGTGAGGTCCGGCGCCATCGCCATCCCGAATTCTTTCGCGAGCAGAGTAACGACGGCTTTGGCGTCAATCGCGCCGTGGGCCATGAGGGTCGCCAGCAACGTCCGACCCGCGGTTCCATGCAGGGCGCGAGCTGCGTCCAGCTGGGCTGGATACAGCAGCCCACGATCGACGGCGAGCTGAACAATGAACTCCTCGGCAACACTGTCGGTTGGCGAAGCGGACGGGGTAGGAGGAGTCATGGAGGGCGCCGCTGCGCTTATTTCGGAGCCAGGCTCATCAGGAACTCGGCGTTGGACTTCGTCTTCTTCAGCCGGTTGATCAGCATCTCCATTGACTCGATCGGGCCGAGACCCTGCATCGCGCGGCGCAACGCGAAGATGCGCTGCAACTCATCCGGATGATAGAGCAGTTCTTCTTTGCGCGTGCCGGACCGGTCAATGTTCACTGCCGGGAAGATTCGGCGCTCCACCAATCCACGGTCAAGATGCAGTTCGCTGTTACCGGTGCCCTTGAATTCTTCGAAGATGATTTCGTCCATCCGGCTGCCCGTATCGATCAGCGCACTGGCAATGATCGTGAGGCTGCCGCCGCCCTCGATGTTACGCGCGGAACCGAAGAAACGTTTCGGCTTCTGCAGGGCGTTGGATTCGAGACCGCCGGACATCGTCTTGCCCTGGTTGCCGGCGAGCGCGTTGTAGGCTCGCGCCAGACGCGTGATCGAATCCAGGAGGATGACCACGTGCTCACCTTGCTCGATGCGGCGACGAGCGATCTCGATCACCATTTCGGCGCAGTGCACGTGCGACTCCGGCGACTCGTCGAACGTCGAGGAAACGACTTCACCCTTCGTGTGACGACGGAAATCGGTTACCTCCTCCGGCCGCTCGTCGATGAGCAGGAGGATGAGTTTAACGTCGGGGCTGTTCGCCGAAATCGAGTTCGCGATATTCTGCAGCAACACCGTTTTGCCGGTGCGGGGCGGAGCCACGATGAGCCCGCGCTGCCCGAAGCCGATCGGCGTCAGGATGTCGACCGCTCGCATCGAGACGTCCTTCACGACATCGGCGTCCTCGAGCAGAATGCGCTTCAACGGATAGTACGGAATGAGTTCCTCAAAAGGAGTGACGTTCGCGATCTCCTCGGGCTTCAGACCCATGACACTCTCAACGCGGACGGCGGACGGACAGCGCTCGCCCTCCTGCGGCGGCTGAATCACGACTTCGACGCGATGGCCGCGTTTGAGTCCGAACCGCTTAACCAGACTCTCGGGCAGGTAGGCGTCTTCCGGATACAGTCGATAATTGACGTGGTCGTGGACCAGAAATGACCCGCGGTCGTTTTGATCGATGTGCGCGACATCCCGGATCGGCCGGCTTTTTTCCGCGGCAAACCTGAAGATTTCGGTCAACAACTGCCGCTTGCTCGGCGCGCCGTCGAACCGCACTCCCAACTGGCGGGCAAACCCCGTCAGCTCGAAAAGCGTGAACGCGTAGATCTTATTTAACCAGAGAGACTCACCCTCGCCACGGGCCAGATTCTCGGCGAGCGCGTCGAGCGCCGCGAGATCGTTGAAGCGGGACGGATTGGGCAAATCACCGAAAACGGGAGCGTTGCTGGGAGGCGGTAATTGCGCCGGGGGCAGTTCGCGGCCGCCGTGACCA
>Ga0163152_10004380_pt1 | contig 17514 bp, 18 predicted proteins | sample OliLakLV19MP8IB2_FD_148635 | JGI IMG/M metagenome (GOLD analysis project Ga0163152, IMG submission 148635) | Freshwater microbial mat bacterial communities from Lake Vanda, McMurdo Dry Valleys, Antarctica - Oligotrophic Lake LV.19.MP8.IB-2 | ecosystem: Environmental > Aquatic > Freshwater >... | reverse complement strand
TCGTCTCGCAACCCCAGGACACGGTCGGCGGGGAAGGACCATTTGTCGCAGTCAGGGCACCAACCATGAGTGCGCTGCAGTTTCACTTTGCCGCAATAGACTCAGCTTACACAGATTAGAACCGGAATCCAAACCTCCGCGATACGAGAAATCTGTGACACTGCCTACGCTGCGGACCGCGACTGTGTCCCCGAGACCAGTCGAAGCAGATGGCCAGACACCGAGGACTACCTTCGCCAACGGCGCTCGCCCGCATGGTCGCCTGATTGCCCGGAAGCCCTCGCCGTCCGTCGCGTGCCGCAGAAGTTTCGAAAGGATCAATCGAACCTGACCGATCTGTCCGATCAAGAACGCTACGCTCTCTACGCCCCTTGGCTCGATCACGCCGACCCTGCCGTCCGCGCCAACGCCCTCATCTGCCTTATTCACCAAGCGAATCGAGATGGTGAAAAGAAAGGGAAATTAAATGTCTCCTAAATGTGGATGGACTGATGCTTCCCAATTGCCTAAGCCTTCTCAATTGGCGCAAAGCACGTCGAAGAAAGTGACGGCGGTTTCCTCAATTCCGCAGTCCTCGGTCCACCTCATTCAAGCCACCATCAACAAAGTATGGGACGACGATGCAGAGAGCGCCAAAGGCGCGCCTCCATCCCAGCCTGGGGCAACGCCCCAGTTCTCGAACCAATAGCGAGCAAGGGCTGAAAGTCCGATTCATCCCCAATGCCACAATCGCTCGACAACGCCCTGCTCCACCTCGTCTTCAGCACGAAGGATCGTTTCCCGTGTCTCGGGGCCTCCGTCCGCCCCGCGCTCCACGCCAGCATCATCGCATGCGGACATTCCAGGATGAATACCGCGCGTTTCTCACGAAGTATGGGGTGGCTTTCGATGAACGGTATGTGTGGGATTAACCGATGGGGAGGGCTTTCAGCCCTTAATTTTTGTTGTTCGGGAACCTGGGGCGTTGCCCCAGGCTGGTATCGTTTCGGGGCTTTGCCCCTCATGCTGTGTCGACGCAGTCGAAGCCGAGCAATCCCTCGTGGCCGCGAACCGGGAACTGATCACGGAATCCACCCATTAAGTCGGGCCGTCAAGTCGTGTTTCGAGCAGCCCTGCCTTGAACGACAGCTAAAGAACATGGAAGAAACTGCCGGACTGGGCAACCACTTAACGCTCTCCTTCAAGACGCCGAAGGAAGCGGAGTATATCCGTTTCCTCTGGGAGGCCTTCCAGACGGACTACGCACGGCAAATACCAGTTCGCTTTTCTCGCCTACCACATGCTCGCGATGAGCTTCGTCTGCTCACGGAGCTTCGGTCCGTCTCGGTTTTTGATTTGGGGAGAAACACAGGAGAACCCAATCTCAGATGAAACCGGTTTAGGCTGGAATTCTTCCCTCAATGCAGCGCACATTTCCCTTCGTGCCGCAGGAGAATCGATGAATCTGTTTGATCTTAAACTCGCCGAACACGGAATCCGCCTCGCGCGTGGTCCGATTCAGACGCTTCAGGTGAATGTGGGCAGGAAATGCAACCAGTCCTGTCACCATTGCCACGTCGAAGCCGCACCGTGGCGGACCGAGATGCTCGATGAATTGACCGCGCTCAAGATCGGCACGTGGATCACGGAGAATCGCCCGAAGACGGTGGACATCACCGGAGGCGCACCAGAGTTGAGCGAATATTTCTGTTACCTGGTTGAAACCGCCCGCGCCGCAGGTTGTGAAGTCATCGACCGCAACAATCTCACCATCATCGAAACAGAAAAATTCGCATTCCTCCCCGAATACCTGGCGTCGCATCAAGTGCAAATCGTGGCTTCACTGCCGTGCTACTCGCGCGAAAATGTCGATCTCCAACGCGGCAATGGAGTTTTCGACAAGAGCATTTCGGCGCTTCGAAAACTGAACGCGCACGGTTACGGCACCCGACTTCCATTGACTTTGGTTTACAATCCGGTCGGGCCAAAAATTCCCGGCCCACAGGCGGAGCTGGAAAAGGACTACAAAGCGGTTTTGTTGGATGAATTTGGGATCCGGTTCACGTCACTGTTTACAATCACGAACCAGCCGATCGGCAGATTCGCCGAGGAATTGCGTCAACAAGGAAGATGGGACGCCTACCTTGAATTGCTCGCCAATAGTTTTAACCCGGAAACAGTCCCGGAACTGATGTGTCGGAGCACTTTGAGTGTCGGTTACAGGGGCGAACTTTACGATTGTGATTTCAACCAAATGCTTGGTCTGGGGTTGGAAACAGGCGGCGCGCACGGAGTGACGCGCCCTACCGATCGAACTTTGGCCGGGCGAAATTCACTTTTTCTCTGGGATGTATCTCCAGAGGACCTGGATGGCGCACCGATTAGGACCGGGATTCATTGTCTGGCTTGCACGGCGGGCGCAGGCAGCAGTTGTGGAGGGGCGTTAAAGGTCGAATCTGCCTTTGTTGGAAAGTGACTGTTTTTTGAAAAATGATTTTGCCCAACCGAACCCGGCGATCACAGTCTGGGTTTTCGATCTGATCAAGGCCCTCAATTTCCGCACAGCTCTTTTTGAGGTTCTGTCCGCAGACGAAGCGGAGCGGATGATGCGTTTTAAGTTCGAAGCGGACCAAAATCGCTATCTGGCGGGGCGCGGCGGACTGCGTCTGCTTTTGGGCGCATGCCTGGACTGCCCGGCATCTCAACTGGAATTTGCCTGCACCAAATTCGGGAAACCATCCCTCCAAAATCCCGGATCCTTTTCCGGAGACTTCAGCGTCTCCCATTCCCACGAAAGAATCTTGATCGCCATATCTCCTTCGGTCGGGCACGTGGGTGTGGATGTGGAACAGCACCGTTCCAGAATCGACTGGCTGGAGCTCGCGGATCGTTTTTTCTCCGAGGATGAAACCATCCATATCCGGTCCCTTCCGAAAGAAGCCGGTTTTCACGAGTTTTTCAAAACATGGACGTTGAAGGAATCGTTGATCAAAGCGATGGGAGGAGGGTTGAGCATTGCCCTGACCTCGTTTTCGGTTTCAACAGAAGAAACATTTTCGAACCAGCTTCGAAGGCTGGAACTGGACGGACATCGTCTCGAAGACTGGGCTGCAAAGAGCCTTGATCTTGGCGAGCCGGACTATTCTGCGGCGATTTCATGGAAAGGTGCCGGGAGTGTCGTGGTTCAGAACGGGATCCATTTTCTTGCGTCTAGATAAAATTATGAATGTCTGAATAATGCAGCGAAACATATGAGCATCGAGCAACGTATCAAAGACCTTGGCCTGGAACTACCGCCCGCACCCAAACCTGTGGCCGTTTATAAACCGCTGATTGTAACCGGAAACATCGCATACGTTTCGGGTCACGGGCCGTTAAAACCCGACAAAACCTTGATGACAGGAAGGGTGGGGGATGATGTCGATGCCGCGTTCGGCAAGCTCGCGGCGCGCCAAGTGGGGCTGGCAATCCTCGCCACACTCCGCGACCAACTCGGAAGCCTGGACCGCATCGAACGCCTGGTTAAACTTCTTGGAATGGTCAATTGCACCGCTGATTTTCGCGAGCATCCGTCGGTGATCAATGGGTGCAGCGAGCTGTTCGCCGAGGTTTTCGGCCCCGAGAAGGGGATAGGGGCCAGGAGCGCGGTCGGCATGGGATCGCTTCCGTCCAATATCACGGTCGAGATCGAGGCCATCTTTGAATTGAAATAGGAATCACGTGAACCAGGAGTGGTATCAAATCAGGAATCCGGAATCGGTGGCCACACCCGCCTTGCTGGTCTATCCCAGGCGTGTCCGGACCAACATCGACCGGATGATCCGTGTCGCCGGACTGGAGCATCTTCGCCCTCACGTCAAGACCCATAAAATGCCGGCGATCGTTGAAATATCGATCCAACTTGGCATTAAAAAATTCAAATGCGCGACTGTGGCCGAAGCCGAAATGCTGGCGGCCTGCGGTGCAGAGGATGTGCTGCTCGCCTACCAACCGGTGGGACCGAATCAATCGCGGTTAAAGTCGCTGGTTGAAAAATTTCCACGAACAACATTCTCCACCATTGTTGATTGCGCCCTGGTGATGGAACAATTGTCCGAACTTTTCCGATATGATCCGCTTTCTGTCTGGATTGATCTCGATTGCGGGATGCACCGGTCCGGAGTTGAACTCGCGGATTTTTCGAAACTTTTGAAGCGGGCGAAAATATTGACCGGCATAAAGATTGCCGGAGTGCATGCCTACGACGGTCACATTCACGAGCCGGATGTAGAGAAACGCCGGGTGCTCTATGAGGAAGTTTTTTCCCTGATCCAAAAGGCGCGGCAGGAGTTGTCGGACGGCGGATTCGCCTCGCAGATCGTGGCCGGCGGCACCCCGACATTTCCATTTCATGCGGCCAGCAAGACGGTGGATTGCAGCCCGGGCACTCCCGTCTTATGGGATCACGGTTATCAAAATAAATATCCGGATCTGGGATATGAGATCGCCGCTGTGCTGGCAACACGCGTCGTGGGCAAACCGAAACCAAACTGGCTTTGTCTCGATCTCGGTCACAAATCCGTGGCCGCAGAAAATCCGCAACCGAGGGTTTTTTTGCCGGAAATTCCCGACGCCACTGCGGTCATGCACAGCGAGGAACATCTGGTGGTTGAAACCGCCCGGGCCGATGATTGGAAGGTTGGAGATATGACCTACGCTTTTCCCCGTCATATCTGCCCGAGTTGTGCGCTTTATTCCGAGGCTGTGACCGTGGAAGGCGGCTTGGCTTCCGGTGTTTGGAAGGTCGCGGCCAGGGAACGGAAAATAACGGTTTAACTTATGTTTATTTTGGACGCACATCTCGACCTGAGCATGAATGCCATGGAATGGAACCGCGACTTGACCCGGCCCATCCAGGAAATTCGCGGGAGGGAAAAGGGGCTTACAGGAAAACCGGATTGGGAAAAAGGGACGGTTTGCCTGCCCGAAATGCGTCGCGGCAGGATTGGCATCTGTGTGGCGACCTTGATCGCCCGGTATGCAAAACCGACTCATCCGCTGAAGGGATGGAGATCGCCGGCCCAGGCCTGGGCTCAAATTCATGGGCAGCTCGAATGGTACCGGATGATGGAAGAAATGGGCGAGATGCGCATGCTGAAGACTGGGGCTGAAGTGGAAACGATGTTTCAGACGTGGACTTCGGGTCAGGCCGGGCGTTCCGCAGGCGCGGTTTCTCCCGGGAGCGAACACCTGCGGCACGTTGCGGGCGACGCGTCCCAAATGGACCAGGGCGTCAACCTGCCAATTGGTTTCGTCCTCAGCCTGGAGTGTGCCGATGCTGTCGTCACCGTCAGGCATCTGGAACGTCTCCATCAGGAGGGTCTGCGCGCGATCGGCCCGGCTCATTATGGCCCCGGCACTTACGCACAGGGAACGGACTGGACCGGTGGAATCGGACGAAAGGGCAGGGAGTTGCTGGAGGAGATCGGGCGGTGGGAGATGATTTTGGACGCCACCCATTTATGTGATGACAGTTTTTGGGAGGCGATGAATCTGTTTTCAGGTCCTGTCTGGGCCAGCCATTCCAACGTGCGCGCCCTGGTTCCGCACAACCGCCAATATTCCGATGAACAGATCAAACATCTGATTTCGCGCGGTTCGGTGATCGGCACCGCTCTCGACGCCTGGATGCTGGTTCCAAACTGGATCCGCGGACAGACGACGCCCGAAAGTTCCGGTGTGAGTTTAAAACATGTGGTCGATCATATCGATTACGTTTGTCAGCTTGCTGGCAATGCCAACCACTCCGGAATCGGGTCGGACTTGGACGGAGCCTTCGGTCTCGAACAGTCCCCGGGGGATCTAGACACCATCGCTGATCTGCAAAAGATCTGCGGCCAGCTGGAACTTCGCGGATACACATCCGACGACATCCGGAAAATCATGCATGGAAATTTCTTTCGTTTTCTGACCGAACATTTGAAATAAACCCGCTCGGCCTGTTTGACACGCTTTCCCCATACAGACTATTAACAGGAGATGAGAAGCGAATCATTACATGTGGGTCTGAAGGTGCGTCACCCCCAATACGGGGTGGGGACCGTCAAGAGCATTTCTGAACACACCGTGGATGTCCGGTTTGAAGACCAGCTCCGGACGATTTCCCCCGACAACAGCGATATCGAGCCGGCGGAACCCCAGGTCGAGGTTCGATCCCTCAACATCTCCCTGAGCCAGCTGATCAAACTTACGGTGGACGAAACGATCACCCAGCTTGGCGTGGAAAAATCCGACGCCACAGTGGAAGAGTTGGGAGCCCGCTGGAAGAACGGAACGCTGGTGATCAAATCTTCAGATGCCGCCCTACAGCCGAAGGAAGTTCCTCTGGAAACTTTTTTCCACAAAATCGTGATGATGCGCAACAACCTCCGGGTGTTGGAGCAGAAGATCAATGCCAACACGGTTCTGACCGACGCCGAAAAATTCGACATCCAGCAATACATCACCAAGTGTTACGGATCCATGACCACATTCAACGTGCTTTTTAAAAACAGTGAGAACCATTTTTCGACCAAAAGCTGATGTCGGATAAACTCCTGGTTTTCTTGAAAGCGCCCGAGCGGGGGAAGGTGAAGACCCGGTTGGCCCGAAGCATTGGAGAAGCGGATGCTTTGGGAGCCTATGAGCTGATTTTAAAAACTCTCCTGGAACGGCTTTCGAGCTTGAGAGATGTGGAAATCTGGTTCGACCCTCCAGGTGCAGATTCGTTGGTGAGACCATTGTTGCGTCCCGGATGGGATCTTTTTCCGCAATCCGGATCGGATCTGGGATGTCGCTTGTCGGGCGCACTTGAAAACTGTTTCGCCCGTGGAGCATCCCGTGTGCTGGTGATCGGTTCCGATTGTCCTTATCTCAATGAAAACGACATTACCCTGGCGTGGCAAAGCCTGAATGAAAATGATCTGGTGCTGGGGCCGGCCCTTGACGGTGGTTACTGGTTGATCGGGATGAAAAGACTTCATCAGGAATTGTTCATGGGAATACCGTGGAGTTCCGGAACTGTTTTGGAGGAGACCTTGAAACGTGCAACGAACTGCGGTTTAAGTGTCCTCACCCTTCGAGAACTTTCTGACGTGGATACTGTGGAAGACTGGAGGAGGTTTCAACGGAGCGCGGTTCTGTGAACCGCAGCATGTCGCCATGCATGAAACTCCAACAAAGCCGGAGATTTTGTCGTGACGAGGTGCCATGCGCCAGCCAACGCCGGGGGCGGTTTCGCTTCCGCTTCGTGGTTCTCCTCCGGTGTGGCTGGGAGGATTGGGGTGTTTGTGTCGGTTCATGAGTGTCTTGGAGGCAAATCACAAAGTTCCGGCAATCGCCGCTGAGATTTATTCGGTGGCACAGGATGCCTACGCACTCGAGGCCGCGCTGATTGGTCGTGGTGATTTCCCCCCCGTTACGGGAGTTGGTAACGGATTTGCAAATGTCCACTGATCGATTTCTGGTGTTTGCGGAGAATTCCAAAATCATCGGCATGCTTTCCTTTGACACTGCCAAAAATCCCATCATCACCCGGCTCGTCGTACGCCCCAGTCATTTGCGACAAGGTGTGGCGACAGCAATGCTCGCCGGACTTGAGAGCCGGATTCCTCCTGGCACAGTTCTGACTGTCTCGACAGCTGAACAGAATGCTCCTGCGGTTTTGTTGTATCAGCGGGCCGGTTTTTCTATAGCCGGGACAAGCACCAGCTCGGAGGGAATTCGCCTCATCCGCTTTGAGAAAACCATTGGTTGTTCAGCGATCAGGAATCAGTCATGCAACTTTTGAAGTAGGAATTTTAGGGACCGATCAAAAGCGGTCGGGTCTCCCAACGGAGCGCGGTTCTGTGAACCGCACTGGAGTTTCGCAACCCACGTTGGGGTTGTTTTTTTTGGGTTTATCTACCCAGGGTGGCTCGTTCCTCGCAACCCCGGGCTTTGGGTCGAAATCCCTTTGGGATTTACAGCAAGGGTCTTCGTCTTGCCTGAATAATGTCCCAAATCCAGCGGCGCGCGCGGAGCGACTCGCCCTACCAAAAATGTCCCAACTCCAGCGCGGTTCTGTGAACGGCAGCGCATCGCCTGACATGTTGCCAAATGAAACTAAAAGCAGTTTTTCGCAATGAGAGCTCGATAAACAGCGGCTTTAAGCCGAATGATGCTTCACGAACAAGCATCATAGTATAGAGTGACGCCGTCCAATCCCCTGATCTTATGAACAACAGCGATTCACCAACATCTTACCAGGAGTTTTCGCGCAGGCAGTTTTTGCAGTCGTCCACTATGGCTGCCCTTGCAAGCCCGCTGCTGGCGCAAAGCGTCCTGGCTCAACCTTCCGGTAAAAGCGACATTTTGCGGGTCGGGTTGATCGGTTGCGGAGGTCGCGGCACGGGTGCGGCCGCCCAGGCCCTGGAAGCGGACCCGAACACAAGGATTGTCGCACTCGGGGATGCTTTCAAAGACCGGGTGGACCTTTGTCTGGCATCTTTGAAGGCGCAAAAAAACGTCGCCGACCGTGTTCAGGTTTCTGAAGACCGGCGATTCACCGGATTCGACGCCTATCTCAAGGTGATTGAGAGCGGAGTGGATGTTGTTTTGCTGGCGGCGCCGCCACATTTTCGTCCGATTCACCTCAAGGCTGCGGTGGATGCCGGAAAACATGTCTTTGCGGAAAAGCCGGTTGGTGTGGATGCGCCCGGGATCCGATCCGTCCTGGCGTCGTGCGAGGAGGCGCGCAGAAAAAAACTTTCCATCGTCTCGGGCCTGGCGCTCCGTTTCGCCAACGGTCATCGCGAAACCATCAAGAGGATTCACGACGGCGCGCTTGGCGAGATCCGCACGCTGCAGGCCAATGATTTTCGCGGCACCATCTGGGTCAAACCGCGCCAGCCAGAATGGACCGACATGGAGTATCACATGCGCAACTGGTATTATTTCACCTGGCTCTCCGGCGATTTTAACGTCGAACAACATGTGCATTTTCTCGACACCTGCGCCTGGATTATGAAGGACGAATATCCGGTGAGCGCGATGGGTGTTGGCGGACGCCAGGTTCGGACCGGTCAGGAATACGGAAACATTTTCGACCATCACGCGGTGATTTATGAATATGCGAGCGGCGCGAAACTTCACGCCTATTGCCGGCAGCAGGCCGGTGGTGTCAGCGACATGTCGGTGCATGTGGCGGGCGCCCGTGGCATGGCAGTCATTGATCAGCGACGTTACGAGATCAGCGCGGAGAAGAGTTGGCGTTTCGAAGGTGAGAGAAACAATCATTTCGTGACGGAACACGAGGAGCTTTTTGCAAGCATCCGGAACGGGAAACCGGTCAACAACGGGAATTACATGGCCAAAAGCACCTTGATGGCGGTCATGGGCAGGATGGCGACCTACACCGGCCAGAAAATCACCTGGGACCAGGCCCTGAATTCCAAGGAAGACTTGTCGCCGCAAAATTATTCCTGGGACGCAAAACCCCCGGCCTCAGAAGTCGCGGTGCCGGGCATCACGAGATTTATTTAGCCGGAATATTTTGCTCCGGAAATTGGAAATCTCGGTCTCCTTTGTTTTTTAGGGTGGGGGACAGTTCCGACGTTCCGACAGGGAGGGCTGGACGATTTTTCCGGCTTCCACTAATTTTGGTGCATGTCGAATGCTGATCTTCCGAACCCTGGCCCTGATTCAACGATAGTTCCGTTCGAAGAAGCTCTAAAGCGGCTCGAGACGATTGTCGAAGGCCTTGAAAAGGAGGATTTGTCCTTGGAAAGCCTGCTGGCGCAATACGAGGAAGGGACCCGTCTGGCGGCTGTTTGTCAGGCCCGATTGGACGAAGCGGAGCTGAAGGTGAGCGTTCTTGAAAAAAATTCCAGCGGAGAAATCACCTTGAAACCGCTGGAGACATCCGCAGAATAGCCCCGAATATGAGTCATTATCTCGAAATGGTTGATCACCCATCACATGTCAAAAAACTGACGATGCCGCAGCTTGGGCAGCTCGCCGAGGATGTCCGGCAGGAACTGATCACCAAACTTTCGAAACATGGAGGGCATTTGGGCCCCAACCTCGGCGTGGTTGAGCTCACCATCGCCCTGCATTATGTCTTTTCCACACCCCACGATAAATTTGTCTGGGATGTCAGCCATCAATGCTACGTTCACAAGCTTTTGACCGGGCGCAAGAACCGCTTCCACACCATCCGCACCACCGACGGGCTCAACGGATTCGCTTTACGATCAGAGTCCGAGCACGATTGTTATGGGGCAGGGCATGCTGGCACAGCTCTCTCGGCCGCACTCGGCATGGCCGCCGCCAGGGATCAGCGCGGTTCAAGTGAGAATGTGGTGGCCATTTTTGGCGATGCTGCCCTGACGAACGGCATCTCTTTTGAAGCGCTGAACAACATCAGCCACACAACCCGTCGTTTCATCGGGATTCTGAACGACAACGAATGGAGCATCGCCAAAAACGTCGGCGCCATCGCCACCTATCTCAACAAGCTGATCACTAATCCCAAATACAACCGGCTGCAAAAAGATCTGGAACGTTGGGTGAAAAAAATGCCGAAAGGCGACATTGCCCTGAAACTCGGGCACAAGGCGGAGGAGGCCCTCAAAGGAGCGGTCACCGAGGTCGCTCTCGAACATAACAAACAGACTGAACATTCGGACGGGCGCGGCGGTTTTGGCAGCAGTTTGATTTTTGAAGAGATGGGCCTGCGTTACCTCGGGCCGATAGACGGACATGATCTTCCCCTGCTGATCAATTGTCTGGAGTATGCCAAAACGTCCGAAGTCCCTGTCGTCCTCCATATCCTCACCAAGAAAGGCAAAGGTTTCGAGGCCGCCCTGCAGTCGCCTGAAAAATTTCACGGCTGCGGTCCGTATGATGTGGTGACCGGAACCATTCCGGCATCAAAACCGGGCTCGGCCCCGAATTATCAGGATGTGTTCGGTGAGACCATGATCCGGCTTTGCCAGAAGGATAATTCTGTCGTCGGCATCACGGCCGCAATGCCGAGCGGCACCGGGCTCAAGGCTTTGGAGAAGGCCATGCCGCAGAAGTATTATGATGTGGGCATCGCCGAGGAGCATGCGGTCATCTTTGCGGCCGGCATGGCCACGATGGGTTACCGCCCTGTGGTCGCAATTTATTCCACCTTCCTGCAACGCGCCTACGATTGTATTGTTCACGATGTCGCGCTTCAAAAGCTGCCGGTCATCTTTTGCATGGATCGAAGCGGATTGTCTGCCAACGATGGCCCGACTCATCACGGTCTTTTCGACATCGCTTATCTCCGTTGTGTGCCCGACATCATCTCCATGGCACCGAAGGATGAAGATGAATTCGTCGATATGATGTTCACCGCAACACATCAGAAGCTTCCGACCTTCATTCGTTACCCTCGTGGACAGGCCGAAGGGGTTCCGATCAAGGACCAACCCAAAATCCTCGACATCGGAAAAGCCGAGGTTTTGAAAAATTTTGACCAGAAACCGGGAGCGCGCATCGCCTTGTTTCCATTGGGAAACATGCAGTCTGTGGCCCGCAAAACCGCGCAGAAACTTGAGGAAGCCGGCTGCAACGTCGCCATCATCAATCCTCGTTTTATTAAGCCTATCGATGCCGGAGTTACCGAGTTTTTCGCGCGCAGCGCCGATGTGGTCGTGACCTTTGAGGACCACGTGATCAACAGCGGCTACGGGAGCGCCGTTCTGGAAACTCTGAACCAAGCCGGAATAAAAACCCCAGTGGTTCGCATTGGCTGGCCGGACCAGTTCATCGAGCATGCCTCCAGCGTCGATTATCTGAGGGAAAAACATGGGTTGACCGCGGAACACGCCGTCGCTCAGGTCAACGGAATTCTGCAGCAGCAACCGGCCCAAAATCGACTGGTCGGCATCGCTTAGCCGTAACAATTCAGTTTAACCGCGAATGGACGCGAATGGACGCGAATGGACGCCAATAAAGAAGGGTTATATCACGGCTTTGTGACACCTGGAAATCGATCACGAAACGGTGATCCTGGTGGCCGCTCCCCGATTGCTATTTTGTGGCTTTCTACTCGCGTTAATTCGCTTCCATTGGCGGTTTCCTTCTTTTCCTTCTGCATGGACACGCCTTAGTGTTTCCCCGATCTTTTTTCGAATTTAATTTTTAATTTATTCAACGCAATGCCTTACAAAGACGTCACCCCTCCTTCCGGCGGCAAAATAACCATCCAGAACGGCAAGCTGACCGTGCCCGACCAGCCCGTCATTCCTTTTATCCGGGGCGACGGCACAGGACCTGATATCTGGGCCGCCAGTGAACGCGTTTTTGATGCAGCAGTTCAAAAAGCCTACGGCGGTAAGAGAAAAATTTCATGGTTCGAGGTGTTCGCCGGCGAAACCGCCAAGAACAAGTTTGACAACTGGCTTCCAGACGACACGGTCGAGGCTTTTAGGGATTATCTGGTCGGAATCAAAGGGCCTCTGACCACTCCCGTCGGTGGTGGGATACGTTCCCTCAATGTGGCCCTCAGGCACATGCTTGACCTCTATGTCTGCCTCCGTCCGGTGCAATATTTCAGCGGTGTTCCATCCCCGGTCAAACATCCGGAAAAGGTTGAAATGGTGATCTTCCGTGAAAACACCGAAGATATTTATGCTGGCATCGAGTATGCCGGAGGAACTCCTGAGGCACAAAAGCTCCTCGATTTTCTCGAACAGAATTTCAACAAAGATTTTAAAAAAATCCGGTTCGGCACCAAACAAGCGATCGCCGATTACATGAAGCTGGCTGCTCCTGATCATGACGCCAGCCACATTCCGGTTCAGGTCGGACTTGGAATCAAACCCGTTTCCAACGTCGGAACCATCCGGTTGATGAAATCGGCAGTCGAATACGCCCTCCGTTTCAAGCGCAAAAGTGTGACGATTGTTCACAAGGGCAATATCATGAAATTCACCGAAGGGGCGTTTCGGGACTGGGCCTATTCTGCGGCGGAACGAATTTTTGGAGACAAAGTTTACACTTGGGCCCAATACGATCGCTGCAAAAAAGACAAGGGCGAAGCCGCAGCAAATGCTGAACAAAAAGCAGCCCTGGCCGGCGGCGCCGTGTTGATCAAAGATTCCATTGCGGACATCGCCTTGCAGCAGGTGTTAACCCGTCCGGAAGATTTTGATGTCATCGCCACATTGAACCTGAACGGAGACTATTTGTCCGACGCACTGGCTGCGCAGGTCGGCGGAATTGGAATCGCCCCCGGCGGCAATATTAATTACGTCACCGGCCATGCCATCTTTGAGGCGACGCATGGAACAGCCCCCAAATATGCGAACCTGGACCGGGTGAACCCCGGTAGCGTGGTTCTGAGCGGGGAAATGATGCTTCGTTACATGGGCTGGGTGGAGGCGGCAGATCTGATTTTGAAAGGGCTGAATGGAGCCATTGCTTCCAAACGGGTCACCTACGATTTTGCGCGGCTCATGGAACAAGCGACTGAGATCAAATGCTCGGAATTTGGCACCAACATGATTGAGCACATGTAGGTCACCTGAGGTTTTCATGGGGGCTTGCCGAACAGGTAACAGAGGATTCATAATTCTCAGGACTGCATTCTGTTCCCTTATACCTGTTGCTGACGGCTTGTCAGACGGACTCAGTTCCGCCAGTTTGTTCCTGTGGATGATTTTCTATTCGCCCGTTCACAGATGGCGGTTTCCTTGGCGTTCCACATTATTTTCGCTGTGGTGGGCATGGGTATGCCGGCATTGATGGCGATTTCTGAAGGACTCTATCTCCGCACCGGCAATCCGGTTTATTTAGATCTCTCCAAACGTTGGGCACGAGGCACGGCCATTTTGTTTGCTGTCGGTGCCGTTTCAGGAACGGTGCTTTCATTCGAACTCGGTTTGCTTTGGCCCACGTTCATGGAACACGCAGGACCCTTGATCGGCCTACCATTTTCCCTCGAGGGATTCGCCTTTTTTACCGAAGCGATTTTCTTAGGAGTTTATCTTTACGGCTGGGATCGTGTGCCTCCGTTTTTGCACTGGGTTTCTGGGGTGATAGTGGCCGCCAGTGGAATTTTTTCCGGAATCTTTGTGGTCATGGCCAACGCCTGGATGAACGCTCCTGTCGGCTTCGAACTGATCAATGGCAAAATGACTCATATCGATCCGATCCGGGCGATGCTCAGTCCCGCCGCCTTTCATCAAACCCTGCACATGACCCTGGCCGCTTACGTGGCAACGGGATTTTTGGTCGCGGGCATCCACGCGTTTTTTCTGCTGCGTGACCGTCAAAATATGTTCCATCGAAAAGCGTTTGGCATCGCCTTGTTGATCGGATCAATCGCCATCCCGCTACAATTGATCAGCGGCGACATCAGCGCCCGCATGGTGGGGAAGTTGCAGCCGGCCAAACTCGCCGCCATGGAGGCGCATTACCACACCGGCAGCCGGGCGCCGCTGGTGGTCGGAGGCTGGCCTGACGATGAAAAGATGGAGACCCGTTTTGGCCTGGAGATTCCCAGCGGCCTGAGTCTGCTGATCGGCCACAGTCCGGACACGGTGGTTGCCGGTCTCGACCAGATCCCGCGTGAAAACTGGCCCAATGTGCGGCTGGTTCATTGGAGTTTCGATATCATGGTCGGTTGCGGCATGGCAATGATGTTGATGGCCATATGGGCCGGATGGATTCGATGGAGAACCGGGGCATTGCCAGATTATGTCTGGTTTCTGCGCGGCATGGTCGTGGCGGCGCCGCTTGGTTTTATCGCGATCGAAACGGGATGGATGGTGACAGAGCTGGGGCGTCAACCGTGGATTATTTATGGGGTGATGAAGACCCGGGACGCCGTGACTCCTATGCCAGGGCTGGGAGTGACCTTCGCGGTCTTTACCGCGATCTATCTTGTTCTGTCCGTCGTGTTGGTTTTTTTGTTGCGTCGGCAATTTGTGCAAACCCGGGAAGATCATTAATTTTGTGATTCAGGCTCAACGTTGATCAAACACCGCCATGCTTGAAACCATCGTCAGCGCGGTCATGCTCGTTTCGCTCATCTTTTACGCACTGATGGGAGGAGCGGATTTTGGCGGCGGTATGTGGGACATGCTGGCCTTTGGTAAAAGGGCGGAGAAACAACGACACACCATCGCCGAGGCCATCGGACCAATTTGGGAGGCGAACCATGTCTGGCTCATTTTGGTGGTGGTCCTTTTTTTTACCGCGTTTCCCAAAGGCTTTTCCGCGATGATGATCTCCCTCCACATTCCGTTGACCGCGATGTTGATAGGGATCGTGTTCCGGGGTTCGACCTTTGTTTTTCGCAAATACGATTCCCAATCTGATTCAGTGCAAAAGCGTTGGAGCACCATTTTTGGTGTTTCAAGTTTCTGGACCCCGTTTTTCCAAGGATTGATCCTCGGGGCTTTGACCAGTGGACAGATTCGGTTGAGCGAGGGACGCGTGAGTACCGGATTTTTTGCCGGCTGGCTGAGTCCCTTTGCGGTCACCTGTGGTTTTTTTGCCCTGGCCTTGTTCGCGTTTTTGGCGGCGGTTTACCTAACCGTCGATGCGCGAGGTGACATCGAGATTCAGAATGACTTCCGTTGGCGTGCCTTGTGGGCTCAAGCGGCACTGGTTCCGCTGGCGGTTGTTGTTTTTTTTACCTCAAAGGAGGGAGCGCCGCTGATGTTCCGGGGCTTAACCACTTGGTGGGCGCCACTGTTGCTTGGTTGGACGAGCATTTGCGCCCTGGCGGCCACGGTGTTTCTGGTGTTAAAAAAATTCAGCCTGGCGCGGATCGCGGCTGTGGCCCAGGTGACTTTCATCTTGCTGGGCTGGGGCGTGGCCCAGTTTCCGCACCTTGTGGCTCCCGATATCACTGTTTATAATTCAGCCGCACCTTCCATTACTTTGGAATTGTTACTGATCTTTTTGGCTGCCGGAGCCGTGGTCCTCCTGCCTTCACTGGCTTATCTCTTCTACCTGTTCAAGGCCAAAAAACAACGGTAATACTGCTTGAAAGTTGGCCTGGGCTTCCATGAAATGCCCTTATGAACGACCGACTTGATGAAGTCCCTCACAACGTCACCGCTCAGGACGAGCAAGTGGAGAAGGTTCAGGATCCTAGGCGAAGGGAATTGATTAGGAAGATGGCCAAGGCCAGCATCGCCATTCCGACTGCGGTTGTTTTTTTTCAAGGCACTCAGCATTGTCTTGCTGCGAGTTGAACTGGCTGGATCCCGGATTTTAAATGATCGGGAATATTTCTGAAGAGTGCAGGTTGATCGCCGAACTTTGTTCACCATTGTTCGAAGCAGAAACCGGCGGTCAGTCGGCAAGATTCAGCTCGATAGACACATCTCATTTTTTTCAGATCGCCGGAAGTCAGGGAGTGGCTTTGTGGGTTGCGAGGAGAATGCAGGCGGTCGGTCTAAAAGTGAACTACCCGGGAATCGAAGTTTTCCGTCAGGCTTGCCTCGCCCGCAAAACAAAAAGCCTGATTTTGCGACAGGCCGCCAGAAGCATTCTGTTAAAAGCTGCGTCGGCTTCCATCCCTCTGATTCTTTTCAAAGGGCCTGCGCTCAACGAAATACTTTTCGGGGAGGCATTGGAACGGGAGTTCAACGACCTGGATGTTCTGATTCCCCCGCACCTTGAGCAACCATTCAGGGCGGTCATGGAGCCGGAATACGCATGGATGGGTTATATGCGAGGAGATCCGCCCGATGGTTTTGTTCTTAAACACAAGGAGTTAAAATTCGAGCTGGAGGTTCACTTTACCTTGTTCGAAAGATTTGTCGGATGTCCCGAAGGTTCTGATTTTCTTTTTCAACAAAAACATCCCGGTTCAGTGCTCGGATGTCCTGTGGATTATTCATTTACTGCGGAAGAATGGTTTGTTTACCTCGCGACGCATGCGACCAAGCATAATTTTTATCGCCTGAAATGGTGGCTGGACCTTGGGTTGTTTCTACAACGAACGTCCTTGGATTGGAGCCTGGTTGCTGTGGTTGCCGCGCGTTGGAAAACCACGGGCCGGGTCGGAGCGGCCTTGGCGGTGCTGCAAGAATTGAGCTGGCTCCAGAATTTACCGCCAAGGTTTAAGATTGAGCGTTATGGTCCACTGGCTCGCATGATGATTGAGGAAACCTTTGACTCCGGGTCCTTGACTCCGGTTAAATTTTTCCTGCGAACCCTGAAGTTTTCCCCGGGCATGGATGATAAAATTGGAGTTTTACGAAAAATTCCGATGAGTTTGAGGGAGAAAAAATGACCGGCGATCATGCTGAAAACCATTTGGCCAGGCCAAAATTATGAATACTTTTTCGGAACATTCCATGCTTGTGGTTTGCATGTTAAGTCATGGCAACCTGTTGGAAACGCAACGGGCCGTCGATTCCGTAAACCGCTTCGGACTGGAGGTCGTGGTGGGTCTGACACGGGAGGGAGCCATGGCACCCGGCGGATCCAGGGTGGTTCCAATCCCATGGGAGGATGATTTTGCCCAGGCTCGAAATCTGTTGT
>Ga0163152_10004378_pt1 | contig 17521 bp, 14 predicted proteins | sample OliLakLV19MP8IB2_FD_148635 | JGI IMG/M metagenome (GOLD analysis project Ga0163152, IMG submission 148635) | Freshwater microbial mat bacterial communities from Lake Vanda, McMurdo Dry Valleys, Antarctica - Oligotrophic Lake LV.19.MP8.IB-2 | ecosystem: Environmental > Aquatic > Freshwater >... | reverse complement strand
ACCCCCACAGGACACCCGCCCCGACCGTGAAGAAAACCAGGACGAGGAGAAAGTTGCGACCGGCCATCGCCGCCGCTTCGGCCGCGGCGGGTGCGCCGATCCTGGGTGTGGCCGAGCCGATGATCGAGCCCTTGGCGGCCATCGTGTACAGGCCGGCGGCGAGGAGGATGGCGCCAAAGATCATCAGTACGCGCTTGAACGTGGCCGTCCGCGTCCGGTGCTCGACGTCGTTTGCCGATCGGGCCAGCGCATCGATGGCCAACGCGGCCAGCAGGGCCACGGCCAGTTGCGTCAGGATCAACGCCATGCTCGGAACGCGAAACTTGTTGAACATCGGCAGGAGATTGAAGAGGGGGTCGTAGAGGATCGGGAATTCCTTGCCGAAGGAAACGAAGAGGCCGATGACGCCGAGCGCGACCAGGAATTTCGTCAGACGGTCCTTCCAGCAAAGCACGGCGCCGAGGATGGCCAGGAAGAGCGGCAGGATCCCCATGTAATTCGGCGCCTCGGTGAACGGCATCCATCCCCAGTAGGTGGCGTTGCCGAATCCGAAGAAGGATGGGATGAAAAAGGTCAGGATCTCCGCGGGGTGGAACGACCAGTTGGTGGCATATTCACGGGTCAGCCCCGCCCCTTCCGCGCCTCGAATCGACCAGTGGCTGTACTCCGTGACCGGAAGACTCACGACGGCCGAGGCGCCAAGGCCTGCGACAACCGCCAGGCCGAACAGCGCCCAGGCAAGTCCAACATGGACCGGCTTTTTACCGGCTCGGAGAAGGCTTACGGTCAGGAACACCATGAGCAATCCCGCCGACAACAACGCGTAGTAAGTGATCTGCATATGCGACGTCACGATCGACAGCCCGACGGCCAGAGCCATCAGCGACCAGTTCACCGGCCCCGGTTTCTCCATCAATCGATCGGCCGTGAGCAGGATCACCGGCAGAAACACCGTGGTGGCCAGCTTGGAATTGTGCCCGGCCATGACCCAGCCGATGACATGCGTGCAGTAGACGAAGGCCACCGCCCCCATCAGCGCCGCGAACCGAGATTCGACGCGGCGCCGGGCCAGGAGGAACGTGAAGAGGCCGATCAGGAAGTACCAGGCGATCGGCTTGAGCCGGGGGCCCAGGGGTGCCAGCAGGGTGCTGAACGGGTTGGTACCCGGTGCCGCGATAAGACTGCCGAGGCTCGGCATTCCGCTGAACAGGTAGGGTGTCCAGAGCGGATACTCGCCGGTGGCTTTCACTTCATCGAGATAGGGGCGGTGACTCATCGAGGCGATGTTGTCCGGGGGGAGAAAGACCTTTCCCGAGAATACCATCGGCGAAAAGAAAACGAGGAGGGAGAGGACCAGGAAAACGAGGGCAACGGCGGTCGGATGCGTCCGAAAGATACCGGGCGGCGGGGTCTCGGCCACGCTTTGCGTGGGTCGTGATTCGGCCGGGGTCTTCCCCCGGGGTTTGGCGGTCGACTTGTCCTTGCTCATCCGATCACCTCGTCAAAAGTCCGGGCCAGAAGCTCGGTGCGTCCGCGGCGCGACAGCCGTTCGATTTCATCCGGAAGGCCGGAGAACCGGACGCTGCCGGTCCGCTCGTACTCGTCGATCCAGGCCGCCAGCGTTTCAGCCATGGCATTGACATCGTTTCGATCCACGACCACGCCGGCATTTGTCCGCCGAATCAGTTCGGCCACATCCCCTTCCGGCGCCACGGCCATGATCGGTCGGCGGGCGCCGAGATACTCGAAGACCTTTCCCGGCACGATCCCCTCACTGCCGGCCACGTCGTCGACGACGAGAAGCAGGCAAGCGGCGCCAAGCGTGTACCGCACGCTTTCGGCGTGGGGCTGGTGGCCGACTTCCTCCACGGTGCCTTTCAGCTCCGGGCGATGGAACATCGCCCGGACCTCATCGCCGAACCGGCCGACAAAAATGGCCCGAAACCCCTCCGGACGGATACGCCCCGCTGCCAGCAACTGCACGACCGCCTGCAAAAACGTGTCCGGATTCCGCACGCCGTACATGGAGCCTGTATAGACAATAGTGAAACGATCGAAGCGGACCGGCTCGACACCGGTCAGATCATCCGGGTCGAAGCCATTCTCGATCAGTCGAAAGTGAGCAGTATCGAGATCAGGGTACTTTCCGACCAGATCGCGGGCGATCCCCTTCCAGGCCACCACCACCCGGGACGCCTGCTCGACGCATGATTTTTCGAGGTGGCGATCCAGTGCCTTCGACGGACCGTGCCGAACCGGGGCGGAAAGAAATCCGGTCCAAGGATCGCGCAACTCGAAGACCCACGGTCGTTTGACCCGACGGGCAATCCCCCGCCCAAGAAGCGCGCAAGTGTAGGGGGGGGATGACGAGAAGATCAAGTCAGCCCCCCACTCCCGGGCCACGCGCACGCCTGCCGGCAGGCCATGCACCATCCAGCCGACCCGCGCATCCGGAATGAAAAGCGCCCCCCGGACCGCCTGGGCCACCTTTTCCGACAGCGGCACCCGGGTCCCCGGGCGGTAATTCGTATTGACGTCTACCGCAGCCCCTTTTTTCTTACCGGTCAGCGACCGGTAAATCGAATAGGGCTCCAGGATCGGCGTCCGATGAACCGGCAACCCCACCGGAATCTCCTCGAGCAGCGATTCATCGCGCGCCGGATAGTCGCCGTCCTGAACCGTCAGAATAGCCGGCTCCCAGCCGAACTGCGGCAGGTACTTGGCGAACTTGAGGACACGCTGGACGCCGGGACCGCCGCTGGGCGGAAAGTAGTAGGCGACGATGAGGACTTTCTTCATGGGGTGCCTCCCTCCCCCCGCGCGAAGGCCTCGAGCGCCTCGGCCATCGGCGTCCAGGAGTAGCGCTCCCGCTCGGCGGTGACCGCCGCCCCGAAGGTCGCCGCCCGATCCTCGCGGTAGAAGCGTGTGATGGCCGCCGCGAGCGCCTCCGGATCCTCCGGCGGCACGACATAGCCCATCCGGCCGTCGTGAACCACCTCGGGGAGGCCGCCAACATTGGTCGTGATGATCGGCGTGCCGTAATTCATGGCAATCTGGATGATGCCGCTCTGCGTGGCTGATTGATACGGGAGGACGACCACGTCGGCGGCGTTGAAGAAGTCGCCAACCTCTTCGTTCGGGATGTAGCGGTCGTGCCAGAAAACGCGGGGGCCGATGCCGAGCCGGGCCACCTCCGACTTGTACGGTCTGTCATCCTCGTAGAATTCGCCGCCGATCAAGAGGCCGATATCCAGATCGGCGTCGACGCGCGCCATCGAACGGATCAGGTTGAGCAGCCCCTTGTAGGCCCGGATGAAGCCAAAGAAGAGGACAACGCGCTTCGTGCCGACGCCAAGCTGACGACGGGCTTCCTCGCGGGACTTGCCGGGAGGAAAGCTGGAGTAGACCGGGTGCGGTACCTCGCGGAACGGGGCGTCCGGCCGAAACTTGAGGAGATCCTCGCGGACGACCGCGGACTGGGCGATAAAGGTATCGACCTTTTCCATGACGCGGCGGGTCAGCCAGGCATCCCCCGGTCGGGGTTCGTGCGGGATGACGTTATCGAGCAGGAGGCAGGTGCGGCCAATTCGCCTGTTGTGCAAATGCCGCACGATCGTGTCGTATCCCGGCGCGAAAAAGGGCATCCAGTACTTGAAAACCGTCAGGTCCGGCTGCTGCCCCGCCGCCCACCGGGCGGCACGACCCCACGAGAGGGGGTTGATTGTGTCGATCAGGGGATGGATATCCAGTGGCGGATCGGGCGGTGGTCCGTCATCATGCTGCGACGTACCCGGAAACAGGAACGATGGATACTGCCGCGAGAACGACAGGATGCTGACCCGGTGTCCACGAGCCGCCAGAGTTTGAGCCAGGAGATGCACAAAATGCGCGATACCGCCGCGATGCGGGTACGCCGTGCCGACCAGGACGAATTTCACGCGTGGACAGTATCCCGCCGGTGGCCGGGCTACAAGCGATGACAGAGGCCAGGACAATCCGCCCGCCGGATCGATCGGTCGAGCCGGCCTACTCGCGGTTGGCGCCGCACTACGATCGTGTCTTCGGGTCCTACGCGCGGGAACTGAACGGTTGGCTCATCCCATGGATCCGACGGCAGGATCCCCGTCCCGATTCCGTGGCCGACCTGGCCTGTGGCACCGGCACGACCGCCCTCGCGCTCGCCCGGGTGATTCCGCGGGTCCTGGCCATCGACCTCCGGCCGGAGTTCACCGCCATCGTTCGGGCGAGGGCCGGGAAGAGAGCTGCCACCCGTCACATCAGGACGCTCGTGGCCGACATGCGGACCTTTCGCCTCGATCAGCCGGTCCAGCTGCTCACCTGCTTCTTCGACGCGCTGAATCATCTCCCCCGCCCGACCAACCTGTTACGCACCTTTCGTGCGGTGCACCGCGCCCTCGAGCCCGGCGGGATGTTTCTGTTCGACATCAACACGCCCTGGGCCCTGAAGAGGAGCTGGCCCGAGATGAAGGCCCTCTGGAAAGGAAAGGGGTGGTTCGCGGTGGCGCGGGGACGGTACGTGGAGGGTGGACAGAGTGCCGCAGGGGTCAGGACGTCCCGCGGCCATGGCGAATTCGACATCCACTGGTTCGAGCGCGACCGGACCGGCACCTATCGTCCACGCGTCGAGCGCTTCCGCGAAATTGCCTGGACGAAGACGGAGATCCGTGCCGCGCTCAAGTCCGCCGGCTTTGTCGGAATCCGAACAGTCGATGAACCGGCCCTGGCACCATTCGTCGGCGAATCGGGTCGGGATCGAACGTTTTGGGTGGCACGGCGCGGGGAGGGGAACTCGTTCCGGAACGAGTTGGGATGAACTCGCCTTTCTCGATATCGATTAGAAATAATCTCATCGCTGACGACGATTCTTGTTGACAATATTTTCGCACTGACTGGTCCCTGCCCGCGGCCCCTCGATCACAGGCCCTCAACAAGGGCATCGCGGGCACTGGATCTCGTCTTGAGGCACCTTCCGAATTCGCCGACGATTTCGTCGCCATCATCCCCCGGGACGTGACGCCCGGACGTCAAGGAGCCGGGTGATACATTTCTTGAATGATCACTCACTGGACTACTTCGCTGACCCGGCTTACCAACGAGGCACTGCTCGTGCGCGTCCATGACCTCGCGCGCCGCGAGCGCCGGGCGACTGTCGGATTGATCGCCCACCTGGCCGAGCTGGATGAGAGACGCCTTTATCTCGACGAGGGATGTTCATCGCTTTTCACCTATTGCACCGAAGTCCTGCACTTTTCAGAACACGCCGCCTACAATCGCATCGAGTGCGCTCGGGCGGCGCGGCGATTTCCGCTGGTGCTGGATCGCCTGGCGGAGGGGTCGGTGCACCTGACAGCCGTTCGATTGCTGTCGCCGCACCTGACGCCGGCCAATCATGCCGGGTTGCTTGATCGGGCGCGGCACCTGGGAAAGCGCGGGGTCGAGGAACTCATTGCAGCGATACGACCGCTGCCGGATGCGGCAACGATGGTGAGGCGTCTATCGGCACGGAGGCCGGCAAGCAATTCACCGGTCGCGGCGATCCCGGTCCCAGCCGCGACGCTGCCATCCCATCAATCCGATGACCCGACACCGCTGAAAGTCCGGCTGCCCGAGGCGGATCTCACGGCCGCGAAGTCCAACCTGGCCGCCGTTATCGCACCGCTCAGGCCCGGCCATTTCCGGGTCCAGTTCACGGCGGACCCTTCGATGCACCACGATCTCATGACGGCGCACGAGCTCCTGCGGCACCAGATTCCAGATGGTGATGCCGCCGCCGTCTTGAAGATGGCACTGAAGCTCCTGGTGGGCGAGCTCCGCCGGAAGAAATTTGCGACAACCGATCGACCGCGACGGAGCGCCCCGTCGGACCCCAACTCGCGCCACATCCCCGCCGCCGTCCGTCGAGAAGTGGCGCGACGCGACGGCGACCGCTGCGCCTTCCATGGTCGGGATGGTCGCCGGTGCTCCGCGCGTGGCCCGCTCGAGTTTCATCATCTCGAGCCATTCGCCGTCGGGGGCCGGGCCACCGTCGACAACATCTCATTGCGCTGTCGGGCTCACAATTCGCATGAGGCGGTCAGATGCTTTGGGCGGTTCCAACTCGTTCCGGAACGAGTTGTGTTCTCGGCGAATCCTGAGCTGTGTTCGGGCGAGGGCTAGTTCATTGCGATTGCGCTGGGATGGACTGACGGAGGGGCTGAATCGTCCCCGTGGCAAGTACGACCATTCGCCTGGTGGGCGAAGAGGTCGATGTCACACTTGAAGGTGACGGCTATCCAGGTGGCCGCGTCAACGTGACCTACTGGTTGGCCAACCCCGCTGCCACGCCGACGACGGTCGAGATGACGTTTCTCCTGCCGGCCGATGATCTTTGCGGACATTCCCAGGCTTCATCACGGACAACAGTTCCAGTATTCGACTCGATCGGCCCGCCTCTGGGCCGGGCGACTCGAATATGCGTATTTCAAATTCGGACGAATCGACTCCCGAATCTTATGGCCGGCCGCAATCCCCTGATCAGCGAGTGCGCGTCGGCTTCCATCTCTCCTCCTGGCTGGTTCGTGGATGCCGGGGTCATCACGTGGCCCTTTGAGGATTGAGAGCCGGACGCCGATATCTCGCTCACCGACGAGTTCAGCCCAGTTGAAAATCCCTACGACGGCCGTTCGCGCCGGTACACGACAGGGGAAATCCTCGAACGGATCCGGGACGTATTTACCGAGCTCCACGGGGATCCGACCTGTTCACCGCACCGGCGGAATGAGGTTGAACAAGCCAATCGAGAGATCTTCTCAGCACTCCAGGCCCAAGTCACTTTCGATCCCTCAACGCTGTTACCTTTTCCGCCGGCTGAAGAGTGAGTGACCGCTGCGGACAGCGCCGCTGGTAGCCTCGCCTGTCACTTCCTTCGCAGCGCTTCCAGTTCCTCCAGTGTCTTCGGCCAGTCCGCGCGCAACAGACGTGACAGGGCCCGGTCGGCCAGCAGACGGCCGGCACTTTGACAGACGGCGCAGTAATTGCACTCGTTCTCGGCATAAGCGATACGTTGTATTGGAGCGCCGCAATCGGGGCAGGGCTCTCGGAAACGGCCGTGAGCGGCCATCTCCGGGTGAAATGCCGTCACCTTCTCGGGAAATCCCGGCCCGGCTTTCATTCGCAATCGCTCGACCCAGATATGAATTGTCTCGCGGGTAGCTTCCGCCAGACGCACGATTTCGCCATCGCCGAGCCGGCGTGTCAGCTTCATCGGCGAAAGCCGCGCCCGATGAAGAATTTCATCGGAGTGCGCATTCCCAATTCCATCGAACAATCGTGGATCGGTCGGACGTCCGGGAGCTCAGGCATGGCGCGTCAGGAATTCCGGGGGGCCGACCCCGCCACACGGGCACCGAATGCCTTCGACTCCGGTGCCAGCAGCGTCAACCCGTTCGCGATCACCAGGAGGCTCACGCCCATGTCCGCCGCGATCGCGGCCCAGAGTGACGCCATGCCCAGCATCGTCAACACGAGGAACACCACCTTGATGCCGATGGCCAGCGCGATGTTCGTCCGGATCACCGAGAGTGTCCGCCTCGAATGGCGCACCAGCCAGGGAATCTTCGCCAGGTCATCGGACATGAGCGCAATATCGGCAGTCTCGATGGCGGCATCGGAACCGGCCGCGCCCATCGCAATGCCAACCGTTGCTCGCGCCAGTGCCGGGGCGTCGTTGATGCCGTCGCCGACCATGGCCACGCGGCCATGATGCGCCACCAGGGTTTCGACCGCCGATACCTTGTCCCTGGGCGAGAGATCGGCCTGAACCTCGTCGACGCCAGCCTCTGTGGCGATGGCCGCGGCCGTCCCGCGGTTATCGCCGGTCAACAGGACGATCGGCCGAATCCCGAGCTCGTGGAGTTCGGCCAGCACCGCCCGGGCCTCGGGCCGCAGGCGGTCCGTGGCGGTCAGGAATCCGCAGACATGCCGGTCGTTGCCGATGACAACCACCGAGTGGCCGTCGGCGCTCAGCGCCTCCAATCGCTCGTGCACCTCCCTGGTTTCCTGCCCCCGTTCCTCGAGATACCGATGCGATCCCAGCCAGTACTCCCGCCCTTCGAACGTGCCATGCACCCCCTTGCCGGGCACGACCTGGTGTGAGCCTCCCGCCGCCGGTACAACCCCCTGCCGCCGCGCGCCTTCGAGGACGGCCGCGGCCAGCGGGTGGTTGCTGGCCGACTCCAGCGCCGCGGCCCGCGAGAGAAGCTCGACTTGATCGTGTCCGTTCATCGGCACGACTTCGGCCAGCGTCAACCTCCCCTCGGTCAGCGTGCCGGTCTTGTCGAAAGCGAAGGCGACCAGCCGCGCGGGCGCCTCGAGAGCCGCGCCCCCCTTGATGAGAACGCCGTTACGCGCCGCGCGCGCCAGGCCCGCCACCACGCAAACCGGCGTCGAAATGACCAGTGCGCAGGGACAGCCGATGACCAGCAGCACCAGCGCCCGATAGATCCATTCACTCCACGGCTCCGCGAACAGGAGCGGCGGTACGACCGCCACGAGGGTCGCCAGCGCCAGGATCACCGGGGTGTAGATCCGGGCAAAGCCGTCGACCCAGCGTTCGGCGGGTGCCCGATGCGTTTGCGCCTCCTCGACCAGTCGAATGATGTGATGAAGTGTCGTCTCCTCCAGCGGTTTGGACGCCTCGATGGTCAGCGCGCCGTCCTCGTTGATCGAACCGGCGAACACGCCATCGCCGGGCATCTTCGACACCGGGATGCTCTCGCCGGTGATTGGCGCCTGGTTCACCGAACCGACCCCGGAGACGATCACGCCATCAATCGGAATCCGTTCTCCCGGCCGCACCATGATTCGATCGCCCGGCACGAGGACCGCCGGCGCCACCATCGCTTCATGACCGTGCGCATCAACCCGCCGCGCCAGCGCCGGCGAAAGATCGAGCAGCGATTGCACCGCCTTCCGCGCGCGGCCGAGACTCCACGACTCCATCTCCAGCGACAGCGCGAACAGAAACGCCACCGACCCCGCCTCGAACCATTCGCCGAGCGCGATGGCGCCGATGACGGCCAGCGTCATCAGGAGGTTCATGTCGGGCGAGCGGCGACGAACGGCCGCGATGGCCCTTGGTGCCACCAGCCAGAAAGCGGCCGCCACGGCCAGGGCAAACAGACACTGCGCCAGGAGGGGCGTCGGTGGCCCGCCGGCCGCCTCGTGCCCCAGCGTCTCGGTCCAACCGGTCAGCGCCACCTGCGCGATGAATCCGCCCATCGCGCCGAGGCCGCTCACGACGGTCAGCCGGGTCCTTTGCCGCGCGCGGCCGTCTCGAACCGCGCCGCCGGCCGCCCCCGGCCGCCAGGGCTCGGCCGTCATCCCCGCCCGCCGAACGCCGGCGAGAATGTCACTCTCCGGCGTGGCGGGGGCGCCGCTCACGATCATCCGTCCGTTGAGCAGGTCAAAGGCCAGGCGATCGTCACCACCCACCAGCGGCCCGATTTCCCGCCGGAGCAGGGCCACTTCCTCGGCACAGTCCATTCCCCGTATCTTGAAGGCACGGGCTGCCGCTTCCGGCCGGCCGGCGGGATCGATTGACGTCTTTTCCATCGTGGAAGCGTATCAAGAATCGAGAGAACCCCGGGCATGACCAATCCCTTGATCGTCGAACTTGACAGCGGAACCATCCGGGGCCGGCTCGTGCCCGCCGGCGATGTCCGGCTCTTCAAGGGGATTCCCTTCGCCGACACGACGGCGGGCAGAAACCGCTGGCGGCCGCCGCAACCGGTGAAACCGTGGACGGGCACCCGCGAGATGCTCGAACCGGGGCCCGTTTGCCCGCAGCCGAAAGCCGTCATCTGGCCGATCAGGAATCCGCAGGATGAAGACTGCCTCTCGCTGAATGTGTGGGCGCCGATTGGTGGGACCACCTCGATCGCCAGCTTCGTTCCTCCAACCGGCCCCGGCGCCCCGGTCATGCTCTGGATTCACGGCGGCGGTTTTTCAACCGGCGCCGGCTCCACGATCTTCTTCGACGGCGAGGAACTGGCCCGCCTGGGAGCGGTCGTCATCACGATCAATTATCGATTGGGACCATTCGGCTTCCTGGCCCATTCCGCGCTGTCGGCGGAATCGCCGGAGGGGGTTTCGGGTAACGCGGGGTTGCTGGATCAGGTGGCCGCGCTCGGGTGGGCTCGGCGCCATGCGGCCGCATTCGGCGGCAATCCCGATTGCGTCACGGTCTTCGGCGAATCGGCCGGTGCCGCCAGCATCGCCCGGCTCCTCGTATCTCCGAAGGCAGCCGGGCTCTTCCATCGCGCCATCCTGCAAAGCGGCCATGCCCGGGGGCGCAACCGCTGGCTGAGGCGCGATACGCCCGGCTTCAAGGCCGCAGAAACCGTGGGGGCCGAGATTGCCGCGCGACTCGGCGACATGGCCGACGACCCGGCCGACCTACGCCGTTCCCTGCGCGGTAAGCCCACCGCCGACATCCTGTCCGCCGCCGACCCCGCGCAGGGGCTGTACGGCGGCGGCATCAAGTTCGCCCCCGTCGTGGATGGCGTCATCCTTCCGGACGATCCGGAGAGATTGTTTGGCCTCGGCCACTTTCACCCCGTGCCGATCCTGATCGGCACCAACGCCGATGAAGGCTCGATCTTCACGGAGGCCACCCGCATCGGGACCCGCGAGGCCTTCGCCGCCATGCTCCGCCGACGTTTCGGCCCGCTGGCCGATGCGGCGGCCCGCCTCTACCCGGCAAAGGCGGATGAAGCCATTCCCGGCGCCCTGGTCCGCCTGATCACCGATGCCAGCTTCGTCGCGCCAGTCCGCTCGCTCGCGCGACACCTCTCATCCCATGCCCCGGGCACCACGTGGATGTACCATTTCACGAGGGTCTCCCCTGCCGGACGAAAGAGCGGGCGCGGCGCTTTCCACGCCGCGGACGTCTCCTACGTCTTCAATCGTGTCGGAAATCCCCTGGCCTACGACGAGGTGGATCGAGAACTGGCCCGTGAGATGTCCGCCACCTGGTGTCGATTTGCCAGGACCGGGCAAGCCGACTGGGCGCCGTTCAATGCCGCGAATGAGCCCTACCGTGAATTCGGCGACACGATTCGGGATGGCCATCATCTCCGTCGTGAAGCCGCCGATCTGATGGATCAGGCGATGGCCGCCCGCTTGCCCGACGGCGATGGCCAGTGAAGCACGCCACGGCCGGCCCATGAGCCGCATGAGCTGCCCCTGACGAATCCAGCCCCGATCCCGTAGAATCCAGCGGTCGAATCCAAAATCCACACCGCACCCATCATCCAGGGGATACCCGCGATGTCCGATGCCAGCAAGGTCACGCTTCGAAAGGTGAAAGACATCCTCGTTGTTCAGCTTCCGGCCGCCCTGTCCGCCGACACCAGGGAAGACTTCAATGAGAAGGTCCAGTACGCCCTGGCCGACACCCCCGCCGTCCTGATCCTCGATTTCGCCAAAGTCCGGTCGGCCGACGCGGAGGGCCTGCAATCGATTCATTTCGCGTTCCTGCGATGCGATGAGATCGACACCCCCCTGATCCTGGCAGCGGTCTCCGACACCATTCGACCGGCACTGGTCGAGGCGGGATATTTCGAGAAGGCGGAAGAAGCGGTGACGGCGGATGAGGCGGTGGAGAAGAATCTTTAGCGGCGCAAAAGTCCGCGCCCGCAGGTAATCACCGCCTCGATGGCCCGATCCACGTCGGCCCGATGGGTCCGGTTGCTGAGAACCACCATTCGAAGGACGAACTTTCCATCGAGCTGCGGAGGCCGATCAGATCGGCCATCCAACGGATCAACTGATTCTCCATCCGCGCGGCGCCGGGGCTGGAGTGCGAGTGGGCCGAGAACGCGTTGGCGTTGGCGGCCAGGAAATCGGCCAGGGCCGAGTGGTAGAGCTGACTGCTGGGGATGTAGGCCATCATGCCGGCATGGGCACTGTTGATCCCAAGCTGATGAAGCCATGTCTGGAAACCGTCGACCCTCCCCCGTATACTGCGCCCCTTCCAAGCAGGACGTCATGCACCTCGGAGAAATGGCCGATGTCCCACGTCGCTACGGCACTGCCGATTCAAAGGCGCTTTGGTCAGACCATGAGGCGCGACAACTGGTGGATCGAGCCCCTGGCCACCTTCGCAGCGCTGTTCGCATTTCTGATCTACGCCAACTGGGCCGCCTTCCAGAACGCTCACTACACGTTCGGGCCTTATCTCTCGCCGTTCTACTCGCCGGAACTCTGGGGCAGCTCGCATCACGCCTGGTTTGGTCCGAAACCTTCCTGGTGGCCGGGCTTTCTTCCCTTCTCGCCGGCACTCCTGGTCTTGTGGGCGCCCGGCGGTTTCCGGATGACCTGCTATTACTATCGCGGCGCCTACTACAAGGCGTTCATCGCCGATCCGGTTTCCTGCTCGGTAGGCGAGCCGAAGCGGAGCTACAAGGGCGAGACCGGGTTTCCGCTGATCCTCCAGAACCTGCATCGCTACTTCATGTACCTGGCACTTCCCTTTCTCCTGATCCTGGCCTACGACGTCTGGAAAGCGCTCTGGTTCACCGACCCGGCCACGGGGCAAACCTCCTTCGGCATCGGCATCGGCACGATCATCCTGGCCATCAATGTCTGCCTGCTCAGCGGCTACGTTCTGGGATGCCACTCGCTCCGGCACTGGGTTGGCGGCAAGCTGGATCGTCTCTCGAAATCGCCCCTGCGACAGAAGGCCTACGATTGTTCGTCGTGCCTCAATCGCCGGCACATGAGCTGGGCCTGGCCGAGTCTCGTGTGGGTGGCTTTCTGCGACATCTACGTCCGACTCTGTTCCATGGGGATCTGGCACGACTGGAGGATTCTTTGAGCGCCGATGTCCAGACGATTGATCACGACGTCCTGATCATCGGGGCCGGTGGGGCCGGACTGTCGGCGGCCATCCAGGCCTCCGGCAAGGGGCAGAAGGTCGGCGTCATCTGCAAGTCGCTGCTCGGCAAGGCGCATACGGTGATGGCCGAGGGGGGCATCGCCGCCGCCATGGCCAATGTCGATGAGCGCGACACCTGGAAAGTCCACTTTGCCGACACGATGCGCGGCGGGCAGTATCTCAACCACTTCCGGATGGCCGAGTTGCACGCGAAGGAGTCGCCCGCCGCGGTTCGCGAGTTGGAGGCCTTCGGCGCCCTGTTCGATCGGACGAAGGACGGCCGAATCCTCCAGCGCAACTTTGGCGGTCACCGCTACCCGCGCCTGGCGCATGTCGGCGATCGTACCGGTCTCGAGATGATCCGCACGCTTCAGGATCATGGCATCCACCAGGGAATGGATGTGCACATGGAGTGCACGGTCATTGCGCTCCTGAAGGACGGGGGGCGGATTTCCGGTGCCCTGACCTACGACCGGGAGCGCGGCTACTTCCGCGTGTTCCGATGCAAGGCCATCGTCATGGCCACGGGCGGCATTGGCCGGGCGTTCCGGGTGACCAGCAACAGCTGGGAATACACCGGCGACGGCCAGGCGCTGGCCTACGAGGCCGGTGCCGAACTGATGGACATGGAATTCGTTCAGTTTCACCCGACCGGCATGGTCTGGCCACCGAGCGTGCAGGGAATCCTCGTCACCGAAGGTGTGCGCGGCGAGGGAGGCGTTCTTCGCAACAAGGAGGGGCGCCGATTCATGTTCGACGACATCCCGGAGAACTACCGCGGGCAGACGGCGGACAATGAAGAGGAAGGTTGGCGCTACACCCAGGGTGATCGCAACGCCCGCCGGCCGCCGGAACTGTTGACGCGCGACCACGTGGCCCGCTGCATCATGCGCGAAGTCAAGGCGGGACGCGGCAGCCCGCGGAATGGCGTGTATCTCGACATCTCCTGGATCAAGGAGAAGCTGCCGAATGCTGCCGAACACATCAGGAAAAAGCTGCCGAGCATGTATCACCAGTTCAAGCAGCTCGCCAACATCGACATCACGAAGGCACCGATGGAAGTCGGCCCGACGACCCATTACATGATGGGTGGTGTGCGCGTCGATCCGGACACGCAGATGTCCTGCGTGCCGGGCCTTTTTGCCGCCGGCGAATGCGCGGCGGGGCTGCACGGAGCCAATCGGCTCGGCGGGAATTCGCTGTCGGATCTCCTGGTCTTCGGCAAGCGGGCGGGGACATTTGCCGCCGATTTCGCGGGCAAGCACGATGCGGGGGCCATCAATGCAGCCGAGGTCGAGGCTCATATGGCTGCGGCCGTGGCGCCGTTCGAGCGGTCGGGGGCCGGTGGGGAGTCGCCTTATCGGTTGCAGAAGGAATTGCAGGACATCATGCAGGATGATGTCGGCATTGTGAGGAATGAAGCGGAGATGATGCGTGCGCTCGGGGCACTGCAGCCGCTCAAGGCGCGGCTGGAGGTAGTGGCAATCGATGGCAATCGCCACTACAACCCGGGCTGGCACCTGACCCTTGATCTCAAGAACATGCTCATCGTGTCCGAGGCGATCGCCCGTTCGGCGCTGGATCGGAAGGAAAGCCGCGGCGCACATTTTCGCGAGGACTTTCCGGCCAAGTCCGATGAGGCCGGCCGCTTCAACCTGATGCTCAAGAGAAACGGGGATGGAAGCATGAACCTGTCGCGGATTCCGGTGCCTGAGTTGCCCCCCGAGCTTGCGGCCGTGATCGAGGAGAACGCCTGATGGCGGCCGTGACGTTTCGAGTCTGGCGCGGCAACCGGGAAGAAGGGGCCCTGCGTGACTACACCACCGACAGCGGGGAGGGGATGGTGGTCCTCGACGTCCTGCACAAGATCCAGGCCGAGCAGGCACCCGACATGGCCATCCGCTGGAATTGCAAGGCGGGGAAGTGCGGCTCCTGCTCCGCAGAGGTCAACGGCAAGCCGCGCCTCATGTGCATGACCCGGATGGACGAACTCGACACCTCGCAGCCGATCACCGTGGAGCCGATGCGGGCCTTTCCGCTGATCAAGGACCTGGTCACCGACGTGTCGTGGAATTTCGAGGTCAAGAAAAGGATCAAGCCGTTCAAGCCGCGCCCGCCGGATAATCCCGACGGCACCTGGCGTATCGACTCGCGCGACACCGAGCGGGTGCAGGAATTTCGAAAGTGCATCGAATGCTTCCTGTGCCAGGACGTCTGCCATGTCCTGCGCGATCACCATCTCCACGACAAATTCATCGGGCCGCGCTTTCTCGTGTACGCGGCGGCGCTGGAGATGCATCCGCTGGATATCGAGGATCGTACCGACGATTTGAAGGATGCGCATGGCCTCGGTTTCTGCAATATCACCAAGTGCTGCACGAAGGTCTGCCCGGAGTCGATCACGATTACCGACAACGCCATCATTCCGTTGAAAGAGCGGGTGGCCGATCGGCATTACGACGTGCTGGGCCGGATCCTGAACGCCGTCCGCGGGAAGAAGGGGTGAGCCTGTCGGGGGGCTGTACCGCGCGGCGAGTGCCGACCGCGCGGCGAGTGCCGACCACCCCGCGGAAGCAACGCTCGTCATGAACCTGAAGCGCATAAGCCCCGACGCCATTCCGGCCGCCCTGGCCCGCGCCGAGCGCTATCGACTGTTGAACCAGGCCCGCCAGGCCGAGAGCATCGCGCGGGACATCCTGGCCGTCGTTCCGGATCACCAGGAGGCCTCGGTCCTCCTGCTGCTCGCCCTCACCGATTGCTTCACCGACGACGCGGCCGACGCGGCGCATGTCGACGCGCTGGCACTCGTGCCGAAGCTGGACGGCGACTATGCCCGAGCCTATTACGAAGGGCTGGTCGTGGAGCGCTGGGCGCTGGCGCTTCAGCATCGCGCTGCCCCGCATCACCTGATCGCGGACTGGATTGAGCAGGCGATGGTCTTCTTCGAAATGGCAGAGGCACGGCGCCAGCCCGGCAACGACGAGGCGCTGTTGCGCTGGAACGCCTGTGCACGACTGTTGGCGAGGCTTTTGCGAACTAAAAAACCGGTGGTTGGTGCGGACCAACACGGGGCGGATATGGATCTGGGGGACGATCCGCCGCGGTAGGCAACGTGCGGTGATTTACCGGCGCCTGAGAACAACCACCTCCTGGCGCTCGTGGGAACAAGGGGCCCCCTCGACTCATCAGTTTCCCGGGAGGCATGAACTTGTTGGACTGCGGACGCGAAAGCTTCGCGCATGGCTGGCCTGTCCAACTCGGGGAGGGTGCGGCTTGACCATGTCAGCGTTCAGGTTGGCTCTCGCCCTGATCATCCTGAGTGTTTCCCCATGTCTGGCACAACCCGGGCCGCAACCCCAACTGGTCCCGTACTATCTCTCACTCATCTCCAGGACCTGGGTCGAGCACCCCACCGGCGCGATCATGGGTGCCCTTGGATTTCAGTGGCCTGAGGGGTGCACGTGGCCAGTGGCCAGGGTTTGTCAACCGCCAAACGTGAACGCCTACTTGCTCACCTGGGGATGTCGTCCCGGGACAGAGTTGCCCCCGATCGGTGCGCGCGCCTGCCTGCTCAATCCGGACGGCACGATCCGCTGGAATCGTCCGGTCAGCCTCGACGAGGATGCAAAGATCTCCGACGATCTGGTTTCCTGCTTCATGGAATACCGGCATTCCGACTCCTTGAACGCGTATGGCCGGCCGGTCAGCAATGGTCGTATTCACGTGACTTGGGTCGACTCACTGGGGAGCGTGATCGGGAGCTGGGAGCTCGATGCTCAAGATGCATTCGGGCCCAACACCTACGCCCGATTTTCGTACGCGACGTTTCTGCCGAAGACGCATCGCATGCTCTTCCTCCAGGAAAAAACGTTTGGCTGGGAACGGTCGAAATCGACAGCTGACGATTCACAGGTCCTCGTTTGCGTCTCGCTCGAGGGAGGGGAAATGTGGCGCACGCGGGTGGAATCACGCTACGAAGGCGTTGGGACATCCGTGTCGGGCAACTTGATAGTCTTGTGGGGGCGGGAGTCGCTCCCGGAGCGCGACGACGGTGAATCGCAATATCGCTGGATCATGACGCTCGTGTCGCCGGCTGGAGACGTCCTCGGAACCGTGACCGACGAGGGGATCATGTCCAATTCAATAATCTTGATTGATCCCCGCGGCGATCGCCTCTACTACAGGATGTTTTCGGAGGTAAGATCGATAGACGTCATCGCCGGGAGGACCCGTGTCGAGCCCGACTCACTGCGGCTTGGTGATCTCTGTTCTTATCCCGACTCGGCGGTGGCGCGTGCGGCAAGAGACATGTTGTGGTCTTTGCAGAGCCAGTAGGGGCCACCAGAGTACGGGTGGGAGAATAGCGCTGATTCGAAAGGCCAAGCGTGCCGAATCCTTCCGACGAGGGCGACTCACGACGTGTAAACCGCTTGACATTTGACATTGCACCCTTCACCCCCTGATCGCCGCCTCAGGAACGGGTAGTTGGCGATGACTGACATGTCCTGAGCCAGTGTCCTGCCACTGGTGCTCTCCCTCACCACCTCACTATCCTTTCACCGCGTGTCTCGACGACGTCAACTC
>Ga0163152_10004371_pt1 | contig 17542 bp, 19 predicted proteins | sample OliLakLV19MP8IB2_FD_148635 | JGI IMG/M metagenome (GOLD analysis project Ga0163152, IMG submission 148635) | Freshwater microbial mat bacterial communities from Lake Vanda, McMurdo Dry Valleys, Antarctica - Oligotrophic Lake LV.19.MP8.IB-2 | ecosystem: Environmental > Aquatic > Freshwater >... | reverse complement strand
AGGTGCGGACGATCCAGGGCGTGCTCGAAGCGTACCGCCGCGAGCAGATCGGTTACAGCTCGCGGCTCACGATCTCCGCGATCTGCACGGCGTTCAGCGCGGCGCCCTTGCGGACGTTGTCGGCCGCGACCCAGAGCTGCAGGCCGTGCGGATGCGACGGATCGTTCCGCACACGGCCGACGTAGACCGCATCGGTGCCGCCCACGTCGGAGGCCGTCGGATAGGGCATCTCTTCGCCGAGCTCGCACAGGATGACGCCCGGTGCTGCGCGCAACATCTGACGCGCGTCGGCCGCGTCGAGCGGCTGCTCGAGCTCGACCGTCAGGGCGACCGTGTGGCCGAAGAACGTCGGCACGCGCACGCAGGTGACGGCGATCGGCAGAGTCTCGAGGTGCAGTACCCGCCGGGTCTCGGCAATGACCTTGGCCTCTTCCTTCGTCGAGCCGTCTTCCAGGAACGCATCGACCTGGGGGATGCAATTGAAGGCGATCCGCCGTGGAAACACCGCCGTGTCCTCGCCATCGGCCGAGTCACGCATGTTGAGGATGTTGATCGTCTCGCGCGAGAGCGTGGCGATGCCGCGCTTGCCGCCGCCGGAAACCGCCTGATAGCTCGACGCCACGATGCGGCTGATCCCGACCGCGTCCGCGATCGGCTTCAGCGCGACCACGATGGGAATCGTCGTGCAATTGGGGCTCGCGATGATGCCGCGGTGACGCTCGACGAGATCCTCGGCGTTCACTTCCGGAACGACCAGCGGCACGTCGGGGTCCATGCGGAAGTAGCTGCTCTTGTCGATGACGACGGCGCCCGCATCGGCCGCGCGCGGCGCATATTCGGCGCTGACCTCACCGCCCGCACAGAAGAAGGCGATGTCGATGCCTTCGAACCCGTCGCCGTCGAGGAGGTCGATCCGCACCGCCCGACCATTCCAATCGACCATCTCACCGGCCGTGCGTGACGAGGCGAAGAGACGCAGGTCACCGACCGGAAAGAGACGCTCCTCGAGGATCTTCAACACTTCCGACCCAACGGCGCCGGTCGCCCCGACGACTGCAATCGCGAGCTCGCGTTCTGCCATCGTCGCGCTCAATCCTCGACGACGCGATTCACCGGAACGGCCTCGCGCGTATCGGGATGGGACGTCGCGGGGATCATGCCGGTGCGACGGGCGTACTCGAAGAGCCCGCCCGCATCGATCACTGGACGCGCATCGCCGAGCGGCGTGAGCGACAGCACCCTCTTGGTACGGAGGTTCGTGATGGTACTCGCGTCGAGATCGATCTCGGCTTCGTCGCCGATCACGAACTCTTCCGTCAGGCGGCTCGGGGTTTCCATCGGGTAGAGCTCACCCGTCGCGACACAGTTGCGGAAGAAGATGCGGGCATACGATTCGGCGACCACCGCCCTTCCGCCCGCGGCGCCGATGGCGATGGGGGCGTGCTCGCGCGAGGAACCGCAACCAAAATTCCGGCCGGCGACGATGATCGTGTACGGCGTCTTGCTCTGGCCCTGCGGCACGAACGCCGGGGCGTCGAGGACGCCGCAGAGCGCGTAGCTGCCGAGCTTCTCATATTCGTCGGGAATGGTCGGCACGAGATTCAGATACTGCGCGGGAATGATCTGATCGGTGTCGATGTTGTCCCCGAGGACGTAGACCTGACCGCGGATTTTGGTGGCGCTCACGACAAGAACTCCCTGGGATCGGTGATGGTACCGCGGATGGCCGAGGCGGCGACAGTGTACGGCGACGCGAGGTACACCTGCCCTTCTTTGGCGCCCATGCGGCCGGGAAAGTTGCGATTGGTGGTCGAGATGCAAACCTCGGGACCGTTGATGCGGCCGAAGGTATCGGCCGGGCCGCCGAGACACGCCGCGCACGACGCATCCATCGAGATCGTGCAGCCGGCGTCCTGGAAGATCGAGAGCAGCGTCTTGCCGTCGAGCTTCTCGGTGCGAATGCCCTGCGAGATCTCGGTCGTCGCGGGCACCAGGAACGTCTTCACGGCCACCTTCTGACCGCGCAAGATCTGCGCCGCGCTCACGAAGTCGGTGAGCTTCCCGCCCGTACACGACCCGATGTAGGCGCGCGTCAGCTTGACGTCTTTGAGCTCGCGCGCCGTCGCGCGCTTGTCGGGCGAATGCGGCTTGGCGACGGTCGGCTCGAGCGTCCGCGCATCCCAGCGCTTGTAGAAGACGTTCTCCGCGTCGGCGTCGGGCTTGACGGGCTCGAAGTCCTTGCCGGTGCGCGCACGCACGTAGTCGAACGTGACGTCATCGGCTTCGATGATGCCGTTCTTGCCGCCGCCCTCGATCACCATGTTGCAGAGGGTCATGCGCTCTTCCATCGACAGGCGCTGGACGGCCTCCCCACCGAATTCCATGGCTTTGTACGTGCCGCCGTCGACGCCGATCTCGCCGATCAGGTGCAGAATGACGTCCTTCGCCATCAGGTACGACGGGAACTCACCGTCGAAGACGAAGCGCATCGTAGGCGGCACCTTCACGAGCAGCTTGCCGGTGCCGAGAATGAACGCGGCGTCCGTATTGCCGATACCGGTCGCGAACTGATTGAAGGCGCCGGCGGTGCAGGTGTGCGAGTCGGTGCCGAACAGGACCTCGCCCGGACGGCAGTGCCCTTCCTGCGCGAGCGCGATGTGGCAGACGCCTTTGTAGCGCGGCGTTCCGACGTCGTAGTAGTGCGGCAGATTCTGCTCCTGCACGAACTGGCGCAGGGTGTCGACGTTCCGATGACACTTGTCGTCAGCGGTGAAGATGTAGTGATCGGGAATGATGACGACCTTGTCGCGGTCCCACACCTTGGCCGTCGCACCGAACTCCCGCTTGAAGATGCCGATGGTGCCGGGGCCACACACGTCGTGGGTCATGAGCGTGTCGACGTTCGCCCACACGTTGTCGCCAGGCCGCACGCCGGCTTTGCCGGAGGCGCGGGCCAGGATCTTCTCGGTCATCGTCATTGCCATGTCGATTTCGCCCTTCTCTCTTTACGGACCGGTCACGCGGGAGCGGTCGGCGTAGCGTTTACGGTACTCGAGCTTGTTGAGCGCGTTCAGGAAAGCGAGCGCGCTCGCCATGATGATGTCGGTGTGGGCGCCCTGCCCCGTCGCCGTGAAGCCGTCCTCTCGGACCAGACACGACACTTCGCCCTGCGCATCCGTCCCGCCGGTGATCGCTTTCACGGCATAGCGTTCGAGCTTGCAGGTCGTTCCCGTGGCTTTGGCGATCGCGCGGTAGCAGGCGTCGACGACGCCGTCGCCGGTCTCGTGCTCGGCGCGCTCGGCACCGTCGATGCGAAGGCGGATGCTCGCGCTCGGAACGCCGTCGCTCGACGACGTGACGCTCAGGGCCGCGAGCTCGTAACGGTCGGGCACCCGCACGGTCTCTTCGGCGACGATGGCCATCACGTCCTCGTCGTAGACGTTCTTCTTCTTGTCAGCCAAAGCCTTGAAGCGCTCGAAGGCCTTGTTCATGTCGATCTCCGGCGCCGCGATCCCGAGCTCTTTCAAGCGATCGAGGAACGCGTGCCGTCCGGAGTGCTTGCCGAGCACGAGCCGGTTCGAGCCGACCCCGACCGTCTCGGGTCGCATGATCTCGTACGTGATCTTGTTCTTCAGCACGCCGTCTTGATGGATGCCGGCCTCGTGCGCGAACGCGTTGTCACCGACGATCGGCTTGTTGATGGGGATCGGGATGCCGGTGACCTGCGAGACGAGACGACTCGCGGAATAGATCTGCTCGGTGACGATACCGGTCTCGAGCCCGAAAAAATCCTTGCGGGTCCGCAGCGCCATGACGATCTCGTCCATGGAGGCGTTGCCCGCACGTTCGCCGAGACCGTTGACGGTGCACTCGACCTGTCGCGCCCCCGCTTCGACGGCGGCGAGTGAATTCGCGACCGCCATGCCGAGATCGTTGTGGCAGTGCGCGCTCCACCGTACGTCTTTGCCGCCGGGCGTTTCCGCGATGAGATGGCGGAAGAGCGCGCCGGTCTGCTCGGGCAGCGCGTAGCCGGTGGTGTCGGGCACGTTCAGCGTCACCGCACCGGCGCGAATCACCTCACCGAAGACCGTGACGAGGTAGTCGCGGTCGCTCCGCGACGCGTCCTCCGCCGAGAATTCCACGTAGTCGAGACGCTTCTTGGCGAACGCGATCGCCCAGCCGGCCGCGTCGATCACCTCCTGGCGGCTCATCATGAGCTTGTGCTTCAAATGAATGTCGGACGTCGCGATGAAGATGTGGATACCGGGGCGCTTCGCCTTCTCGACGGCCCGAATGGCGCGCTCGATGTCCGGCTCTTTGGTGCGTGAGAGACTCAGCACGATCGGCTTCGTGACCGCCTCGGCGACGCGCTGCACGGAGTCGAAGTCGCCCTGGGACGACGCGGCGAACCCGGCCTCGATCACGTCGACATTCAATTGCTCGAGCTGCCGCGCGATCGCGACCTTTTCTTCGACGTTCATGGACGCACCGGGCGACTGCTCGCCATCCCGGAGGGTCGTGTCGAAAATCTGTACGTGCGTGGAGTCGATCATGCTCATGACGTTTGCCTTCCCGTCCCGGAAACGAAAACTCCCGCATGGCCTACCTGCGCCAGCGGGAGCTCCATCACGCGGTCGGCGGGAGTGCTTGTCTTATCGCAAGTTTCCCACTTTCGCGACCGGCGGCTCCGCCGCCCCCGCTCGTGCCCGCCGGGCTTTCGGCCGCCCTAGGATCCACGTGACGGGACCCGAAAGGGCGTACAGCATGAACGCCGTGAACATGAAGATCTGGGGCTCGGCAATCACGAATTTCAGTCCAACGATGACCGCCACCAGTATCCAAAGCGGCTGGCGGGGGTTCAGATGGAGGCTCTTGAAGCTGTTGTAGCTGACGTTGCTGACCATCAGGGCCGCAAGTGCGTAGATCACCACGAGCAGGATGATGTGCTTGTGGGTGGCCCCTTCGCCGCCGAAAAAATAATACAGCAGCACCGTCGAGGCAACGGTGTCGGCGGCCGCGGGGATCGGCAACCCCGTGAAATTCTTGTTGCCGAGATCGGCCTGCACGTTGAAACGAGCAAGACGAAGCGCGCCACAGGCCACGTACAACGAGGCCGCGAGCCAACCCCAGTTGCCCCAGGGCTCGAGGGCCCATTTGTAGACCAGGATGCCGGGCGCGACGCCGAACGCGACGAGATCGGACAACGAGTCGTACTCGATCCCGAAACGGCTGGTCGACTTGGTCAGTCGCGCGATGCGACCGTCGAGGCCATCGAACACGTGCGCGACCAGGATGCAGATGGCGGCGACCTGGTACGAGCCGTCGATCGTCGCGATGATCGAGTAGAAGCCGGAGAAGAGACCGCAGGTCGTGATCAGATTGGGGAGGAGATACACCCCTCGATGCAGCGGCTCGTCGTCCTGTCGCTCGCGCCGCCCGTGTACCAGCCTGACCTCGCTCATGGATACGATCCGATGATGGTCTCGCCCGCCTTGGTCCGATCCCCGATCGCGACGTGCAACTTGACCACCTCTGGGACGTAGAGGTCAAGCCGCGATCCGAACATGATCATGCCGTAGCGGTCACCGCGCGTGACGTGATCGCCGACCGCGACTTTGCAGATGATTCGCCGCGCCAGCTGCCCGGCGATCTGCACGAACAGGATGCGCTCGCCGCGACGATCTTCGACCACGACGGCGTTTTGCTCGTTGAATTCCGACGCCTTGTCGAGGAATGCCGCATGGAACTCGCCCGGGGAATGCTGCACCTGGAGCACCGTGCCGTCGACGGGGGCTCGGTTCACGTGCACGTTCAGCGGCGACATGAAGATGCTGACGCGCCGACAGGGTCGCTGCAGGAAGCGCTCTTCGCGGATGACGTCGGTGATCGCAACGATCTTGCCGTCCGCCGGTGCGGTCACGAGCTGGTCGCCGCCAGGCACGACGCGCTCAGGATCGCGGAAGAAATTGACGACGAGCCCCGCGAACACGATCAGCGGCCAGCTGATCCACCACGGAGCGGAAACGAATGCGATCGCGCCCAGCGCGACCGCGATCGTCATGTAGGTGTACCCTTCGCGGGCGAATCGCATCAGGAGGCGCCGACGCGCGCCGTCAGTTCTTCGTCTTGTCGACGAGCCGATTCGAACCGAGCCATGGCATCAGCCCACGCAGGCTGGCGCCGACCTTCTCGATCGGATGATGCTCGGCTTCCTTGCGAAGCTCGCGGAAATGCGGCGTGCCGCACTTGTGCTCGGTGATCCATTCGTCGGCGAATTTGCCGCTCTGGATCTCGGCGAGGATTTGCTTCATCGCGGCGCGAGCCTCGGATCCGATGACGCGCTTGCCGCGCGTCATGTCGCCGTACTCGGCCGTGTTGCTGATCGAGTAGCGCATGTTGGCGATGCCGCCCTCGTAGATCAGGTCGACGATCAGCTTCACTTCGTGCAGGCACTCGAAGTACGCCATCTCGGGCGCGTACCCGGCCTCGACCAGCGTCTCGTAGCCGGCGCGGATGAGCTCGGTCAGTCCGCCGCAAAGCACCGCTTGCTCGCCGAAGAGATCGGTCTCGGTTTCCTCGCGGAAATTGGTCTCGATGATGGCCGCGCGGGCACCACCGATCGCCAGGCCGTACGCGAGGCCGACCTTCTGAGTATTGCCAGTCGGATCCTGTTCGACAGCGAGCAGGCATGGCACCCCGCGGCCGCGCTCGTACTCACTGCGAACGAGATGGCCCGGGCCCTTCGGCGCGATCATGAACACGTTGACGTCCGCCGGCGGCACGATCTTCTTGAAGTGGATGTTGAACCCGTGGCCGAACGCCAGATACTTGCCGGCCTTGATGCCGGGCGCGATCTCGGCGGCGTACATCTCGCCGGCGACCTCGTCGGGCACGAGAATCATGACGACCTCGCCCCATGCCGCCGCTTCCGCGGTCGGCAACACCTTCAGACCCGCCGCTTCGGCTTTCTTCCACGACGCGCTGTCACTCTTGAGACCGACCGCGACGTCGATGCCGCTGTCGCGCAAATTGAGCGCGTGAGCGTGGCCCTGGCTTCCATAACCGATGACGGCAACCTTCTTGCCCTTCAAATTGCCGAGATCCGCATCTTTTTCGGTGAAGACGTTCACGCGACCTTCTCCTTCTCGTCGACGGCATCCGCGGTGAGTGTCCGCGTGCCGCGCAGCATGGCAACCCGACCCGTACGTACGATCTCGGTGATGCCGAGGGGTGTCAACAATTCGATGATGGCGGCGATCTTGTCTTGCTGGCCCGTCACCTCGACGACGTGCGACTGCGGGCCGACGTCGATGATCCGGCCGCGGAAGATGTCGACGATGTGCATGAGCTCGCCGCGCGTCCGCTCGTCGGCTCTGACTTTGATGAGGACCAACTCACGCTCGACGTGCGCGGTGCCCTTGAAATCGCTGACGCGAATGACCGGTACGAGCTTGTGGAGCTGCTTCGTGATCTGCTCGAGCACCGTGTCGTCACCCGCCGTCACCAGCGTGATGCACGACACCGTCGGGTCCATGGTTTCCGCGACCGACAGGCTCTCGATGTTGAAGCCCCGACCGCTGAACATTCCGGCGACACGCGCCAGAACGCCAAATTCGTTTTCGACCAGGACAGATATGGTGTGTCGCATGCTCGCCTCGTCCCGCGGGTTGCTGATCACGGGGTGCCTCGTCTGCTGGCACGGGTTGTCGCGCGTTCTCTGAAACTCGCGCACCCGGCTGGCGGCACGCGACCTCGAGCTCAGCGGTACTTGGTGAGAATCTCCATCATCCGGTCCTTGCCCGCGAGCTTGACCTTCTGAAGTTGCTTGCGCTCGACCTCTTCGTCTTTGTTGAGAAACGCCTTGTGATCGATCTGCGCAAGACGTTTTTCGAGCTTCACGTGCTCATCGTAAAAACGCTTGAGATCCACATCTCGATCGACCAGGGAGAGGATGAGCTGCTCGTCCTTAGACTCCATGGGAGACTCCTTTCGGCGCGTTGTCCCGGGGGTGTGCAAGGGGCAGCGAAAAGAAGCGGCAAGTAGCGAAAAACATTGAGGTTTAGTTTCTAGTACACGATCGGCACCTTGTCAACGAAGTCGAGGGCAATTGGGGCCCGCGACGGTGAGTGCGCGCTCTGCAAAAGCTCGGCTTCCGGCGGCCGGAGATACATCGGCGCGAGCGTGTCGACATCGTCGCCGGCGTTCGTGCGCGCGAGCCGAGCCGCGGCGAGCCGCGCGACCATCGCCGCCCGTGGCGGGTGGGTTGCCGAAGCGAGGAGTGTCGCCCCCGCCCCGAGCACGCGCTGGAATACGTCGCCATACGCCTCGACGGCGTCGCCGATGAACGTGCACGAACCACCAATCGCCTCGGCAAGCCGCTCGGCACCCGCGGCCCGTGGCTCACCGAGTCGGGCGAGCCCTGTGGCGTCGCGCTCGTAGAGCGCCGCGTACACCTCGCGCTTCCGGGCATCCAGGACCGTACACACCCGTCCCGGAACAGCGGGGGCCACGAGCGCCAACGCATCCAGCGTCGGCACCCCGACCAGGCGATAGCCGCCAGCGAACACCAGTCCCTTCGCGAACCCGAGCGCAATGCGCAAACCGGTGAACGACCCCGGACCGATGGTCACGGCAATCACATCCGCGCGCTCGAGTCGTTCCCCAGCTGCAGCCAGCGTCTCGGCGACGAGCCGAGGCAACGTTCCGGCGTGGTTCGATGTCGTCCGTTCCGCCCGCTCGGCGAGCACCACACCGTCACGAACGAGGGCGACGCCGCAATTCCACGTCGCGGTGTCGATGGCGAGAATGCGGCTCGGGGTGCTGCTCAACCCGCCACGATGCGCGAGATGTCGTTGTAGAAGACGAACACCATGAGCGCGAGCAAAAGAAAAAGACCGACCTGCTGCGCCATCTCGCGCTGGCGTAGTGCGAGCGGCCGACCGCGCACCGCCTCGAAGGCGAAGAACAGCAGGTGTCCGCCGTCCAGTACCGGAATGGGCAGCAGGTTCAGCACACCGAGGTTCACGCTGATGAGCCCGAGAAAGCGGATCAGATAGTCGAGCCCGCGCTCGGCCTGTTGGCCCGCGGCCTGGACGATCAGAATCGGGCCACCGAGATCGCGCGCGGACACCGAGCCCTGAAAGATCTTGACGACGCTGAGCAGCGTCATCTTCACCCAAAAATACGTTTCGTAGATGCCGAGGCCGACGGCGGTCACGAACGACACCGGCGCCACCTCGACGAAACGCTCGATGCCGATCAGGTACGCTTTGCCCACTTCCTCACCGAAGATGCTCTTCTCGGGCTTCTCCTCGGGGATCGCCGTCAGGTGCTCGACCTTCCCGTCGTCGCGCCGCACCTCGAGGTCGAGTGTCTTGCCGCCACTCGCTCGAACGGCCTGCGAGAGCGCGTCCCACGACGCGACCGGCTTGCCGTCGATCGAGACGACCGTGTCGCCGCGACGGAGACCGGCTTTCGCCGCCGCCATTTTGTCCATGACGCCGCCGATCTTGGGCGCGTCCGTCGGCGTCCCGGCACCGTACATCGCGAAGACGATGGTGAACGCGACCGCCGCGGTCACGAGATTCATGAACGGACCGGCGAGCACGATCGCGAAGCGCTTCGGTAGCGATTGCTGCGAGAACGCGTGCGCCGCATCCGCCATCGGCACCTCGTCCTCGGGATCGTCGCCGAGCATCTTCACGTACCCGCCGAGCGGGATGGCGCTCACCGCGTACTCGGTGACGCCACGACGCCAACTGAGCAAACGTGGCCCGAACCCGAGCGAGAAACGCAGCACGGTGACTCCCGACCACTTGGCGACCGCGAAGTGCCCGAGCTCGTGAACGAAGATCAGAAGACCGAGGATCAGGATTGCGATCAGTACGTTGCCGCCCATGGGAGCCGTCCTTTTTACGCGCGATCAGTGTCCGAAGAAGAACCGCGCGTAATAGTAGACGAGCGGAGCCGGGAAGACGAGACTATCAATGCGATCGAGCACGCCGCCGTGCCCCGGAATCATCCACCCGGAATCCTTGGCACCGAACGCGCGCTTCAGCATGGACTCGCAAAGGTCACCGACTTGGGCGAGACACCCGACGGCGAGACCGAGACCCACGACTTCGAGCCAACTGAGCGTGGGGAAAAAGACCAGCTTGCTCGCCGCCGTTCCGAGCAGATTGGCGACCACGGCCATGCTCGTCCCTTCGACCGTCTTCCCCGGGCTGACAGATGGCATGAGCTTGTGCCGGCCAAACCAGCGTCCACCGAAGTAGCCGCCGACGTCACCCGACATCGCGATGACGACCGTGAGAATGACCCATCGCCAGCCCCCCGGCTGCACGCCGGGCGTGACCGGATCGGGCAAGACGTGCATCCACACGTAGTGCGGCAACAAGAATGCGGCGTACAGACTGCCGAGCAACGTGAGCCCGAGGGCATCCACGCCGTGACGAAGATCGTCCTTCCGCGCGAGCGCGAGCACCAGACCGGCGATGACGATCTTGCTGAGCGCCATCGCAAACCGCTCCTGCGTCGGAATGAGCATGGCGCTCAGCAAGAGCGCCCCCGAGGCCATGCCGAAACCGCGATCCCAAAGATCGCTCGGAAACGCCATGGTGCAGAACTCGCTCACGCCGACCAGCGCGGCGATCCCGATCAACCAGACGAACGAGGCGCCCGGGTTCCACACGATCACCCAGATGAGCAGCGGAAGAGCGACCGCCGCCGTCGCGAGTCTAGTGCGCAGCACGCAGTCGTTCGCGCTCGGCCTGCTCCCCGGTACGGCCGAAGCGGCGCTCGCGGCGCTGGAAGTGCGCGATCGCGTCGTGGAACTCGCGCTCACGGAAATCGGGCCAGAGCGTGTCCGTAACGTAGATCTCGGTGTACGCGATCTGCCAGAGCAAGAAATTGCTGATGCGCATTTCGCCGCTGGTGCGGATCAAGAGATCCGGATCAGGGATTCCCGCGGTGCCGAGATGTGAGGCCACGAGCTCCTGATCGATGTCGGCGGGATCGAGCTCTTCCTTGCGAACCCGGCGCGCGATGGCCCGGACCGCTTCCGTGATTTCCTCGCGACCGCCGTAGCTCACCGCGAGAATCACGGTCATGCCCGTGTTTTGACGGGTGTCGTCGATCGTCTGACGAAGCCCCTCCTGCACCTCGCGCGGCAGCTTCCGAAGATTGCCGATCGCGAGCAGGCGGATCCCGTTCTTCATCATCTTCTTCATTTCCGCCGCCAAGTAGTGGCGGAGGAATCGCATGAGCGCGGCGACCTCGTCGCGCGGGCGCTGCCAGTTCTCGCTCGAGAACGCGTACAGGCTCAGGTACTCGATGCCGAGGCGGCGGGCAGCTTCGACGACTTCCTGCACGGACTGCTTGCCGCGGCGGTGCCCGGTGATCCGCGTCAGGCCCCGCTGGGTCGCCCAGCGGCCGTTGCCATCCATGATGATTGCCACGTGACGTGGCAGGCGCTCCTTGTCGATCTCGATCTCGGCCATCAGACGGCCATGATCTCGTCTTCTTTGGTCTTCAAGATCTTGTCGACCTTTTCGACGTACTCCTTCGTCAGGTGCTCCATCCGCTCTTGATCGCGCTTCAAGTCGTCGTCGGTGAGCTCCTTTTCCTTGTGCATCTCCTTCATCATCTCGAGCGTGTCGCGGCGGTGGGCCCGGACGGAGACGCGGAACTCTTCGGCGACTTTCTTGACGTGCTTCACGAGATCCTTGCGGCGCTGTTCGGTGAGCTCCGGGATCGGGATGCGGATGATCTTGCCGTCGTTTTGCGGCGTCAGACCGAGATCGGACTGCTGCAAGGCGCGCTCGATGTCTGTGATGGCCGTTCGGTCGAACGGTTGGACGATCAGCAGTCGTGCCTCGGGCGCCGACAACGACGCCAGCTGATTCAGCGGCGTCTTGGCGCCGTAGTAGTCGACGAGGATCCCGTCGAGGAGCGCAGTGGTCGCCCGCGCCGTTCGGAGCCGCGCCAGCTCGCGCTTGAACGCGACCAACGTCTGCTCCATTTCGTTCTTGCAGTCGTCGATGATCGTGCCCATCTCGTCACCCTTCCCCGCCGGCCGCCACTCCACCGAGCTTCGCTCGCGCGTGCACGATCGTGCCGATCGCATCCCCGAGCACTGCCTTCCGGATGTTGCCGGGTTGGAGCAGGTTGAAGACGATGACGGGCAGCGCGTTGTCCATGCACAACGAGATCGCCGTCGAGTCCATCACCTTCAACTCGCGATTCAGCACGTCGATGTAGGCTAACTCCTTGTAGCGAATCGCATCCGGATGCTTGGCGGGGTCGGCGCTGTACACGCCGTCGACCTTCGTCGCCTTCAAGATGACCTCGGCCCCGATCTCCATCGCGCGAAGCGCAGCCGCCGTATCCGTCGAGAAGTACGGATTGCCGGTCCCGGCACCGAAGATGACGACGCGGCGCTTCTCGAGGTGGCGGGTCGCGCGACGCCGAATGTACGATTCAGCGACCTCCTGAATGGCGATCGCCGACTGGACGCGCGTCGCGACACCGAGCTTCTCGAGAGCATTCTGCAACGCGAGGCTGTTGATGACCGTCGCCAGCATGCCCATGTAGTCGCCGGTGGCACGATCGACTCCGAACGCGCTTCCCGCGAGACCGCGGAAGATGTTGCCACCGCCAACGACGAGCGCGAGCTCGCAACCGAGCTCGTGCACTTCCTGGATCTCGCGCGCGAACGTGCCGACCGCGTCGGCGTCGATCCCGAAGCCGGCGCGGCCAGCGAGCGCCTCGCCGCTGATCTTCAGCAGAACGCGGCGATAACGCAGCGAACCATCGGGGGCTCCGGATTTCCGCGACGCAACGTCGGGGTCCGTGGGTGCCCCCATCGGACTACGGCTGGGGGGCCCCGTCATCGCCTTTGCTTTGGTCAATGCCTTCGCCGAGCTGAAAACGCATGAACCGGCGGACGGAGATGTTCTCCCCGAGCTTTCCGATGGCATCGGCCACGACCTGGCGAATAGCCTTGCCGGGCTCCTTCACGTAGTCCTGATCGAGCAAGCAGACTTCGGCCGCGTATTTGTCGACCTTGCCCTCGACCATCTTTGCAATGACCTGAGGCGGCTTGCCACTCTGCGCCGCTTGCGCCGCGTAGATCGCCCGCTCGCGCTCGATCTCTTCGGCGGGGATCTCTTCGCGGCTCACGTACAACGGACGCGCCGCCGCAACCTGCATCGCGAGATTGCGGACGAAGCCCTGAAAGTCGTCGGTCCGCGCCACGAAATCGGTCTCGCAATTGACTTCGATGATCACACCGATTTTGCCGCCGGCGTGAATGTACGAGCCGATCACGCCTTCGGCCGTTGCCCGACCTGCCTTCTTGGCCGCAGCCGCGAGGCCGCGCTCACGCAAGTATCGAACGGCACCGTCCAAGTCGCCCGAGCTCTCACGGAGCGCGGTCTTGCAGTCCATGAAGCCGGCGCCAGTCTTCTCGCGCAGGTCCTTTACTTGCTGTGCACTGACTTCACTCATCCGATCTCGCCCCCAGCCGACTCCTCGACGACCTCGTGGCCTTCCATCGCAGGAGCCTCGACCTCGTCGTCTTCGTTGCCTTGGCCGCGCAGACGCTCTTCGGCCAAAGCCCGACCCTCGAGCGCTGCGTCGGCAATCGCCGTGCAGAACAAGCGAATCGCGCGGATCGCGTCGTCGTTGCCGGGAATCTTGTAGTCGATGACGTCGGGATCACAGTTGGTGTCGACCGCTGCCACGACCGGGATACCGAGCTTGTTGGCTTCCTTCACCGCGATCTCCTCTTTCTTGGGATCGACGATAAAAAGCGCGTCCGGCAGCTTCTTCATCTGCTTGATGCCGCCGAGCGACAACATGAGCTTGTCGCGCTCGCGCGAAATCATGATCAGCTCTTTTTTCGTGAGGGCTTCGGTCATCGCCGGGCTCTCGAGCGTCTCTTCGTGCTTCCGGAGACGATCGATCGACTGCTTGATCGTCTGGAAGTTCGTGAGCATGCCGCCGAGCCAACGATTGTTGACGTAGTACATGCCGCAGCGCTCGGCTTCTTCACGAATGGCGTCTTGCGCCTGCTTCTTCGTGCCCACGAACATCAGGGTGCCACCGTCGGCGACGAGCTCGCGTACGTACGCGTACGCGTCCCTGAACATGCGGACGGTCTGCTGCAGATCGATGATGTAGATCCCGTTGCGTGCCCCGAAGATGTACGGCTTCATCTTGGGGTTCCAGCGACTCGTTTGGTGGCCGAAATGGACGCCGGCCTCCAGGAGCTGTTTCATCGTCACTTCGCTCATACGAGTACTCTCATGCGGACTCCTTCACGCGAGGATCATTAATAGAGATTTGAGTCAGGCAGCCCCGAGGATCGACCAGGACCGAACGACCGCGAACGGGTTCCTATAGCAAAAAGGCAACAGCAGGCGCAAATACGAGCTTGGGGGGCAGGGCAGGTCCGGCCTTTACGAGTTCATCGATTCCATGAACTCATGATTGTCTTTGGTGCCCTTGATCTTGTCGGTCAGAAACTCCATGGCCTCGACCGTATTCAGCTGGGACAGGAGCTTGCGAAGGATCCAGACGCGGTTCAGGACCTCGCGGGAGAGCAGTAGCTCTTCCTTCCGGGTGCCAGACCGGTTGATGTCGATGGCTGGGAAAATGCGCTTGTCCATCAGCCGCCGGTCGAGGTGGACCTCCATGTTGCCGGTCCCCTTGAACTCCTCGAAGATCACTTCGTCCATCCGGCTCCCGGTATCGACCAGCGCCGTGCCGATGATCGTGAGGCTGCCGCCGTCTTCGATGTTGCGGGCGGCCCCGAAAAACTTCTTCGGTCCCCGCAGCGCGTTCGAGTCGACGCCACCGGAGAGGATCTTGCCGCTCGGCGGCACGACCGAGTTGTAGGCGCGCGCGAGCCGCGTGATCGAGTCGAGCAGGATGACGACGTCCTTGCCGTGCTCGACGAGCCGCTTGGCCTTCTCGATCACCATCTCGGCGACCTGCACGTGACGCGTCGCCGGCTCGTCGAACGTCGAGCTCACGACCTCGCCCTGCACCGAGCGCTGCATGTCGGTAACTTCCTCCGGCCGCTCGTCGATCAGCAGCACGATCAACATCACCTCTTTGTGATTCTCGGTGATGCCTTTCGCGAGATTCTGCAGCATGACGGTCTTGCCCGTACGAGGAGCAGCGACGATCAACCCGCGCTGCCCTTTCCCGATCGGCGAGACGAGATCGATGACGCGCGTCGTGAACTCGTCCGGACTGTGTTCGAGGCGCAGGTGCTCGTTCGGATAGAGCGGCGTCAGATTGTCGAAGAGGATCTTTTCGCGCGCGCGCTCGGGCTCTTCGTAGTTGATCGCCTCGACCTTGAGCAGCGCGAAGTACCGCTCGCCTTCTTTCGGCGGCCGGATCTGCCCCGACACCACGTCGCCCGTCCGGAGATTGAAACGGCGAATCTGGCTCGGCGAGATGTAGATGTCGTCGGGGCCCGGCAAATAGTTGTAGTCGGGGGCACGGAGAAATCCGAAGCCATCAGGGAGAATCTCGAGCACGCCTTCACCGTAGATGAAGCCGTTCTGCTCCGTCTGCGCTTGCAGGATGGCGAAGATCAGCTCCTGCTTTCGCATTGCCGACGATCCGTCGACGTTGAAGTCACGAGCGAGTTGCGCGAGCTCGTTGATCTTCTTTTCTTTGAGCACCTTGAGGTTCAAGCCCTCGGGGCTCTGACCGCCGTTACCGTTGGTCACCGCGACCGGAGCGACCGGAGCGACCGGAGCGACCGGAGCGACCGGCGCAACGGTGGGAGCCTCGACCGGCTCGACGGTCACGCGCTCTTCTGGTGCTTGTTGGACGTCAGCCCGCGCGCGATTTCGTACCATGGAAATGCTCCTCTACTGGGGCGCTCGAAGGGTCCACTGAGATCTCGATGACGTGTTCGTGGGTGTTGCCCTCGCGGGCATCGGAGTTTCTCAGGCGAGATCGATAGAGGGGAATGAGTGATTCAGATCAGCGCGCTCTTCGATCGCCCGCCCCGTTGCTCGAATGCCTCGAACAGCGGACACCATCGTCGACTCGGCTTCTTTTTCAGGATGTTTTTGAGGAGTGACCAGCGTTGGAATTTGAGAGCGGCCGTACGCCTCTCTCCCTCCCCACCACAACGACAACTAGGCGCGGACGCTAAATGAAGGCCATACGGTTGTCAATAGAGAAGTCGTGCGAAACCGCGATTGGCGCAGCTTAGCGCGACACTATCGTGACGGTAAACGATCGCGTGCGGCTCGGAGTTCATCGAGCAACGCGAGCATGTCGGGCCAGAGGTCGGCGCGAAACGTCAGCGCCGTGTCATCGTCTGGATGCGCGATGCCGAGCGAGGCCGCGTGCAGCGCGTGACGGCCGATCGCCACACGTTCGGACGTCCGCGCGTGGCCGTACACCGCATCGCCGACGACGGGATACCCGCGCGCGGCCAAGTGGACACGAATCTGATGCGTGCGTCCCGTCTCCGGTGCGGCTTCCACGAGCGTCGCGCCTGCAAAACGCTCGAGCACCCGAATCCGCGTCACGGCAGCGCGCGACACACGCGCCCGGGTCGACATCTTCTTGCGCTCCGTCGTGTGACGGCCGATCGGCGCGTCGATCATCATCGTCTCGGCTTTCACCACACCGCGGACGACGGCCAGGTAGCGCTTCGTGACCGTCCGCGCCGCGAACTGACGGCCAAGATGCTCCAGCGCCCTCGTCGTCCGCGCGATCACCATCACGCCCGAGGTATCCCGATCGAGTCGGTGCACGATCCCAGGTCGCGAGGCTTCGTGCCCAGGCAGCGGTCCCCACCGATGCAGCAGCGCGTTCACGAGCGTACCGTGCCAGCGACCCGGCGCGGGGTGGACGACCATGCCCGGCGCCTTGTTGATGACGATCAGGGTCGCATCTTCGTGCAACACGGTGAGCGGCAATTCTTCCGGCTCGGCGCTCGTGGGAGCGACGGCCGGCACGTCGACCTCGACGCGATCTCCCGACCGCACCACGTACCCAGCCTTGCGCGCGCGCCCCTCGACCGACACGCGCCCGGCATCGATCCAATGCCGCACCTGCGATCGCGAGCTCCCGACTTCGCTCTCCGCGACGAATGTGTCGAGTCGCGCGCCCGCTGTCTCCGTCGTCACGGTCAGCACGTGCCGACGCCCACCCGTCCGTTCCTCGCTCGTCACGGACGCGTGGCGAGAAGTACGCGCGCCTGGTCGGCGTCGCGCTGGATCTGCGCCACCAACGCCTCGACGGAAGAAAACTTCTCCTCGCCGCGTAGCCGCGCGATGAATGCGACGTCGACACGGGCACCGTAGATGTCCGCATCGAAGTCGAACAGATGCGCTTCGAGCGTCCGCCCCGTGTCACCGAACGTCGGATTGGTCCCGATGTTGGCGACACCATCGATCCACACGCCAGCGCGTCGCACGCGGACCGCGTACACACCGTCCGGCGGCAACATGCCCGCCCGGACCCGCACGTTCGCGGTTGGAAAACCGATCGTCTTGCCCCGCTGCTT
>Ga0163152_10004369_pt1 | contig 17542 bp, 21 predicted proteins | sample OliLakLV19MP8IB2_FD_148635 | JGI IMG/M metagenome (GOLD analysis project Ga0163152, IMG submission 148635) | Freshwater microbial mat bacterial communities from Lake Vanda, McMurdo Dry Valleys, Antarctica - Oligotrophic Lake LV.19.MP8.IB-2 | ecosystem: Environmental > Aquatic > Freshwater >... | reverse complement strand
CCCCAATCCCCGTCACAATCCCCGCCGACGGCACCTCATCCTCGTAAACCTCCCAGGCCGCCAGCGGCGACAACTCGAGGAAAGGCGTCCCGGGATCAAGGAGCCGCTCGATTCGATCCCGGACAAAGAGCTTTCCCCGCGCCTCATGCTTCTTCCGGTGGTCGGGAGCCCCGCCAAGCCGAACCTTCTCCAGACGCTCGCGGAGCTCGTCGCGCAGGCGACGATGGTGTTCGGCGTTGGCCTGGAAGTCGGGGTCGGTCGGGTGGATTTGACTGGAGATGGGTTGCATTTCCCCTATCGTATTGCCGTCTAACGAGAAAGACAAGACGGCCGGCGCCTGCTTCGGATGCGCCGGCCATGAAAAAGTGAAGATACCGGCTGCCAAGAGTTGAAAATAGTGACCCTGGTCCAGCGTCCCCAATTCCACCAAAGGAAAGGCCCCCCGGCGAAACGCCGGGAGGCTTTCCAATGCTCAATCTGAACCATCCCTCGCGGGCGGCTCGGAAGTTTTGCCTACTGAACCATCAGCGACTTCACACGGCCCCAGGTCGTGTGTTCGGTGCCGAGGGGGGTGCAGGCGATCGCCAGCGTGGGGCCGCTGCCTGGGAAGCCGATCGTGGCGCTGGTCTGGCCGAGGCCGGCGTCGAAGACGTTGACGTGGACGATGAGGTTGTAGGTGCCCGGCGCGATCGAGAAGGAAGCTTCGTAGCCCTGGGCGTGGTTGGGGTCGGCGTCGTAGCCGACGCCGATGAAAGCGAAGTCGGGGGCGATTCCATCATCGCCGCTTGAGTCATTCACGACCTTGTTGTTCTGGGCATTTATGGCCACCCAGGCATCGCCGTCGACGAGGACCGGAACGCCCGGCACGGCCAGGACAAGAACGTACATCGTCTGGGTCAGGCAGTCGTATCGGAGGTAAAGTTTTGATTCGAGCGGCTTGTCGGCCTTGCCGGCCCGGTGCATGTTGGCGAAGAAGTCCTGGGCCAGGTTCCACTCGGAGGAATCGCCATCCACCACCGCTGACGAGAAGAGCGTGGGGGAATAGTTGTCGGCCAGTGCGGGGGCGGCCGACAGGAGAAGCAGGGCTGCGGAAGCAAGGATGCAATTCGTGGCAATGCGCTTCATGTTGGATATCTCCTCTGATGCGTGCCCGGCGACCGGCTAACCGCCGGCCGCTTGGGCCAATGATGTGTGTCTGTGGAGAACACAAGCTTCTCACGACATGAACCATACGAAACCAGGGGTGATGCAGATTGCCCCTCAAAATGATGCCAATTAACCGGCTCCGACACCCGCCTGTCGAACTAATTATCTGTTTGCCTGGCCGCGTTGTCGGGTGATTTGACCCGGGTGGACCTCAGAAGCTGCCGAGGGCCCCTTCCCGGGTGCCATAAATGTCGAATACTGATACCAGCCTGGTGATAACCATGAGGTTCTTGATCTTGTTCTCGACGTTGCAGAGATAAATCTTTCCATCGCGGCGGACATAATTTGCATGTGCGGCCACCAGCACCCCAAGCGGCCGCGACACCATCATGTCGACCTTTCCGAGGTCGATGACCAGCTTCGTGTTTCCCTTTTCGGCCAGATCGCGGATCGCGGTCTCGAGAGCCACGGTTTCATCACCGCCCAGAAGGCTTCCCTTCGGGCTCAAGATGGCGATGTCGCCATCCCATTCCAATTTCACGGCCATGCGTTCTCCCTTGTATGAATCGTGTCGGTGTCGCCGGCTCAGCGGTTGACCGGGTACTCCTTCATGAGTTCGCGGGCGATGACCAGGCGCTGGATTTCGCTGGTCCCTTCGCCGATTTCGCACAGCTTGGCATCGCGGAAGAATCGCTCGACCGGGTACTCCGTCGAGTATCCATTACCGCCGAATACCTGGATGGCCTGCGTCGTGGCGCGCATGGCCACCTCGGAGGCGAATAGCTTGGCCATTGCGGAGAGGCGGGTGAAGTTGCCGCCCGCGTCCTTCGTCACGGCCGAGTCGTACACCAGATGGCGCGCCGCGGCGATTTCGGTGGCCATGTCGGCCAGCTTGAACTGAATGGCCTGGAACGCCGCGATCGGCCGGTTGAATTGCTCACGCGTTTGCGCGTAATCGAGGCTGGCCTCCATGGCCGCCTGGGCCAGGCCAACGGCCATGGCGCCGATGGAAATGCGCCCGCCGTCCAGCGTCTTCATGAACTGCTTGAACCCCTTGCCCCGGAGCCCGAGCATGGCTGACGCCGGAACACGGACATCCTCGAAGAAGACCGGGTTCGTTTCCGATCCGCGAAGGCCGAGCTTGTCTTCCTTTTTGCCGACCTTGAGGCCGGGCGTCCCCTTCTCGACGATGAATGAACTGATCCCATCGGTCCCCTGCCCCTTGTCGGTGACGGCGGTGACGATGAAAACGCCGGCCACGCCGGCGTTGGTAATCCAGTTCTTGGCCCCGTTGATGACCCAGTCATCGCCGTCCTGAACCGCCATGGTGCGCGTGCCGCCCGAGTCGGAGCCGGCTTGCGGTTCGGTCAGGCAGAAGGCGCCCAAAACCTTGCCGGAGCAAAGCCCCGGCAGGTATTTCTTCTTCTGCTCCTCGGTGCCGAAGTTGTAGATCGGTCCGGTTCCCAGGCTGACATGAGCCGCGGTCAGGAGGCCGATCGATCCGGAGGCCCTGCTGATCTCCTCGATGGCGATGGCATACATCAGCGTGTCGCCGCCGGCCCCTCCCCATTCCTCGGCATATGGCACGCCCATGAGCCCCATCTTCCGGAGCTCCTCGACACACCACATCGGGAATTCGCCCGCGTTGTCGATTTCCTTTGCGCGTGGCTTGATGACCTTGTCAACGAAGTCCCGGACCGTCTTCTGGAAGAGGCGATGCTCTTCGCTCAGCTCAGCGTAGCTCATGATTCGGTATTGATCCTTTTCCTGGTGTCAGTAACGGTTGGCCGATATTCATGATGGCTATCTGGAGGTCATTTCAATCACTCTTGAAACGTCCAGTGTCGCCTCCGTCGCCTTGATGATGTCGTCGATCGAAAATTCGGATGCGCGCTCCAGGAGGACCAGCCCCCGATCGGTCACCTCGATGACCCCCATTTCGGTGATGATCAAGTTGACCACGCCGACGCCGGTCAGCGGCAACGAGCAACGGTGAAGGATTTTCGGTGATCCATCCTTCGCAGCATGATTCATCGTCACCACCACGCGCTTTGCTCCGGCCACCAGGTCCATGGCGCCACCCATCCCCTTCACCATCTTGCCGGGAATCATCCAGTTGGCCAGATTCCCCTTCTCATCCACCTCGAGGGCCCCGAGGATGGAGAGGTCGATGTGCCCGCCGCGGATCATGGCGAACGAATCCGCGCTGGAAAAATAGGAGGCGCCCGGCCGTTCGGTGACCGTCTGCTTGCCGGCATTGATCAGGTCGGCGTCCTCCTCCCCTTCGAATGGAAAAGGGCCGATGCCGAGCAGGCCGTTTTCTGAATGGAGGCAGATGTCCATTCCCTCGGGGATGTAGTTCGCCACCAGGGTCGGCATGCCGATCCCCAAATTGACGTAGAAACCGTCCTTGAGCTCTTCAGCGGCCCGACGGACGATTCGTTCTTCGCTCGATTCGCTTGTCATAGTTGGCGCCCTGAAATATCCAGTCAACGTAGATTCCGGGAGTATGGATCGCGTCGGGGTCCAGCGCCCCGACCGCTTCGAGTTTCTCGACCTCGGCCAGCGAGATGGCGGCCGCGGTGGCCATCATCGGGCTGAAATTGCGGGTGGTCTTCCGGTAGATGACATTCCCATGGGCATCGCCCCGGTAGCCCTTCACGAAGGCGAAGTCCGCCTTCAGCGGGAACTCGAGCACGAACAGCCGTCCGTCGATCTCGCGGGTTTCCTTGGGCAGGCTTGCCTTGATTACCTGTCCGGCCGAGTCGTATTTCGTCGGCAGCCCGCCCTCGGCCACCCAGGTGCCGTAGCCGGTTGGCGTGTAAAAGGCGCCGATGCCGGCCCCGCCGGCCCGGAGTTTCTCGGCGAACGTTCCCTGGGGGATCAACTCCACCTCGAGCGACCCGTCCAGAAATTGCCGCTCGAACATCTTGTTCTCGCCCACATAGGTCGAGATCATCTTGCTGACCTGACGGGTGGCCAGCAGGACGCCGATGCCGAAATCATCCACACCGGCGTTGTTGCTCATGACGGTCAGGTCGGTGACGCCCAGTTCGCGCGTGGCGGCAATCAGATTTTCCGGAATGCCGCAGAGGCCAAAGCCTCCCATCATGATCGAGGATCCATTCCTGAGGCCGGCCCTCTCCAGCGCTTCCGCCGCGGTTCGGACGACCTTGTTCATCGGTGGATCAGCCCTCGACCCGGTTGAACGTCACTTCATACTTGAGCGGCAACCGGCCCCCCGAGGAATAAGCCACGACGACCTGGTCCTTGTTGACCGGCGTGACCCGCAACTTGAACGGGAAGGGGGCGCCCTCCGCGGTGCTGCTGAAGAGCCAGACCTCGGCGTCGGCCACCTTGCCGCCGGTCATTTCCACACCGCGTCCGGAGGCGTCCGTCATGACCGCGCGCAGTGCGCGGTGACTCTCTGACCAGCTGACCACGGAGCGATAGTCTCCCTCGATCGGAAGTTTCATCCCCATGCTCGGCGTCGCCGTAACGTTGAAGGCCAGCGTTTTTCCGGGGCGGAGAACCTGGCCGTCGATGGCGATGTCCATCATCAATGGGATGCTGCGCAGCTCCCCTTCCCACTTCCCGGAAAGAAAGGACAGACCCTTGATGGCCTTGGCACCCGGCCCGAGCGTATCGGCCGGGGCCGGCTTCGCGGCAACGGGTTTGGAGGGCGGCTTCGCGGCCGTGGACGAAGTTCCTGTGGTTGTAACTGGCGACTTGGCTGCGGCGGGCGCGGTGTTCGTTGCCGCTGCCTGTGTCATGAGACCCAGCGAGAACAGAAGGGCAAGTACGGCGGCCGCCGTGTTGTGATTCTTCGAAGTCATCAGGCTCCCGATCGGGCCGAATCGCGATTCTCGACCCACACACGAATGTAATCAATGATGGCAGAAGTTGGCGTTCCGGGGCCGAACAGTTCGCCGACCCCCTGCGCCTTGAGCGCCGTCATATCCGCCGGCGGGATGATCCCGCCGCCGGTCAGAAGAACATCGTCCATCCCTTCCTTCTTCAATAATTCCTGAATTCTTGGGACGAGGGTCATATGGGCCCCTGACAGGATCGACAGGGCCACGACATCCACATCCTCCTGAAGTGCCATGCTGACCACCTGTTCGGGGGTCTGGTGAAGACCCGAATAGATGACCTCCATCCCCGCATCGCGCAGGGCGGCTGCCACCACCTTGGCCCCCCGATCATGCCCGTCGAGCCCCGGCTTGGCCACCAGTACCCGTATTTTACCGGCCATTCGATAAACCCCCCTCAACGGACCTAGATAAAGACCGGTTCGTGGTACTCGCCGAAGACGCCGCGCATGACGCCGATCATCTCGCCCTGGGTAACGTAACACCGGGCGCACTCGACCAGCGACGGCATGATGTTCTGATCCCCATCGCAGGCCCGCTTGAGTGCCTCGAGCGCCCGGTCAGCCTTGGCGGCATCGCGTGTGGCACGCAGCCGCTGGACGCGGGCCACCTGCTGCTGCTCCAGTGCCGGATCAATCGTGAGGAGCGGTATCTCCAGTTTTTCATTCTCGATGACGAGGTCGTTGACCCCGACGATGATTCGCTGCTTCGCCTCGACCTCGTCCTGGTAGCGCCGGGCCGAGGCCTGGATTTCGCGCTGAAACCAGCCGTCCTCGAGACCCTTCACGACGCCGCCGATCTTCTTGATCCGGTCGAAGTAGGCATAGGCTTCCTTCTCGAGGCGATTCGTCAGTTCTTCGACATAATAAGAGCCGCCCAGTGGATCGACGGTTTCGGACACATTGTGCTCGTGCGCGATGACCTGTTGCGTCCGCAGCGCGATCTGCACCGCCTTGTCGGTGGGCAGCGCCCAGGTTTCGTCCATCGAGTTGGTGTGCAGGCTCTGCGTGCCACCGAGCACCGCCGCCAGCGCCTCAATGGCGGTGCGAACGATGTTGTTCTCCGGCTGCTGGGCCGTCAGGCTGACGCCGGCGGTCTGGGCGTGCGTCCGCAGCAACATCGGCTCGCGGCGGGTGGCGCCGAATCGCTCCTTCATCTCGCGGGCCCAGATGCGGCGCGCCGCGCGGAACTTGGCGATCTCCTCGAAGAAATCGAGGTGCACATCCCAGAAGAATGACAGGCGGCTGGCGAATTCATCCACCGGCAGTCCGCGGGCGATGCCGCGCTCGACGTAGGTAAAGCCGTTGGCCAGGGTGAAGGCCAGTTCCTGCGCCGCCGTCGAGCCGGCTTCGCGAATGTGATAGCCGCTGATGGAAATGGTGTTCCACTGGGGCACCTCGGTCAGCCCGTACTCCATGATGTCGGTGATGATCCGCAGGCTCGCCTCGATCGGGAAACACCAGGCATGCTGGGCCATGTATTCCTTCAGCATGTCGTTCTGAATGGTGCCGCGGAGCGACTTCGAGTCGACGCCCTGCTTTTCCGCCGCCGCCACGTACAGGGCCAGCAGCGTACAGGCGGGCCCGTTGATGGTCATCGAGGTCGAAACCTTGTCCAGCGGAATTCCCCGAAACAGCGTTTCCATGTCCTCGAGGCTGTCGATGGCCACGCCGCATCGGCCCACTTCGCCCAGGCTCCGCGGGTGATCCGAGTCGTAACCCATCAGGGTCGGAAAATCGAAGGCCACCGAAAGGCCCGTCTGCCCTTTGCCCAGGAGAAAGTGATAACGCTGATTCGTCTCCTCGGCTGTGCCGAATCCGGAAAACTGGCGCATCGTCCACTGGCGGCCGCGGTACATGTTGGCGTGGATGCCGCGCGTGAACGGGTACTCGCCCGGAAAGCCCAGATCGCGCTGATAGTCGAGGTCCTGGATGTCGAGCGGCGTGTAGAGCGTGTTGATCGTGTTGCCCGAGAGGGTGGCGAAGACTTGGTCGCGATCCCTGGCCTTGTGGACAGACCGGTCTTTCCAGAGTTCGAGGTCGCGCTTCAGAGCGTCGAGATCCATTCTCTCTCTCCCGTTCGGGCCAAATCGCCCGCCATCCATGCCACCCGGCGGCCCCGGATCATGCCCGGCCCGCCACATCTCTCAGGGCCACTTCCACCAGTTCGGCCGCCGCGTCGTGCGGTGCCAGCCGGTGTTCCAGCACTTCGGTCGTCAAGCGGGCCAGGGCCAATTCTCCCGCCGGTCCGATCGTCAGGCTTCGGACCAGTTTTCGCTGGGCCAGATGCAGCAGCCGCCACCGTTCGGTTTCGCGCCGACGCCCGGTGAACTGCCCATCCGGGCGGCCCGCCTCGACCCACTGTTCAATGGCTTCCAACAACTCGGCGACACCGGTGCCCTTGACCGCCACCGTCTGACGGACCACCAGCGGCCGTCCGCCATGCCGTTCTCGGAGGGCCAGCATCGATCGAAGCTCCGTGACCGCCCGATCGGCGCCATCCCGATCGGCCTTGTTGACCACGAACAGATCGCCAATTTCCATCAGGCCGGCCTTCATGGCCTGAACGGCATCACCCGATTCCGGTACCAGCACCACCACCGTCACATCGGTCATCCGGGCCACGTCGAGTTCCGATTGCCCGACGCCGACCGTTTCAACCAGTATCCAATCGACGCCGAACACGTCGAGCAGGTCGAGCACCTCGTGCGTGGCCGCCGCCAACCCCCCCAGGCTTCCCCGGGTGGCCATGCTGCGCATGAAGACGCCGGGGTCATCGGCCAACTCCGGCATCCGGATCCGATCACCGAGGAGTGCCCCTCCGGTAAACGGGCTGGTCGGGTCGACGGCCACGATGCCGACCTGGCGTGATTGTCGGCGAAGAACCGTGGCCATCCGCGCCACCAGCGTGCTCTTTCCCGCCCCCGGAGGCCCGGTAATACCAACCCGAATGGCCCGCCCGGTGCGCTGGTGAAGCCGCCGAAACAGGTCGTCCACCCCGGCGTGCTCGTCCTCCACCCAGGACATGGCACGCGACAAAGCCCGGCGATCCCGCCTCATGATGGCATCGGACAGGGCACTGGGCGAATTCAAGGCCGGAGGATGATACATCACCGGTGAGTCCCGCTGGCTGAAACAGCTTTCGACCCGGGCTCGTGCCGGTGGGCCGACTCCACAACTCCAAATATATCATTAACTTAACAGCTCGATCAAGGATGCCCAGCCTTCGAGATACCCCCCCGGCGGAGGCTGCCTTATAGTGACGGCCCGCCGCCGGGAATCCGGTGGCGACATCCCCAATGCCCCGGAGATCTCCATGTTGAACCAGAATCTCGTGGCCAGCCTTTTGCGCCGGACCCGCCCCCACTCCCCTGCCACCTCGATGGCCGGTATGGCCCTGCTCGCGATCGTTTCAACCGCTCTCTTCGGCGTACGCCCGTCGGTCGCCCAGGCGGATCGCTTTGCCAATGTCGTGGTCGAAGCCACCGACTTAGGCTCCGGCCTGTACCTCCTGTCCGGCGCCGGCGGCAACCTGGGTCTGTCGATCGGCCCCGACGGCACATTTCTCATCGACGACCAGTTCGCGCCACTCAACGACAAGATCAAGGCCGCCATCGCCAGGTTGACCGATCAGCCGGTCCGCTTCGTCGTGAACACCCACTGGCATGGTGATCACACGGGCGGCAATGAAAAATTCGGCGAGGCCGGCGCGGTCATCGTGGCCCACGACAATGTGCGGCGGCGGATGAGCGTGGACAGCTTTTCGAAGGCCTTCAATGATTCCACCCCGGCCTCCCCGCACGCAGCGCTGCCGGTCATCACCTTTGCCGAGTCCGTCGTCTTTCATCTGAACGGGCAGGAAATCAATGTCCGCCACACCCCACCCGCGCACACCGATGGAGACGCCGTCATCCACTTTCGTCCGGCCAACGTCATCCATGTCGGCGATCTCTTCTTCAACGGTATGTATCCATTCGTCGATGTCGAAAGCGGTGGCTCGATCGACGGCTACGTGACGGTGATCGATGCCATCCTCCCCATGATCGACGACAACACCCGGATCATCCCCGGGCACGGCGCTATCGCGACAAAGGCCGAGTTCAAGGCCTTTCGCGATGTGCTGGCCGACGTCAGCCAGGCCGTCAAGGCACTCGTGGCCGATAAGAAGTCGAAGGACGAAGTCATTGCCGCCAAACCAACGGCGAAGTGGGACGCCAAATGGGGCAATGGCTTCATGAAGCCGGATCAATTCGTCGGATTGGTATACGACAGCGTGACCGGCGCTCAGTAACCATTGGACGGCGCCCAGTCGCACAAACACAAACGAGCCGCCGGCGATTTGCCCTGCGCCGGCGGCTCGTTCGTGTTTTCTCGGACGACCTGTGTGTGTGGCACCGCTCGGTATCAGCAACGATGGAGTGACTGGTAACGTCAGGCGGTTTGTCCGTTCACCGCGTCGAAGGCACAATAGCCATCGGCGTGATATGAGCTTATAGATGAAGCAATTGCCGGACCAGCCTCACTTATTCAAGTATTTATCCTGTTAATCGTTGTTAATAAACGATTTAGGATGCCGGGTGGTAGGCCCCACCCTAACCCCAGCTGATCACTATGTTGACGCTCACCCGACACAGCTGGTCATTCGGTCGTCACCACCCACGGCGGCCCGCCGTCATGGCCGGCGGGTAAATAAAACGGCTGGAAAGCTATTCCCCGCGCTTGCCGTGGCTTTTGATGGCCTGAAGCTCGATTGTCCAGGTGGTGCCCGAAGGCCCCGGAATCTTGCTGTTGAGTCAGGCTCTCTTGGCTCACCTGCCAGGCAGGGAATGGTCCAGCCGTTTCAATAAGTATCGGGTGCCCACCCCGAGAACTTTAGTGCTCCTGGGTGTGATGGCACACTTTTCGTTCATGAACGGCAACGCACCATTCGAAGGATCCAAGATTTGACACTTCTATAAGTCGTTTTTTTAATAATACTTAGGCATAAGTTATCCGCTTGGATCCTGAAAAAGTCGATTATGGCCCGTTCCTTGCTTATCAATATCCTTTGTCAACGGTTTCATCCAGAGCCATCCCGTTCCAGGGACCTCGCACCGAGATATGAAATTCATTAGGAGGAATAGATGGCATTCTTGCTTGCACGTCGCTGCCTTGCCGCGACACTTGCCTTAATCGTGACGGTCGCCCTGCCCAGGTTGGCCGGGGCCGATGGCACAAACAACATGGCCTGTTTCGACATCCGCGTCGACTACCTTGGCCGCGTGCCGGTTCAAAACGTGAGTGGCGTTCAGTACTACCGCTGGTCGTATAAGGTGACTGGCACGAACTGCATCAACCGTGGCCTCAGCCACTGGACGCTGGCACTCTGCACTCAGACAACGCAGAGCCTCTCGCAAATCTCACAGCAGAGCAGCGACAACACCAACATTGGCGGTGGCCTCATGTCGACCTACCACTCAGAAGTCGGCAAGGACCTGACCACGGGCATCTCGGGCCTCAAGTGGGATTTCGTCGGCGGCAATGCCATCAACATGGACGGCGAGTGCGACGAGTTCAGCTTCGTGGCCAGCGGCACCGAAACCAGCGTTGCCTGGGCCGCCAAGGGAGCGCGCATCGTCGTCAGTGGCACCACGATGGGCCCCGCCTGCGCACCGGTTCCGGTTGAGGGAAAAAGCTGGAGCTCGATCAAGGCCCTGTTCCGCTCCTGAGTTTGATATCTTGAAATTCTGGGCCGCCGGTGTGATTTCAGCACCGGCGGCCCTTTCGTTTACGTGTTCGATAGCCGCCTCCGTCATCGAAGGCCCGGCCAGTTAGAGGTAGAAACGACGGCTGGCGCCGTAGGCCCCCTTGAGATGTGCCAGTCGTAGTCCATCTTCACCGTCGAACTCAATGCCGACCAGGTCGAATCGAACCGAGCGATCGCTTCGGCCTGCCGATTTCAGGAACGCCACCGCCGCGCGCTCGAGGTCCAGCCGTTGTTGCGGCCGCAGGGCCAGCCGCGCCCCGCCGAAGCGATCACTGGCCCGAAACTTTACCTCGATGAAGGCCACCAGGCGGCCAACCTCGACGATGATGTCGATCTCCCGGGGCCCGTCACGCCAGTTCCGGGCCAGGATTCGGTAGCCGCGCAATTCGAGATAGGCCACGGCCATCGATTCGGCGGCAGCACCGCGCGATTTTCGCAGGCCAGTGGACGGCCGGTCGGAGGCGGCAGCTGTCATGGGCGCCTCCCGTCGAAGTCCATTCGTGTCTTGAGGTCGCCCCAGGTGATGGTGCGTACCGGTGTCTGCCATTCCGGAACAGGCTTCACCGCGTTCGCCGATTCGACAGCGGTGAAGACCGGTCCGTCGTAGCGCGTCCAGCCGTCCTCCCCGTCCAGGCGGAAGGCATCGTCGAAGCACTGAACCAGCTGCGCTCTGACCCCCGGCTCGGGGTCGGCCAGGTACAGCGCGTCCGGACCATGCACTCGCACCCGAAGGCGCAAGGCTGACTGCCGAAACCAGCCGTCCCGCCCCGCAAGGAGATCCCGATGCGCCGCATCAAAACAATCGGGCCGGATCCACTCCAGGCGGATGCCATGATCGGGTCCCGCGTCGGGCCATCCTTGGTGCGGCGCGGCCCGGTGGGCCAGTGATTCCCACCACTCGATGTCGATGCCATGCCCGGGCCGCCGGTCAAACTCCAGAGCGAAATCAACCGTCCAGGCCCCGACCAGCGGCCGACGCGAAAACAAGTAGAACCAGATATCATAGAGCCCCGGGGACGCCACGCTTGTTCGAACGAGGTCCTTTGGGGACAGCGGATGCGGCAGCGTAAAGCTGTCGTCCGCGGGATGAATGGTGGCGCCGAGCACGAGAGCCACCCCGTCGGGCGGTCCGGCGATGGTCGGCGTCGCGGTGATCGAGAGCACGAGAATTCCACCGGCCATGAGGAGGCCGGTCGTCGACATGTGTGTGCGATGCATGTTGGGTCATCTCCCGGACGGGTTCCGGGGACGGGAACGAAGGAACAACGGGGACGAACTCGATGACGGGAGCGGGAGCCCGGACGGGGCACCTCGAGAATGGGTACCGGTTAGGTGGCGGCGAGCAGTAACCGAAGCTGCGACCCCGGCGCGAACGATTGCCGGTGGAGCAGGCACGGGCCATGGCGCTCGAGCGCCTGCTTGTGCCCGGGCGTGGGGTACCCCTTGTTGCCGCCGAAATCGTACTGGGGGAATACGCGTCCGTAACGAGCCATCAGCCGATCGCGGCGGACTTTGGCCACGACGGAGGCGCAGGCCACAGCCAGGCTCAGGCTGTCCGCCCTTGGCAGCGCTTCCTGCCGGAACGGGGAAGCCGGCAGTGGCCAGCCGTCGACGACGATCAGATGCGGCGCCGGTGACAGCGCCGCAAGCGCCCGTCGCATCGCCAGGCGGGTGGCTTCGAGAATGTTGATCCGGTCGATGACGGCCGGACTCACGCAGCCAAATCCGATGGCCAGTGCCACGCGACGCACCTCGATGGCCACGAGGACACGCTGGGCCGGAGTCAGGCGCTTGGAATCATCGGCCCCGGGCACATCGACATCGGCCGGCAGGATGACCGCCGCCGCCACGACCGGCCCGGCCAGCGGCCCGCGACCAACTTCATCCACACCGGCCAGAAAGGTCACGGCGTATCGTTGCCGCAATTCCTGATCAAAGCCGTACCGATCGTGCTTGCCCCGCCCGTTCGTCGCCATCGCCGCCCTCCGGCCATGCAGTCTGAGGGAGGGTTGCTCGAGCTGTCTACGGGGAAAATGCGGTTGGGCTTACTCGGCCGTTTCCAGAGCGACGGCCTCCGGCTCGATCGACTCGGGCACGGCCACCTTCACCTTGGCCGACTTGGGAGCGGCCTTCATTTCCTCGCCCTCGGCCACCTTGGCGGCCTTGCCGGTCTTGCCGCGAAGATAGAACAGCTTCGCCCGACGCACCTTGCCGGTGCGGACCACTTCGAGCTTGTCGACGGAGGGGCTGTAGAACGGGAAGATGCGCTCGATGGCCACACCCATGGACACCTTGCGGACCGTGAAGGTCTTGCGGGCCCCTTCGCCGCGGACATTGATGATGATGCCCTGAAAGATCTGGATTCGGCGCTTGTCGCCCTCGATGACCTTGACGTGCACTTTCACGGTGTCGCCGGGTCGCGGCGTGGCTCCGATGTCGCGGATCTGCGACCGCTCAACCTTTTCGATCATCTGCTGGCGATTCATGACTCTGGTCCTTTCCCCGGATCAACCGATCCAATCCTGGCTTGCCCCTCTTCCGCTTGAAGACGGGCCAGCACCTTCCTGTCCTCCGGCTTGAGTTGGATCCGATCCAGAAGATCGGGCCGCCGCTCGCGCGTTGCTTTCAACATCTGTTCCCGCCGCCACCCCTCGATCCTGGCGTGATGGCCGGACATCAGCACCTCGGGCACGATGAGCCCGCGGTACGCCTCCGGTCGTGAATAGACCGGGTACCCGAGGAGACCCTCGTAAAACGAGTCTTCCACGGCGCTGTCATAGTCGCCGAGGACCCCCGGCACGTGCCGGACAGCCGCATCGACCATGACCAGGGCGGCGGGTTCGCCGCCCGACAACACGTAATCCCCTATCGAAACCTCTTCGGCGCCGGTGAGCGCGATCACGCGCTCGTCGACACCCTTGTACCGGCCGCAGATGATGGTGAACCCATCCGCGTCCGCCAGTTCACGGGCCATCGGTTCATCGAACCGCCGGCCCCGCGCCGAGGTCAGGAGCGTCCGCCGCCGAAACTCCGGCGGCAATCCTTCCCAGGCCCGCACGATCGGATCGCAGGTCATCACCATTCCGGCGCCGCCGCCGTACATGGTGTCATCCGTCGTGCGATGCGCGTCATCCGTGTGATCACGAAGGTCGATCACCTGAACGTTCAGTTTCTCGTCCCGCCGGGCGATTCGAATCATTCCCTCGCCAAACGGGCTGTCGAAGAAGCGCGGAAAGACCGTCAGAATGGCGACGTTCAATCCAGAAGCCCCTCCGGTGGATCAATGGTCATCTGGCGGGCGTTCAGGTCGATGGCCACGACGATGGGTTCCACCGCCGGAATCAGGACCTCGCGCCCCCCCTTGTCCACCCCGTATACGTCATGCCCGTTGCCCGGATACACCGCGGTCAACGGTCCCACAGTTTCTCCTGCCACCGTCACCACTGTCAGGCCCATCAGGTCCGCCACGTAGAACGCGTCGTCCGGTGGTGGCAGCAGTTCACTTCGCGGAATGCAGAGCGTGCCGCCGACCAGTTCCTCTGCGGCCTCCCGTCCCTCGATCCCTTCGAACGAGACCAGCGCCGCGCCCCGATGGACGCGGCACTCGGTCATTTCAATCGATCGAGTCCGTCCCTGCCGGCCGCCCGGCTCGTTCCACTGGAACGACCGGTAACGCCGAAGATTCAACGGATCATCGCTCTCGGTTTTGACCACCAGCTCACCGGCCAGGCCGTGTACTCCGATGATCCGCCCGAGCGTGACCCGACTGTCGTTCACTTATTCGGCCGGGGTCTCTCCGCCCGCGGGTGCCGCGGGAGGCGTGGCCACTGCCGGAGCCGGGTTGCGATCGCCGCCAGGCCGTCCGCCCGGGGCATGCCGGCCGCCCATGTTGCCACCGCGACCACCGCCACCACCAAAGCGACCGCCGCCCGGACCACCACGACCACCCCGTCCACCATCACGACCGCCGCCACGGCGATCACCCGATGGCTGCGAATCGCTTTCGCTGCGCACCGGCTTTGGCCGGGTCGGTCCGGGCGTGAAATCCCGGTTCTGGGTCTTGACTGCAAACGTGTTGTTCGGGTTCTTGAGCAGCGTGCGAACCGTGTCCGAGGGCTGCGCGCCCATGGTTATCCAATGGGCCACGCGGTCGCGGTCGACATTGAAAACCTGGGGCTTCTCGATCGGATCGTAAAAGCCGAGTTCCTCGATGAACCGACCGTCGCGCTGCATGCGCGAATCGATGACCACCACGCGATAGAAGGGCCGGTTCGTCGTCCCTCCGCGCTTCATCCGAATCTTGACCGACAAATCGTCCTCCTTCGTTCACCATGTTTCGATCGGGGCATTACCGCAACCCGGCAGACCTGCGAGGCCGCCTGGCCGTTACTTATCTATCGGGGAAAGGGCATGGCCAGCTTCTTGCCGCTCTTGCCCATCTTGCCGAACATCTTGACCATCTTCTGCATGCCCTCGAACTCCTTCAGGAGGCGATTGACCTCCTGCACGGAGCTGCCGCTCCCCAGCGCAATCCGCCGACGACGGCTGCCGTCGATGATCCTGGGCCGATGCCGCTCGTTACGCGTCATCGAACGAATGATCGCCTCGATCTTCGTCAGGGCCCTGTCATCGAACGACATCCCCTGGAGCTTGTTGCCCACTCCGGGAATCATCTTCATCAGGTCCTCGAGAGGACCCATCTTTTTCATCTGCTGCATCTGCGCGAGGAAGTCCTCGAACGTGAATTCCTCACGCCGAAGCTTGTCCTCCAGCTTGGCCGCCGCATCAAAATCGACGACCTCCTGGGCCCGTTCGACCAGGCTGACAATATCGCCCATGCCCAGGATGCGGCCGGCCAGTCGGTCCGGGTGAAATTCCTCGAGAGCCTCGAGTTTTTCCCCCGTGCCGACAAACTTGATCGGAACACCCGTCACGGACCGAATGGAAAGCGCCGCGCCACCGCGGGCATCGCCGTCCATCTTCGTCAGCACCACGCCGTCAAACCCGAGCCGTTCCTGAAACGTCTGGCTCACGTTGACCGCGTCCTGCCCCGTCATGCCATCCACAACGAGCAGAATTTCATTGGGCTTGTAAGCCGCCTTGAGCTCGCTCAACTCGGCCATCAACGAATCATCGATATGCAGACGACCCGCCGTATCAATAATGACAACGTCAGAGACATCCTTATAGGCTGCCTCCAACGCGCCCTTCACGATCTCAAGCGGTTTCGAACCGCGCGCCGAGTAAACCGGCACGCCCGCCTGCTTCCCCACCAGCTCCAACTGGTCAATGGCCGCAGGACGGTAGATATCGCAAGCCGCCATCAACACACGTTGATTTTTCTTCTTGAACCAGGTGGCCAACTTGCCGCAGAAGGTGGTCTTGCCCGACCCCTGCAACCCCACAACCATAATGATGGTCGGCGCCTTCGGCGCCCGAGCCAGGGGAGCCGACGCCCCACCCAGCAATTCGACCATCTGATCATGAACCAGCTTCACCACCAACTGCCCGGGCGTCAGCGACTTGAGCACCTCCTGCCCAACCGCCTTCTCCCGAACCGCCTCCACGAAGTCCTTCGCCACCTTATAGTTGACGTCGGCCTCAAGAAGGGCCCGCCGCACCTCGCGCAGCGTCTCCTTTATGTTCTCATCACTAAGCGTCCCCATGCCCCGAAGCCGGCGAAATATCCCATCAAGCTTGCCCGAAAGATCCTCAAACATGGCATCCAATCACCGGGGAGGGCCAAAAGCAAAGGGTGAGCAGTATAAGGGGTTTGGTGGGGGTAGGGCAAGGAATGGATTTTGGGGGTGGATCACAGGGTAAACCCATGTAATGCATTTAACTGCAACTGGTTAGTTCGAAATTCGATCATCGTGAGCCTGAACAAGAAACGGTTTGCGGAGTAGCCCTTAAAGGGCTACCATCGAGAGGTGATCTTCCAAGCAACTATCGCGGAACAGGCTCGCCGGCAGCTTAGACGGGTTCCTGGTCACATTGTTGACAAGCTCATGGCGTGGATTGAATCCGTTGAGGAGGAGGGGTTGGAAGCAACTCGACGTGTTCCAAGCTTCCATGATGAGCCGCTGAAGGGGAAGCGACGAGGCCAGCGGTCCATTCGACTCAGCCGCCAGTGGCGGGCGATTTATGAGATCCGCACGGATGGCATAGCTCAGTTCGTGTCCATTGAAGAGGTTACCCCCCATGTCTATTGAGAAAAAAACCATGCGCCGTAAACGCCAAACATCGGATGCGATGACTTTTTTGGAAAGTCTTCGCGGCGGCCCGCTCACACTTGCCAGACTCCTTCGTTCCATCCGCGAAGGAGAAGCCAAGACGCAGGCAGAATTCGCTGAATTGCTTGGGATATCGAAGCAGCATCTATCTCACATTGAAAACGGCAGAAAGGTCGTCAGTCCGGAACGGGCGGCACGATGGTCCCTGTTGCTGGGTTACGCGGAGCCCCAATTTGTTCGGCTTGCGCTACAGGATGAACTTCATCGGGCGGGACTTCGATACACCGTGACTGTTGACGCGGCGTGACATGAATCGGAAGGAGCGTCGAAAGTATGCCGAAGTCCATGCAAGAGTTTGAGCTAATCCCGGTCTTTAAGACCGAGGACGAGGAGCGCGATTTCTGGGCTACCCATGACTCGACGGAGTAGGCACGGCAATCAGCTTCAAAAAAGTTGCCGCGCCCGTAGGGCCGGCAGCAAGCAATTAGACCACCCTTCCGAAGCCCGCCACACCTGAGCCCAAATCCATGCAACGCCCCCCACCCC
>Ga0163152_10004368_pt1 | contig 17544 bp, 15 predicted proteins | sample OliLakLV19MP8IB2_FD_148635 | JGI IMG/M metagenome (GOLD analysis project Ga0163152, IMG submission 148635) | Freshwater microbial mat bacterial communities from Lake Vanda, McMurdo Dry Valleys, Antarctica - Oligotrophic Lake LV.19.MP8.IB-2 | ecosystem: Environmental > Aquatic > Freshwater >... | reverse complement strand
CCGCCTTGGAGAACGTCTTGATGCCGATGCGGAAACTGGGAAAACTCAGTCCTGAGGCGATGAAGGCGCGGGCGCACAGTCTGCTCGATTCCGTCGGTTTGGGCGCGAAGACGCACCGGCTCGGCACCCAACTTTCCGGCGGCGAACAACAACGCGTCGCGATCGCGCGAGCGCTCGCCAATCAGCCGACCATTTTGCTGGCGGACGAGCCGACGGGAAACCTGGACGTCAAGAACTCGAGCCTCGTTTTCGATTTGCTCACCCGACTGGCCAAAGACAACGGACAAGCCGTCGTGCTGGTGACGCATAACCCGGAAATCGCGCAACGGTGTGACTTCACCCGGCCCATGCGCGATGGATTATTCGTTTAGCGAACCTCACCCGGAGCGCGGGAACACCGGGCGGGCGGTGGCGTGATACCAGCGACTGAGGTGATTTTGACTTTGGCGCGGCAGCGCCCAACCCCCGGAAAAGTCCAAATCTCAGGTGCGATTGGTATGAGTTCGTTTCGCATGGCCGACAATAAGCGCGCATATCTTGGCCGCGCGGTCCGCTTATTACTCCCCGGCAAAAATTTCCCTCCGAAATTTTGGTTTACAAGCGAAACGCCGCTCCCTTGTTTCCACAGGGATTTTTCCCACTCACTTCCGCCTCCTGTGATCCACAACTCAACGCGAAAGCAATTCTTCGCCAAGCTACTCGGAGTATCAGCGGCTGCGGGTCTGTGCTCAACCTTGAGCGCCAAGTCGGCGGCGGCACCGTCGCAGCTCTCTCCTCGCGCCCCGGTAACTGCCACGAAGCGTTTTGAGCTGCGGACGGACTCGCGCCTGATCGCCCGTCGTTCGGATTCAGTCTAAGCTCCGGCGTCGCTTCGCATTTCCCGCTCATGTCGAAACTCTTTCCGAAGTCGGCCAACAAGCTTCCGCTCCAGATCATTATCTATCTGGGCTTGCTGGCCGGCATAGCCACGGCGGGCGTCACTTACTACATGACGCCAAAGTATTCCCGCGTCGGGTACGCTCCGGTGCAGCCGGTCCCCTTCAGTCACGCGCAGCACGTGCAGGAAGTGGGTCTCGATTGCCGTTATTGTCACTCGAATGTAGAAAAATCGGGGCACTCTAATGTTCCGTCGGCGCAGACGTGCATGAACTGTCACAGTATCATCAAGGTCGACAGTCCGCTGCTCGCGCCCGTGCGGGAGAGTTACGAGAAGAACACGCCAGTGCCTTGGGTTTGGATTCACCAGACTCCCGATTACGCTTATTTCAATCACGCGATCCATGTGAACCGCGGGGTGTCGTGCGTTGAATGTCACGGCAAGGTCAACGAAATGGACACGGTGAAGCACACGCAGCCGCTGAGCATGGGGTTCTGTATCGAGTGTCATCGTAACCCAGAACAACGCCTGCGTGATCCGAAGGACGTCTTTAATCTCGATTCCAAGCGGCTGGTCGACCAAGGGCCCGAGGGCGTCAAACTGGCCGACAAATTCATGCATGATTGGAAATTGATGCCTCCTCAGAGCTGCTCCGGCTGCCATCGATGAAACGCAAATTTGACCATCCCGCTCCAACTGAACAGGAGCAGCTGACCGGCCCGAAATACTGGCGCAGCCTCGACGAATTATCGGCGACGCCGGGTTTCCAAGCCCAGCTGGCCCGCGAGTTCCCCGATGGCGCGGCGGAGCTGGACGGTGTCGATCGCCGGAACTTCATGAAGATCATGGCGGCCTCATTTGCGCTGGGTGGCGCAGGGCTCGCCGGGTGTCGTCGTCCGGAAAAGTTCATTCTGCCGTACGGCAAGTCGGTTGAGGGTGTAATTCCGGGCCTCCCGTCGTATTACGCGACGGCGATGCCGTTGCGGAAAACGGCGATCCCGTTGCTGGCGGAGACGCATCAAGGTCGTCCGACCAAGTTGGAAGGTAACCCGACTTACAAGCCGCACGGTGGAGCGGCTTCGCTGCACGCCCAAGCTTCCATTCTCGAGCTTTACGATCCAGATCGCGCCACGGCTCATACCAAGGGCGGGCAGCAGCTCACGGCCGATGCAGTGAATCAACTGCTGGTTTCGATCAATCGGAACTACAGCGGCAATGGTGGAGCCGGTCTGGCTTTTCTGGCCGACGAGTCATCATCGCCGACGCGCCAGCGTTTGGTGGCGGCGTTGCGCAAGCGCTTCCCGCAGGCGACCTGGTCCGAATACGAGCCGATCGTCGACGAGGCGCCAGTCACGGCTGCGCAGGCGGCCTTTGGGGCGGCGGTTCGTCCGATTTATCATTTCGCCAAGGCGAAGCGGATCGTTTCGATCGACGCTGATTTCCTCCATTCCGCGGCGGGTAGTCTTTACTACGCGCGTGGGTTTGCGAACGGCCGTCGACTGGCCAAGAAGGACGATCCCATGAACCGCCTCTACATGGCGGAGAGCGGATTGAGTCTCACTGGAAGCATGGCGGATCACCGGCTGCGGCTCGCCTCGAGCCACATGTTGGCGTTCGCCGCTCAGCTGTCGATCCAGCTGTTCCCCGAAGTGGGCAACGAACTTTCAGCTTATCGTCAGGGGCTCCAGCTCCCGCCCAAGTGGATCGAAGAATGTGCGGCCGATCTCGCGCAGCACCGAGGTGCGTGCGTCGTCGTCGCGGGCGCTCATCTGCCAGTCGAAGTACAGTTTCTGGCCCACGCGCTCAACGCGTCCTTGGGTAATGTTGGAACGACCGTGACCTACGTCGCGGTGGAGCCGACCAACGCGGCGCCGATCACGCAGCTGGCTGCTTCGATCAAATCCGGTTCGGTGCGCACGCTCGTGGTTTTGGGCGGCAATCCCGCGTTCAACGCCCCGGCCGATCTCGATTGGGCTGGGTTACAAAAGTCGGTCGGTGAAGTCGTTCGGTTTGGTTATTACGCCGACGAAACCTCCGCGGTGAATCCGGCGGCTACGACGCATATTGCGGCCGCCCATTATTTGGAATCGTGGGGCGACGCGCGCACGGTGGACGGCACGATTGTGCCGATTCAGCCGATGATTCAGCCGCTCTTCGGCGGGCTCACTCAGAACGAAGTCATCGCCCGGATCGCCGGCGAGACGGAGGTGGATTCGTACGCTCTCGTCACTGCGACAATCACTGCCCTGGCTGGGCCCGGTGCGAGTGCGCAGAACGCGATGGCGCGTTTCCTTCACGATGGCGTGCTTGAGGGCTCGGCTCAACGTGCGGTTGCCGTGCGTGTGAATCTGGCGGCGGCTCGACAGCTCTTCTCGCCTGCTCAGCTACTCGCCACGTTCAGTAAAGACAATCTCGAGGTCCGCTTCCAAGCTGACTACAAGATGGACGATGGTCGCTTTGCCAACAACGGCTGGCTCCAGGAATGTCCCGATCCGATCTCGAAGATCTCCTGGGACAACGCGATTTTCATCAGTCCGACGCTGGCCAAGGAATTGGGTGTTTACCCCAAGGGTTCGCTTATCCAAGTCGCGCGGGTGGAGGCAGCCAGCTTCCAGCAGGGCATGGAAATGGCCTTTATTGGCGAGCTGACCGTGAACGGGAAAACCGTCCGCGCTCCGCTGCACATCCAACCGGGTCTCGCCAACTATACGATCATTCTGCCGCTGGGCTATGGCCGGACCGTCGTCGGTCACGTCGGTAAGGGCGCCGGGCACAACTTCTATCCCTTGCGGACTTCTGCCAACCCGCATGTCGCCACGGGCGGCAAGCTGGTCGCGACCCAGGAGAAGTATCGTCTCGCGAACACGCAGGAGCATTGGTCGATGGAAGGCCGCGACATCGTACGCGAAGCCAACTACGAAGGCGCCAATAGCTACCAGGAGAATCCCGGTTTCGTTAAGACGTTCGGGATGGAGTCGCATACGCCGAGTAACCTTGGCGTCGTAGGCGAGAAGATGACGCCGCAGCAGCGGGCCACCGAGATCCCGCGCGGCAACTCGCTGTATTCAACGCCCAAATTCGACGGTATGCATCAGTGGGGCATGTCGATTGACATGAACACCTGTATTGCCTGTCAGGCCTGCGTGGTCGCGTGTCAGGCGGAAAACAATATCCCGATCGTTGGCAAGGACCAGGTCCTGCGCGGTCGTGAGATGCACTGGATCCGCATCGATCGTTATTATTCCGACGGCAATCTCGATGCCGGCGCGTTCGGTGGTGAGGGCAACAAGGCTTTGCCGGATGATCTGGACGTTTCGTTCCAGCCGATGACGTGCGTGCATTGTGAACTGGCTCCGTGCGAAACGGTGTGTCCGGTCAATGCGACGGTGCATGATGAAGAAGGCCTCAATACGATGGCCTATAATCGTTGCATCGGTACCCGCTATTGCGCGAACAACTGTCCTTACAAGGTACGGCGCTTTAATTTCTTCGACTATAATCAACGCAGTCTCGATAGCCTTTATATGGGGCAACTCGCAGATTTCGGCATGCCCGAACTCGTCTCGTTGGGCAAGAATCCGGAAGTCACCGTGCGGATGCGCGGCGTGATGGAGAAGTGCACCTATTGCGTGCAACGTATCCAGAATGGGAAGATCCAGCATAAGGTTAAGATGGCGCAGCTTGGCTCCCCGGGCGACGTGGTCGTGCCCGACGGCACGATCAAGACGGCGTGTCAGCAGACCTGTCCCGTGGATGCGATCGTGTTCGGCAACATCCTCGATAAGGACAGTGCCGTATCAAAGGCCAAGGCGCGGGAGCAGGAATATGAAGTGCTCGGATACCTGAACGTCCGGCCTCGCACCACGTACGCGGGACGCGTCCGTAACCGCAACCCCCGCATGCCCGGTTACACCGCACTGCCCGCCAGTCGCATCGAATATCAAAAAAAGAACGAGCCGCAGGGACAGGGCCATGGACATGGCGGTCATGACACCCACGGTAAAACGGCACCCGCTGCGGGCGCCGAAAAGAAAGGTGCTCACTAAGATGACCACCGGGAATCACCAACATTCGGCTGTCTCACGCCTTGGAGGACTTTGCTAATGGCTCACGCCGAACCCGCTGAATCTGTCACCCCAGCGCATCCCCTGTTGCTGGAGGTTAAACCCGCCGTTCTTCCCCGGGCTATTCTGGTTGAGAACAACCGGAGCTTCTCGTGGATCACGGAGAAGATCTGTAACATCATCGAAGGCAAAACGCCGACGTGGTGGTGGGTTTGCTTTATCGTGGCGTGCTTCGTCGCCTCGTTCACGGTCGCCGGTATCACTTACCTCATCGCGACGGGAGTAGGCGTCTGGGGCCACGCGAACCCGGTGAACTGGGCATGGGACATCGTGAACTTCGTTTTTTGGATCGGTATCGGCCATGCGGGTACGCTGATCTCCGCGATCTTGTGTCTCCTGCGGCAGAAGTGGCGCACGTCGATCAATCGGGCCGCTGAAGCCATGACAATTTTCGCGGTGGTTTGCGCCGCGATCTTCCCCGTCTTCCACGTCGGTCGCGTCTGGTACGCGTGGTATCTTTTCCCGATTCCGAATTCGAACGTCATCTGGCAGAACTTCCGTTCGCCGCTGGAATGGGACGTGTTCGCGGTGTCGACGTACGGCACTGTTTCTGTGCTCTTCTGGTATGTCGGTTTGATTCCTGACCTGGCGGTGCTTCGCGACCGATTCCTCACGGCGGGAAACAAGTTCCGTTCGTTCCTCTACGGGTTGTTTGCAATGGGCTGGCGTGGCTCGAACCGGCACTGGAGCAACTACGAAATGGCGTATCTGATTCTGGCGGGTATCTCCACGCCGCTGGTGCTTTCCGTGCACACGATCGTCTCGTTCGACTTCGCCGTTTCATTGCTGCCCGGCTGGCACACCACGATCTTCCCGCCGTACTTCGTGGCTGGCGCCATCTTCTCCGGTTTCGGCATGGTGTTGACGCTGATGCTGCCGTTGCGCGCGTTGTATGGCCTGCAGGATCTGATCACGCAGTACCACATCGATTGCATGTGTAAGATCACGCTCGCGACGGGAACCATCGTGGGCTATGCGTACGGAATCGAGTTCTTCATCGCTTGGTATAGCGCGAATCCCTATGAAGGTTTCGCTTTCGTGAACCGGGCGTTTGGCCACTACGCGTGGGCCTACTGGATCATGATCTCGTGTAACGTGATCACGCCGCAGTTCTTCTGGTTCAAGAAGGTGCGCCAGAACACCGCGTTCGTTTGGATTCTCTCGATCTTCGTCAATGTAGGCATGTGGTTTGAGCGCTTCGTGATTATCGTAACCTCGCTGGCTCGTGACTTCCTGCCTTCCAGCTGGGGTTACTATAGCCCATCGATCGTCGAGATCTTCACGTTCTTCGGTACCTTTGGCGTCTTCTCCGTTCTCTTCCTTCTCTTCATTCGCTTCCTCCCCATCATGCCGATGGCGGAACTCAAGGCGGTCACTCCGCAAGCGGATGTTCATGGCCACGGCCTGGCCGGTCACGGTGACACGGCGGCTCAGGTCGCGAAACCCTAACTCACGACCATGGCTGCACAACCTTACGGCCTGATCGCCACCTTTACTACGGCGCCGGAGCTCTATCACGCCGCGGAGAAGATCCGTGACGCGGGCTATCGTCATTGGGACTGCATCACGCCGTTCCCCGTCCATGGTTTGGATAAAGCCATGGGCTTAGCTCGCTCGAAAGTTCCGCGGATTTCGCTTATCGGTGGCATCCTCGGTTTTTGCACGGGCATGAGTCTCATCTGGTGGACCGGCGCCTGGGATTACCCGCTGATCGTGGGCGGCAAACCGTATTTCAGCCCGATGTTCGCATTTCCGGTGAGCTATGAGCTCACGATTCTCTTCACCGCGTTCGCGACCATCATCGGGATGTTCGTGCTGAACGGACTGCCGATGCACTATCATCCGGTGTTGAAATACGACCAAATCCGCCGCGGAATGGACGACACGTTTTTCATCGTCATCGAGGCGCGCGACCCGCGCTTCAATCTGGCCAACACCAAGGCCCTGCTCCAGCAGGCCGGCGGCGCGGCGATCACGGAGCTGGAGAACTGAGCGCATGCGCCACGTATATCTCATAACGTTTTTCGTCTGCGTGCTCTTGGTATCCATTCTTGGATTCCGCGGCACCGCATTCACGAAGCCGCCCATCGACGTCTTCCCGGAGTGGGCGTTCCCCAGCATGGAGGTGCAGCCGAAACCGCGCCCGCAATCCCAGAGCAAGTTTTTCGCGGATGGACGCTCTGACCGTGTGCCTCCGGCTCACACGGTTGCCCGCGGCATGCTGCGCATCGACGCTCACCGTTATGCGGGCAAAGCGGGCGGCGATGCCTTCGCTCGCGGCTTCCCGGAAGGTATCACGGTCGACCTGAAGCTCCTCGAGCGTGGCCGTGATCGCTTCGCCATCTATTGCTCCGTATGTCACGGTGGCGTCGGTGACGGTAATGGCATTACCAAACGCTACGGGATGGGGGCCACGCCCAGCTTCCACGACGATCGTCTCCGCAGTTTACCCGAGGGGGAAATCTTTCACGTCATTTCGAACGGTCGAAACACGATGTTGCCCTACGCAGACAAATTGAGCCCGGACGACCGTTGGGCCGTCGTGGCTTATGTGCGGGCACTGCAACGCGCTCAGCAAGGCACCCCGGCGGATGTCGCCGATGCAACGGCCAAACAATCTCTCGGTATCCAATGAGTTCGCACGTTGTCACTGCATCCGCCGCGGCCATGCCCCGTGAGTCTTCGACCGCCTCAGCGGCGAATAAGGCTCTCATGGTCGGTCTCGTCGGAATCGCGCTCACCGCCGTAGGCCTGTTTATTTCCGGGGCCTCGATGGTTGCGCTCTCGTGGCTCGTCGGAGTCACCTTCTGGACTGCCATCGCGATTGGTATGCTCATGCTCTGCATGATTCACCACATCTTTGACGCGTCCTGGTCGGTGTTGATTCGACGGCAGTTTGAGCACGGGCTTTCTGCATTCAAATGGCTGGCTTTGCTCTTCTCGCCATTGGTGCTGGCGACCTTCTTCTATAAGCTCGATCTCGTTTGGCCCTGGTTGAATCCGGACCACGTGATTCACGGTGGCCACGTGGTTGGCGTCGACCCGCTCTTCTTGAAGAAATCGGGATTCCTCAGTCCGCAGATGTTCATCGGAATGACCATCGCTTTCTTTGGCATCTGGGTTTGGTTATCCGCCCGGCTGCGCAGGGCTTCGTTCAACCAAGACGTGGATGGCGATTTACGCTGGACCTATAATAATCGAGTCACGTCAGCCTTCGGTCTTGTATTGGGTGCGTTAACGCTGACGTTCGCCGCAATCTACTGGGTCAAGAGCTTGGAGTACCACTGGTTTTCGACGATGTACGGCGTTTGGTTCTTCTCGAACTGCGTCCGGGGCGCGTTAAGTATTGGCGTGATCATGATGGTGTGGCTCGCGCACCGCGGCGATTACCAAGGCGTGCTGAACAAAAACCATTACCACAGCATCGGCATGCTGATGCTCGCGTTCACGGTTTTCTGGGCGTACGTGACCTTCTCTCAGTACTTCCTGATCTGGAATGCCAATATTCCAGAGGAAACTTTCTGGTACAACATTCGCGAGTTGAACTATGATGGGTCGACGAACCAGTGGTGGTATGTGGGTATGGTGCTGCTGTTCGGTCACTTCTTCCTGCCATTTTTCTACCTGCTTTCGTATCGATATAAGGTCACGCCCATCATCATCCGGCGGATCGCCTATTGGATCCTGGCGGTGATCTTGATCGATATGTGTTACAATATTCTTCCCGCGCTTCGAGACCACGATCACGGAGATCCGCTGCCGTTCTTCTCGATGCACCTGGTTTGGACGCTCACGGCAGTCGTGGGAGTGGGCGGCGTTTGTGTTTGGTCTTATCTGCGCAGTTTCCCCACCACCAAGCTTATCCCGATTCGCGACCCGCGCATTGGTGAGAGCCTGACGCACCATGAGTGATTCCACCGCCCAACCGGCGCGCCCGGTATCGTTGTTTACGATCATCTTCGTTTTGACGCTTTTCGCAGCTTTTCTGCTGGTGGTCCGTTATTTCTACGCGCCGTCCCAGCAGGGCACGGAGAGCCTCGCCGTGGAGAATATCTCAAAGGACCTCGAGTGGCGCGCCAGCTCCGAGGCCCGTCGCAAGACCTTGGCTACGCAGCTCGAAAAAGATGCCCAACAACGTTCAGCCTACGGGTGGACGGACAAGACAGCGGGCAAGGTTCAACTTCCCATTGACCGTGCGATGGAGCTGACGGCTCAGCAATACGGAGAGAAGAAATAATCCTGCGGTCGAAAAACTATTCCGAGATGATAAATTCTCCGACCAACGCCGGCTCGGCTGAAGTCACGCCAATCGACACGTCTGCCCGCTGGCCGCTCCTGCTGCTGTTAGGCTCTGGGCTGACGTGGCTCGTTATCAGTGGCGTCTTTGCCCTGATTGCCTCGATCCAGCTGCACTCGCCGCAATTCCTCGCTGACTTTGAGTGGTTCACGCATGGTCGTACGCAAGCGATGCGGGAGAGCGCGTTCATTTACGGTTGGGCCGCCAACGCCGGACTGGCGGTTGCGCTGTGGGTGCTCGGACGGCTGGGCGGCAGCCCGCTGCGCGCCGGTAACTGGGTTGTGGTTGGGACGCTCTTTTGGAATCTCGGATTACTGGCGGGTCTCGTTGGGATCGCGATTGGTGACATGACGTCCTTTTCGATGCTGCAGCTGCCGAAGTACGTTCAGTTCCTGATGCTCTTTTCGTATGCGACCATCGCAATCTCGGGCGTACTCGCGTGGGGAGGCCGACGCACGGATGGCACTTACGTTTCCCAGTGGTACGCCGTTGCCGCATTGTTCGCCTTTCCCTGGTTGTTTTCCGCCGCGCAAGTCGTGCTGCTCTGGTCCCCGGCTCGGGGCACCGTTCAAGCGATCGCGGCGGGCTGGTATGCGCAGGGCGCGTGGACGCTTTGGCTCGCCCCGATGGCGCTGGCCGGAGCGTACTATATTGTCCCAAAAACATCTGGCCGGGTTTTGCCCAGTTATGACTTCGCCTCGCTTGGTTTTTGGACCCTCCTGTTCGTCGGCGCCTGGACGGGCGGACGTCACTTGATCGGCGGACCGGTACCAGCTTGGGTTTCAACGGTGGGGGTTGTGGCCGCTGGTTTGCTGTTGTTTCATTATCTCATCGTTTTCCTGAATCTCCGCATCGTCACGTCCTCCGAGGGTAATGCCGCCCGGTTTATCCGTTTCGGCATCATGGTGTACCTCCTGGTTGGACTGCTTGATATGATCACCTCGTTCCGGGTGGTCGCAGTTCAGACGCAATTCACGTTCCTGGCGACTGCGCTCGAGCAACTCGGTCTTTATGGGGCGCTTTCGATGATGTTCTTCGGAGCGATCTACTATATGGTGCCCCGGATTGTGGGAGCACCTTGGGCCTCGGGCGGTATGATCACCGGTCATCGCGTGATTGTTATGCTTGGGATAGTGCTGCTAATCGGTGGCTTGGCCGGCGCCGGGATGATGCAGGCCGGTGACTTGCTGAATCCCAATGCCTCGTTCGCTGCTATCATTGAGCGCATCCGGGTGCCGCTTTTGGTCGCGACCGCCGCGCAGATCGTGCTCATCAGCGCGAATCTCCTTTTGCTGGTGAACTTCCTGAAGACAGCTTCCGCCAATGTCAGTGGTGACGTGCGGACACAGAATCTTTTCCGGCAGCCTTCCGTCTTGGAGGCCTCTGCGACATGAAAAACGGACCCGTTTTTTTCCTCGGCCTGCTGGCAGCGATTGCCATTTCTTGGGCGGGGGTGGTGCTAGGTTCCCATCGCCAGATCGGATCGCTTCCGGCGTACTTCGATGAGACGCAGGGACAGGCGTTTCCGCGCCGCGCCGGTGGGCTCGCCGCTCGTGGCCAGTTGGTTTACGCCGACCTCGGCTGCGCGGCGTGCCATACGCAACAGGTGCGTCGTCCTGATTTCGGATCGGACCAAGCTCGCGGTTGGGGTGAGCGCCAGAGTGTCGCCCGCGACTATATCAACCAAATCCGCCCGCAGCTGGGCGCTTCGCGCTTCGGACCGGATCTCACGAATTTCGGTGCTCGGATTCAGAAAACCGAAAATGCCGCCGAAACGATCTATAATCTCCTGTATAATGGTTCAACCAACCATCCTGCGTACAAATTCCTGTTCGAGAACGAGTCGATTGTGGGCCAGCGCTCGGCGACCGCGCTGAACGTCTCCGGTCTGGCGGCGGGTTACCAAGTGGTTCCGACGGAACGTGCGCAGTCTTTGGTGGCGCACCTGCTCAGCCTCAACACGCCGTACGACTTTCCCGAATCCATTCCTGTAGCGAAGCCCGCAGTTCCGGCAGCGGCAGCGGCAGCTGGCCCGGCGCCAGCCAAAATTCCAGTTACTCCGGTGCCGGCTGCCGGTCCGGATGAGAAGAAGACGCAGGAGACGAAGAAATGAGCACGCCTTCCCCATCTGATCCCCGGGTCGATCAAGCTGCGGTCACCGACCAAAGCTTGCTGGCGGCGCATGAAAAGCTGCTCGGCCAGCAGCCGGACGATAAAGCCAAATACAAGTTGTTGCCGCTGGCGCTGCTGTTCTTTTTCAGCGGTCTGATTTTTTTCGGCGGTACCTATTTAGGCCGCTATTCCGGCCATTTTCATCCGCAGGTTTATAATGAGACAGCGCTCCCGCCCAAGAAGGGTGAGGGCCCAGCGGCCGCGGCGGTTGATCCGATCGTGCTTGGGCGCTCCGTATATAACCAAGTTTGCGCCAGTTGCCACCAAGCCACTGGTTTGGGCCTGCCGCCGGCATTCCCGCCGCTCGTTGGCTCCGATTGGGTAGTCGGATCGGAGGATCGCGCGATCCGAATCCTCCTGCACGGTTTGCAGGGGCCCATCAAAGTTAATGGCGTCGACTATAACAGCGTCATGCCGGCAGTTGGCCCTGGCTCCGGATATAATCTTAGTCCCGAGCGCGTTGCGGCGGTGCTGACCTTTATCCGTCAGGAGTGGGGTAATTCCGCCGCTCCGGTTTCCGCGGCTAAGGTCGCGGACGTCCGCGGCAAAGAAGGAAACCGCGCGGCTTGGACGGTGGCCGAATTGGAAAAGATTCCCTGATCACCCCAAGGGTGGAAAACCAAAAGCTGCGACTTATACCAATCGCCCGTATAATGTAGACGATTGTCATCACGAGGTGCGCGAAGCGCGCCGTGGTGATCCAGCTCGATTGCTTCGTCGCTCCGCTTCTCGCAATGACAGTCTAAATATCATGGGACGTGGGTATTCGGTCGCGGCTTTTTTGGGGCTGCAGGTTGACGCTTTCCGGTTGAAACTCCGGGCGGGTCATTCGCCCAGCTTTTTGCCCGGGACGAGATAATTTTGGACGTAGTCGCGCACCGCCTCGATGAGCGGAGTCATTGCGCGGCCATACCCCGTGGAACGTAATTTGGTGATGTCTGCCTGCGTGAAGTATTGATATTTCCCGCGCAGGACTTCCGGCATCTCGATAAAGTCGATTTGGGGATCGCGGCTCATGGCCGCGAAAATGGCGCGGGTGAGAGTCGCCCACGTGTTGGCGTCTCCACTACCGAGATTGTAGAGGCCGCCTGCAGTCCGGGCGTTCTCGGCGAAGTGCAGGGTCATCTCGACCGCGTCTTTCACATACAGAAAGTCGCGCATCTGTTCGCCATCCCGGAATTCCGGCTTGTGGCTCTTGAACAACTGCACGCGTCCGCTCGATAGGATTTGTTGATAAGCCTTGTTCACGAGCGAGCGCATGTCGGCTTTATGGTCTTCGTTCGGGCCGAATACATTGAAGTATTTAACCCCTACAATCCGGGGCAACATGCCGGTGGCCTGCGCATGCAGGTCGAACATGTGCTTCGAATAACCGTACATGTTCAACGGCCGCAGTCGCGCGATGGCATCGGTGCGATCGTCCATGCCTTCGGCGCCGTCGCCGTACGTGGCGGCGGACGACGCATAGATGAACCGCGCGTCGCGGGCCAGCGCCCACGTCGCGAGTTCCTTCGTGTATGCGTAGTTATTGTCCGCGAGATACGCGGCGTTCTTCTCGGTTGTCGCCGAGCAGGCGCCCAAGTGAAACACGGTATCGATCCGCCCGAAGCTGTCGGCGTTCGACGCCAGATTGCGGCGAAGCGCATCGGCTTCGACATAATCGGCGTAGCGGAGCGGGACGAGATTCCTCCACTTCTCGTCGCTACCGAGAAAATCGCTGATCAAAATATCCGAGTGGCCGCGTTGGTTGAGGGCCCAGACAAGGGCACTACCGATGAATCCGGCGCCGCCTGTGACCAGGATTCGACCGTGGAGGTTGCTCATTTCACCATCGCCGCAAATCCGACCGACCGGCGCAAAAGAAATCGCGATGCGCTCCCGCATCCCGGCTTCACTTCAAGTATCGTGCGACAGCTCTTTCGCGCGAGCCGTGGCGGCGAGTACCGTTTCGCGAATCAAGCCGCGAAACCCGCCAGCTTTGAGTCGTTGCAGCCCGGCAAACGTCGTCCCATTCGGGGAGGTCACTTGATCCCGCAGAATCTCAGGATCGATTTGTTTCCGCGCCAGAAGCCGGGCGGCGCCCAACAGGGTTTCAATGGCCAGTTTTTCCGCCGTGGATCGATTCAGCCCGGCCGCCTCGCCGGCGTCGCGCAGGGCAGCGGCAAACTCGAAAACGTAAGCGGGGCCACTGCCGCTGAGACCGGTGACAGCATCGAGATCGTTTTCCGGGACTTCGACCGCCTGCCCCAACGCTTGCAGCAGCGCTGCGACGGTCGTGCGGTCTTCCGCCAGCAGCGGTGCGGCGGCGCACCACCCGGTGATGCCTGCGCCGATTTGCCCGGGGGTGTTTGGCATCGTGCGCACCAGGTTTCGGGCCCGCGGGAAGATGCGGGTGAGCGAGCTGATTTTTTTCCCGGCGAGAACGGAAACAACGAGCTTCCCGGCGGTGAGGTCGGCCAGACCGGAGTCGGCGGCGGCGAGGTGCTGGGGTTTAAACGCGATCACGAGCGTATCGGCGTCCTGCAAGAGCTCGGGGAGCGTGTTCACCTGCCGGATACCCGTTCGCCCGGCCAAGGCTGCCGCCGTTTTGCCTGACCCACTATAGCAAACCAGGCTTGCCGGTTCCATGCCCGAGGAGAGGAGCCCGTCGACAAAGGCGGACGCCATATTGCCGGAGCCAAGGAATGCGATTTTGGGCATGCCTGACGGGCGTAATGCGACGCCGCTGACCTGCAACGTCAAACTCACCGGCGTCGAATAGTCCAGCCGAGTCGCTCGCTTCAACTCTTGCTCCCTCCTGCGGAAACGCATCGGTTCCGAACCGAAACCTTCCACCTGAAAAACAGAGTTCACGGATCCCCGGCAGACATTCTGCGCTCACCCGCGCCCTCGTTCGGAAACAGCCGATTTCCCGAGTTCAGCGATGCTCGTCGGCTGCGATTTCTGTCGCTAGTTTCCGCGGGCGCGTTTGCACCGGGTGAGTAAGCACGGCGGTCGCGCCGCCCTCAGGGGTGTCTTTCATTGTAACTTCGCCGCCCAAGTTGCGCAGCGCATGGCGCGCGACGGTCAGCCCCATTCCTACTCCGACCGTGTTCTTGGTGCTGATGAAGGGTTCGAACATCTTGTCGCGAACCTCGGGATCGATGCCCCGGCCGTGATCCATGATCCGAATTTCAACCAGCGGTCCATCTTCGGCCTTTTCCAGCAGGCGGGTGTGGATCGAAATGCGCCGCGCTTCAGGTGATTTGTGGCCGTACGATTCCCACGCGTTGATCAGCACCTTGGCGATTACGTCTTCGAAGATTTCGTAGTTCGTTTCCACCAAGCGATCCCCGAGTGGATTGTCGATGGTCACGGCCGCGTTGATCCGGCATTCCTGTTGAAAACGCGCAATGCCGCCGTCGAGTAGTTTTTGCAGGCCGGCTTTGACCAAGGGCGGCCGCGACTTCACTACGAGGGTGCTGAGCTGTTTGATGATGGCGACGATGCGGTGCACGGCGTCTTCCACATGCCCGACGTTCTTGCGCACCTGATCGGGCTTGTCGTCGTAGGCCTTGACGAGATCGAGGTAACCAATGACCACGCCCAGGAGATTGTTGAGATTGTGCGCGATACCCTGGGTGACGGCGCCGATGGTGGCGGCCTTGCGCGTTTCCTCAAGGCGGCGCGTCAGATCCAGAACCTGTCGATTGATGGCGACGAAACGCAACTGCGTCTGAACGCGGGCAAGGGTTTCGTCGAGATCGATGGGCTTCGTGATATAGTCGACCGCGCCGACATTCAGCCCCTCGAGTTTACTCTCCTTGTTGGTTCGAGCCGTGATGAAAATTACCGGAATTCCGCGCAGCTCTTCATTCGCCTGTAACCGAGTGCACACTTCGATGCCGTCCATATCAGGCATCATGACATCCAGCAAAATGAGGTCGGGTTTGTTTTGCTGGACCAGCTCAAGTGCCTCCATCCCGCTATAGGCAGCGACGACTCGAATGCCTTCACGCTCCAGCTTGCGCTTCAGCAGCTGAACATTGATCGGTTGGTCGTCGACGACCAAAATAGAGGGGGCGGACATTAACGTTTGAGGGAAAGTGATTCCCGCCCCCAGAGCAAGCTAGCGAGATTGCCCGAGCCGGAAGGCCTTGACGGTATTCTTCATCAACATAGCGACAGTCATTGGGCCTACCCCGCCGGGAACAGGTGTGATTTTACTACAGATCGGCGCAACCGTCTCAAACTGTACATCCCCGTTCAGCCGGTATCCGGTTTTCTTGGTCGCGTCGGCCACGCGGTTGATTCCCACGTCGATGATAACCGCACCGGGCTTCACCATGTCGGCCGTCACAAAATCTGCCCGACCGATCGCGGCGATCAGCACGTCAGCCTGGCGGGTGATGCTGGGAAGATCGTTCGTGGCCGAGTGGCAAATGGTGACGGTGGCGTTGGCGCCGGATTTCTTCTGCAGGGCGAGGAGCGCAATGGGTTTTCCGACGATCAGCGAACGGCCCAGCACGACCACGTGCTTGCCTTTCAGATCCACGTTGCTGCGCGCGAGCAACTCCATGATGCCCGCTGGCGTGCAAGCCACGAAGCCCGTGTCGTCTTCCTGCGCGATCTTGCCGAGGTTGAGGGTATTGAACCCATCGACGTCCTTGGAGGGCAAAACCCGGCGAAAAACGGCCACTTCATCGATGTGCTTGGGCAACGGCGACTGGACCAAAATACCGTCGACGTTCGAATCGGCGTTCAATTCGTCGATCAGTTGAAACAGCTCGGTTTGCGTGATGCTGGTGGGCGGAAGGATCACGCGGCTCGTAACTCCAATTTCAGCCGCCGTCTTCTCCTTTTTCTTCACGTAGGAAACGGACGCGGGATCCTCCCCGACGCGGACTAGCGCAATGCAGGGCTTCCGGCCGGAAAGGGCCGAAACTTCGGCTTTGAGTTCAGCGATGATGGCGGTCGCGATGTGGTTGCCGTCGATCAGATCCATAAAAACGAAGGAACCCGACGCGCGCTGGGGGGCGCAAACCCATTCCGGGGATGCGCCGGCGTTCGGGGTTCGCAGGGGTTACTTATTGAGCTGCAGGGTCTCGACCGTGATCACGATGTCTTTGCTGTCGGGGACCGTTTTGGCGCCACCAAAAACAACCACGGAGTGGTCGATGTACTTTTCAATTTGTTCGGTGAGCAGAAGCTTTGAAACATCGAGATACGCAAAGCGCCGACCCGCATCGTCTGCGAGGGCGTAGTCGTAGGGCCGGCGGGGCGTGAAGGCCTTGCGGGTGGAGACGAATCGCCCCGCGAACTGCCGAGGGAGGGTACTGGCTCCGCCGTCGCCTTGATTGACCATCGGCACGGCTTGGCCGGCGCCGATGGTGGGCTGCAGGGCGGGTTGGGGCTGAGCTGGCGGAAAGGCAGTCGCCGCCGGGCTCGGGTTCGCCATAACGTTGGAGGTGCGCGACGCGGAAGCAGCGGAACTCACCGCCGAACCGCCGCCGGAGGCAGCGCCGCCGACGTTGATGTAACCAACCAGCTTCTTTTCGAGGCTGACCTGCGTCCATTTCCCGCGCAGGCCGGTGATGCTGGCCTTGTCGCCCTTTTCAGCGGTGGCGAGAACGGCAGCGTCAAGCTTCGGCCCGACTCGAATCGCCGAGCCGGGCTTCACGTCCAGGCTCTTGGAAAGATCCTTGTTCTCGACGTAGCCCTCGAAGGGACCTGGCAGTTCGACCGCCACCCAGCCAGCGGGGAGGTTGCTCGAGGATCCGGCGACAGGCTTGGGATCGGCTCCGGCCTTCAGGAAGGTGATCGCGGGAGACCCGGTGTCCGGCTTGGTGTGCACCGCAGTCGTGACACGGAGGGGCGCGGCGATCAGGCCGGGAAGGCTGGCCAGCAGGAGGGCAGCGGAGCAGAGGAGTTTAGTCTTCATCGTCAGCAGTAGAACGGGAACGGGAGGGAGCGGTAGATGGCGCTGGCTCAGAGCGCTTTGAGTACGCTTCGTGAGCCGCGCGGGGCGTCCGAGGATTGTGAAAGAGTGAGGCAACTTCCCTTGTGGAAAGAATCTTCCCCGCTCGCAACGGGAT
>Ga0163152_10004362_pt1 | contig 17552 bp, 16 predicted proteins | sample OliLakLV19MP8IB2_FD_148635 | JGI IMG/M metagenome (GOLD analysis project Ga0163152, IMG submission 148635) | Freshwater microbial mat bacterial communities from Lake Vanda, McMurdo Dry Valleys, Antarctica - Oligotrophic Lake LV.19.MP8.IB-2 | ecosystem: Environmental > Aquatic > Freshwater >... | reverse complement strand
GCGACATGTTGGCAGAACGGAAGATTGACGAAGCCCGACGACTCACCCCTGAACAGCGGCTACTCATCGCACTTGATCTTTCCGACGCTGCCGCCGCTCTCCACCGCGCGTGTTCCAAGAAGCATTAGCTGAAATCCTCTCACGTCTTGAGACGGCCCAGAGTCGAGGGCTTCTCAGTAGGTATGCGCTCATTGGCGGTTTTGCCGTCTCAGCTTGGGGAGTACCGCGTGCGACTCAAGACATCGATTTTGCGATTGCGATCGCCCAGGCTGACCCAAAGGCGCTTGCAGCATTCATCGGTGGCCGCTATCAAGCTGGTGAACCAGACGATCCATTGCGAGGCGTAGTGGTCGTATCCATTGAGGTTGAGCACGAACCTATCTCATTGCAGTTGGTATGTTTCCCATCTCTTCTCACAGAGTTAGCCTTTAGGCATGTCGAGACGTTGTCTGTCCTGGCATGTTCGGTTCCGGTCGTCTCCTGGCCAGTGCTGATTATTCTGAAACTCTATGCTGGTGGACCGCGTGACCTGCTGGACGTCCATCAACTATTGAAGGTCAGGCGACCACAAGCCAATGATGTACAAGAGATCGAGTCGATGGCGCAAGTAGCGGGAGTGTTGAGTGAATGGAAGAATCTGTGGAAACAAATGTGAGGACGCCAAGTAACTCCCGCTGGTTGTGGAACGAGCAGGATGAAATAGTGTTTGTTCAACACGCGCAGAGAGGATTTGATGAAGATCAGGCTTGCAATCGCGAATCAAGTTGTTCGCGTGAATGGTCGCCCTACCTCGTTGAATCGGTTGCTGACCAAACGGGTAGCCTCTGCGCACGTCGTTGATTTCATGAATGTTGCGGTCTATAGTTTCCTGAACTGATACGGGGCTAGCGATTCAGCTGGTTTATTTCGTTTCTCTGATTAGTTCTGTTCAACCAAAAAACCAAACAAACTAAATGAACAAGACAGGCTGGCTGACCGTAAATCGCCCCTTTCTGCATAGCGTCATTGTGCTGTTCGCCCTCTGCCTGGCTTTGGTTTCTCCTCTTATCCCGGTTTCGGCAGCGGCTGAACAACCGGAGATTGCTCAGCAGCATTACGAGCGAGGCGCTACGCTGCTGAAAAAAGGTGATCTTGCCGCGGCATCCGAGGCCGCCAGGAAATCTATCGAATTGAATCCCTCCTCAGCCGAAGCGCATCATCTGCTCGGCATGATCTATTTCAAAGAGAAGAAGCCGGTTCAGGCTGTCGATGCATTCAACCAGGCGCTCACGCTGAAACCGGCCTATCCAGACGCCTTGAAGGATCTCGCCAAGGTCTATCGGATTCAGGGGAAATCGGCCGAAGCAGAGCAGGCTCTCAAGCGGGCGATTGAGATCGATCCGCGCCATGCCGATTCGCATTTCGACTTAGCCAAGCTGTATGAGCAACGTCGCGATGCCGACTCGGCCACCCAAACCTATCAGACCTTACTGGCCGCCCATCCGAACCACCGTGAGGCTCTCTATAGTCTCGCAGTATTGTATGAGGCCCAGGGAGATAGTCGTAGCGCGCGAGAGACGGTGGGTCGACTACTGAGGTTTGATCCCAAGCACGCCGATGGATGGTACCTTGCCGGGCGAATGGCGGAGAAGGACAACGTGCTTGCGGAAGCTGCCGATTCCTACAGAAAGGCCATCGCGATGAAGCCCGCGTTTGTGGATGCGCATTATAACCTTGCGTTCATTCATCGAGGTCAGGGCCAGCCCGTGGAGGCAGAGCGGGAATTTCTTGAAGTCTTACGATACCGTCCCAAGTATGCCGAAGCGCATATGAACTTAGGTGTCATCTATACCGGTCTCAACAGGCTTGATGAGGCGGAGCAGTCGTATGAGCGAGCGGTGGGGCTCAAGCCGAACTATGCCGAAGCGCATTACAACTTGGGTGTCTTCTATGAGTTGCATCGGAAAGACTCGCCGAAAGCCCTGGCCCACTATCACCAATATCTCAGTCTCGGCGGGCGCGACGATCGGGTCGAGCGGATCGTCGGGTCGTCTGGAAGGTGAGCAAGCGAGACGCGCGGGAAGGGCGAGACTTGCGAGAAATGTCACCGCAGAAAGCAGAGTCGGATGTTCGGGCTCGTCTGCTCGTCGCGCAAGTCCCGCCCCTCTCGCTCACCAGTAGTAGGGCCAAGGCCCCCAGTAGGGCCCCCAATAGGGACTAGGCCCCATATAAGGATAGGGGCGGATGCGGGGGGCCACGTTTTCTACTGCACTCCACACTTGCACACGATTGATAGTAAGAACGGGGTAGGTATAGTCCGTTTCATCCAATGGCAGCGTCACGGAGCCAGAGACCTGGCCGGTCACGGTGACTCTGGTTCCCGGTGGGATGGTCGCAGGGTCGAGGAATTCCCGGTAGATCGCGATGAAGCGCCCTTGTGAGTGAGTCAAGTCGTACCCCGGCCGCATGGATCGATCTAGCGGCAACTGTAGGATTTCGATCTTTGTCCCGTCTTTCTGTCGTCGGGCCGTCAAGACTTTTCCGCCGAAGACTGCCGGTTGGCCTTGGAAGGAGTCCGGCGCTGCCTTGACTTGAAGAAAGTTGAATCCCTGCCTTTCATCCGCCTCTTGCGTCGAGGCACAACCCGCGAGCATGACGAGCAACGCCATGAGAGAGAGTAGCGTACGTGCCGGGAGCCTGGCCCTCGTTTGCCGCAGTAGGAGGGGCAATATCGCGCAGGTTCTTCGCATAGCCACAGTCTAACACAAGAGAGTAAGTTCTCGGTACATTCGCTATAATGAGCGATCAGCGTCGATCTAAGAAAGGAGTCGATTATGGGGGGCAGACAGTTTAGGGAACGGGGTTCAGCAATTTGCGCGGTGATGATATGGACCATGGTCGCCTTGTGGGGCTCACCGGCCTTCGCGGTGCCTCTCGATATACAGGGCAAGTTCGAAGTGGTGACGGGTGAAGTCTCCACACACACACCCGGTAAGGTGAAGGTGATGGAGTTTGCTGACTTTTACTGCCCGCATTGTCACCAGTTTGATGAGACAGGATTGCCGTTGCTTGTGAAAGAGTTCGGTAGCAAGTTGGAGGTGACGATGGTCGGGTTCCCCGTCATTCGGGGAAAGCTTCCGACGCCATTTGATATGTATGAGCAGGCCAAGATGATGGGCAAGGGCAATGAAATGAAGACGGTCTTGTTCCGCACGATCCACAAAGACAAAATTGATGGCGTGTTGGATCGCTCGATTCGGGAAGTGCTGATTCGGGAAGTCGGCCTCGATCCAAAAGCGTTTGAAGACGGGATGGCCAGTGGAAAACCGGCCAAAGCCGTTGAAGACGGTAAGCGATGGGGAGAGCGGATCAAAGTGTCGTCCACTCCATCGATTTTGCTGGACGGTAATATTAAAGTTGATGGCCCAAACATGACTCCTGACAATGTCGTCACGATTATTCGGAGCATTCTTGAGAATGACAAGAAGAAGTAGACGTGAAAGTGCTGAGTGCTGAGTTATGGTCACTCTGAAAACTTAGAACTCAGAACTTTAAACTCATAACTCCTTCTGAGGAACGATGGCGATCGATCCAATCTGCGGAATGACGGTCGATCCAGCTACGGCAGCCGGCAGTCACGAACATCGCGGCCAGCGTTATTACTTCTGCGGGTTGTCTTGTCTCGAACGATTTAAGGCCGACCCGGAGCGAGCGTTACAACCACGAGCGACGAGTTCCGCTAAGCCGACCACACGACGGCCCCTTCCGATGATGCAGGCTGCTCCGGTTGCAACGGACGCTGCGGCGATCGATCCCGTCTGTGGCATGACGGTGCAGCCGGCTACGGCAGCCGGTTCCTACGAGTACCAGGGGAAGACCTATTATTTTTGTGCCACGAGTTGCCTCACCAAGTTTCGGATCGATCCAATCCATTATCTGACTCCTCCTGAACAGCGCGCCCCACGAGTCATGCCGGTTCCTTCCGGCGGGGTGGTCGAGTACATCTGTCCGATGGACCCGGAGGTGCTTGAAACGCAACCGGGGGCATGCCGGATTTGCGGGATGGCGCTGGAACCCAAAATTGTCTCGCTCGAAGATGAGCGGAATCCCGAGCTTGAAGATATGAACAGGCGGTTTTGGATCTGTCTCGGGCCATCCCTCTTGGTCATGTTTCTGGCCATGGTCGATATGATTCCTGGCCTGTCACTGCCTGATGGACTCACCGGTTCAGCGAGGAATTGGGCGCAATGGCTGCTGGCGACGCCCGTGGTGCTCTGGGGCGGCTGGCCGTTTTTTCAGCGAGGGTGGGCTTCGGTGGTGAACCGGGCTCCCAACATGTTTACGCTGATCGCGATGGGAACAGGCGCAGCCTATGGCTACAGCGCGGTGGCCACCGTTGCACCGACGCTGCTTCCGGGTTCATTCAGAATGCACGATGGATCTGTCGCAGTCTACTTTGAGGCTGCGGCCATGATTACGGTGCTCGTCCTGCTCGGCCAAGTTCTTGAGTTGAAGGCTCGAAGTCAGACAAGCTCCGCGATTCGTTCTTTGCTCCGGCTTGCGCCAAAAACTGCGAGGCTGATCACGGGAGATGGACGGGAAGAAGATGTGCCGCTGGAGCACGTTCAGGTGGGCCATCGACTACGCGTGAGGCCTGGAGAGCGAGTGCCGGTCGATGGGAAAGTCCAAGAAGGGGCGACCTCTGTCGATGAATCGATGATTACAGGTGAGTCGATCCCGGTTGAAAAAGTAGTCGGAGCGGGGGTGACCGGGGGAACTATCAACGGCACAGGTGGAATCGTGATGGTCGCTGAACGAGTTGGACGAGATACGATGCTTGCCAGGATCGTACAGATGGTCAGTGAGGCGCAACGGAGCCGAGCGCCGATCCAGCGGCTGGCCGACGTGACGGCGGCGTATTTTGTCCCGCTGGTCGTGGCTGCGGCGCTGATGACAGCAGCGGCGTGGGTGATCTGGGGACCGGAGCCGAAGTTGGCCTATGCGTTGGTCAACGCCGTGGCGGTCTTGATCATTGCCTGTCCCTGCGCATTAGGATTGGCGACGCCGATGTCCATCATGGTAGGGACCGGTCGTGGAGCAACCGCCGGCGTCTTGGTGAAAAAGGCCGAGGCGTTGGAAGTGTTCGGCAAAGTGAATACCCTCGTACTCGATAAGACGGGGACTCTCACGGAGGGGAAGCCGAAACTGCTGTCGATCCGTTTTGTCCCGCCTTGGTCCGATGTCGAGCTGTTGCGCCTCGCGGCGAGTGTTGAACGGAGCAGCGAACATCCGCTGGCTGCAGCGGTGGTGGCTGGAGCGGAAGGGCGGGGGATCGTCTGTGCTCCGGTTGAGCAGTTTCGTTCGGTGACGGGGAAGGGGGTGACCGGGATGGTCGAAGGCCATCGTGTCGCCATCGGGACGGTTGCGTTTTTACAAAGCGATGTCGGGGTATCAGGCCAGAGTCTCAAACCGTTGGACGACGACGCGGCTTCGCTTCGTGGTGAAGGGCAGACGATCCTGTTTGTTGCCATCGATGAGCAGGCTGCCGGTATACTCGGGGTCGCAGATCCAATTAAGGCCTCGACGTATGATGCCGTGCAGGAGCTCAAAGCAGAAGGTATTCGCATCGTCATGGTGACCGGAGATCATCGCGATACGGCGGAGGTGGTGGCCCGGCAACTCGGCATTGAAGAAGTCATGGCTGAAGTTTTGCCTGATAAAAAGGGGCAGATCATTGCACACCTCAAGTCGCAAGGCCGAGTGGTGGCGATGGCCGGCGACGGGGTGAATGATGCCCCGGCTCTGGCATTGGCCGATGTCGGGATCGCCATGGGAACGGGAGCAGACACGGCCATCGAGAGCGCAGGGATGACGTTAGTGAAAGGGGATCTGCGCGGGCTGCTCCGTGCGCGGAGGCTGAGTCTGGCGACCATGCGGAATATTCGCCAGAATCTCTTGTTTGCCTTTCTTTACAACGTGATTGGGGTGCCGATCGCCGCCGGTGTGCTCTATCCGGTCTTAGGGATACTCTTGAGCCCCATGATCGCCAGCGCTGCCATGACGTTCAGTTCTGTGTCGGTCATCACGAATGCTCTGCGGCTACGTCATGTGGAATTGTAAGTGCGCGTTTGACTGACGCATGCTAGGCTACGGGTGCGGTTCGTCTGGTTGCTCTGGTCTATTTGGTTCATCTGGTTACTTTCGTTCAACCAAACAAACAAGACAAATCGAATAACGGTTTTTTTATGCCGGTGAACTTTATGCAGCCTGTTAGAAAGAACCGTGGCGTGTTTCGACCTGTACTTCTCTTGCAAATTATGATCGGTCTGAGTCTGGGAAGTTCGATCGTCACTGGAACAGCGTTCGCTGAGAGTCGCGTGGTTCCTGTGGCGGGTGGAGGCGAACTCCAGGCGCAAATTAAAGGGGCCGCGACCAAAGTGATTCCTGCTGTCGTCAGCATCGCTTCCACAGTGATGGTTCGCGATCAAGCGTTCAGCGACGAAGCGTTGCCGTTCGGACTATTCAAAGATGCGCCGTCGCGCCGCCAATATGGCCAGGGCTCCGGCGTCATTGTGTCGTCGGACGGGTACATTATGACGAACAACCATGTCATTGCCGATGCGGTCGATGTGGAAGTAATTCTCGCCGATCGGCGGCAATACAAAGGGCGAGTAGTGGCCACCGATCCGAAAACTGATGTGGCGGTGGTAAAAATTCAGGCGACGAATCTGCCGACGGTCACGTGGGGAGATTCGAGTACGCTTGCCGTCGGCGAATTTGTCCTTGCGATCGGGAATCCTCTTGGGTTGAGCCGCAGTGTGACGTTCGGCATTGTCAGCGCTGTTGGTCGCGCTGATGTCGGTGTCGCCGACTTTGAAGATTTCATTCAAACCGATGCTCCTATCAATCCAGGCAACTCGGGCGGAGCCTTGGTGACTCTCAATGGAGAATTGGTGGGGATCAATACGGCCATTGCCAGCCCCACAGGCGGAAGCGTCGGCGTGGGTTTTGCAATCCCAAGCAATATGGCTCGGGCTGCGATGCAGAGCTTACTTAAGACCGGTCATGTGGTCCGTGGGTTTCTTGGTGCTTCGACACAAGATGTCTCGCCCCTGCTAGGCAAGATCTTTCGTCTCCCGGACGTGAAAGGAGCAATCGTGACCGATGTGCAGGCGAAAGGGTCTGCCGAAAAAGCCGGGATCAAGCGTGGTGATGTCATCGTCCGATTCGACGGGCGCGATGTGATGGATAGCGGACATCTTCGAAATCTTGTGGCCGCCTCTACGATCGGGAGTAAGCATCGGCTGGACCTCATGCGGGAGACCAAGCCCTATCAAACTGAGCTGGTTGTTCAAGAGGCGCCGCGCGAGCGAACCAAAAAGAACCAAGCCGCATCGGCTGCATCTGCCACGGCTCATCCCCTCGCCGGCGTCGTCTTCGACGATGTGACCATGCCGTTGGCTCGGCAGATGGATTTAGCCGTCACCAGCGGAGTGGTGGTGACCGATATTGAAGAAGGCAGTCTGGCCGAATCCTCCGGTCTCCAGCCGGGCGATGTGGTGTTGGAGCTCAATCGCCAACCTATTCCCAACTTCGATGTGTTTCAGCGACTGGCCGATCCGATTAAGCCATCCGACCTGGCGCTCCTACTAGTTAATCGTCAGGGAAACGTCATGTATATTCCCGTGAAGGGCGAGTAACGTCGCTCCGATCCAGGGACTTCTCTTTGCTCAGGCGCTAGCAGTCTGCGTGAAAACTCAGTTTTTGCGCGACATGTTGTCACGATAAAACTTTGAGTGATAGCACCTGAATAGTCAGCAGGATGCTCAAAAAGGCTGTCCAGCAAGGCCGCAGCGAGCGAAGAGGTGAGGCGTACGCTTCGGTACGTTGAGCCTCTGAGGGACGCGAGAACGCCGCTGGCAGGCTTTTTCAGCATCCTGCTAGAGAGGGATCAGTTTGAGATCAAAGGTTCGTTCGATAAGCCAAGCGCAAGCGAGGGCGACGATGCAGAGTGAACCGCTGACCAGCACCAGCCTCTGATAGGTCCAGGACTTTCTCAAACCGTAGGCCAGTGGCAAGAACATGGCGACGATCGCGAGCTGCCCCACCTCAACTCCCAGGTTGAAACTCACCAAGCTCAGTGCCAGAGATCCTCTCGGTAGACCGAGGTCGCTGAGCACACTCGCAAAGCCAAAGCCATGGATCAGGCCGAAGAGAAAAGCCACCAAACGGCGGCGTTGGACAAGGGCCGGATAGAGGTTGGAAATGCCAGCAAACACGACGGATGCAGCGATAGCGGATTCAACTAGCCGGGATGGAAGCGCAATTAGACCTACAGTGGCCACGCCGAGGGTGATCGAGTGGGCAATCGTAAAGGCCGTGACGATTGCGAGGACTTCCCAGAACGCTGACAAGAAGTCCGGGGTCGGCTCCCACCGGCCTGCCACCCTCCGCAAGACGGCAGGCAACAGCAACGCGAGCAGAAACAACACATGGTCGTAGCCCATCCAGATATGCCAGATACCTTCGTGCGTGTATTGTTGAACCTGATTCCACCTCGAGGTTTCGCTGATTGTGAACTGTTGGGTCGGCGATTCTTGGCTGAAGATGGCGGTCGTGGTTTCTTGTCCATGAGTCAGACGGAGCAGTCCTTTATGTTGCGCGTCCAGATCGAACAGCAGTCGATAGTCGGCCTGAAGCGTCTCGATGGCGCTCGGACAGGTCATCGTAAAGAGCAGGACGGCGTAGGCGCCGTCCGTGTGGTTGTCGATCAGCTGGTGAGGCGCTTGCGCGAGGCAGGGTGTTTCGCCTGATGTGATGGTGAGGCGTGAGAGCGCGTACGCGGCAATCTCGTCGTGTGTAGACCGGACTTCTCCCCATGTGATCGCGCCGTCCCCGTCCGCATCTAATTCAATCGCATCGTCCAGGTCTCGCAAGGCAATATCCCAGCGGCCTTCAATCCGATCATGCTGAACGGTGAGCGAGAGTAGACTGTCGCTGGGCTTGTGCGCCCAGGCGGGAGTGCTCAGAAGAAAAATCGCAAGTGCGAGGATCAGGCGCATCAGGATTGTTCCTCAGGAAACTGAACGACCAGTTGTTGAAGTCGCATGTCTTCCACATGATTGGTGTGAAACCACGCGATAACTGGTTTCGCGGCATGTTGGTTGCCGGAGGCCAGTGCGGTTTCGAGTAGAAGCCGCGCGTCCCAGGGCTCTTTTTGGATCTCCCAATTGGCTTGCGCGAGGGTGAGTGCCGCCTGTGGATCGTGAAGCAGCGCGAGGGTGAAGCGCGCCTCCTCTCGCACATGCACGCGGGTGCCTCGTTCTCGACCGGCGGAAAAGCGGGCTGCGAGTTCGGCGGTATGGTTCTTGGACACGGGAAGATGAAGCGCCTGCTCAGCCAGAGTCAGGCGCAAGAGCAATCCGTCGGCTCTGGTCTCATGTTGCAAGAGTGTGACGACTTCTTGTGTGCGCCCTTGATCGAGAAGAAAATCGGCATAGGCGCCTAAGAGGTAGTGATCCTTCACGCCGAGGCTTCGCGCGTCGAGGAAATGTTTCTCTGCAGCGTTCGTGTCTCCCGTGCGCGCGGCCATCTCTGCCAGGATGGTCAGTATCCAGAGTCGTTCACGCGCTGAGATTCTTGGACGTTCCAAACTTGTGGTCAGCATTTCACGGCTCGTGGCTGCTTGGCCGCTCAGGCCGGCAATGTCGCCCAAACAGGTGAGCGCGACGTGCCGCCCTGCTAAGCGAAGCAGCGGCTGGCAGGCGCGCCGAGCTTCTTCATATCGCCCCTGGACCTGATAGATCGATGCTCTCGTGAGCCAGGCCTGGGCGTTTGCGGGCTGCATGTTTAGGACGGCATCGAGATCGGCGAGAGCGAGATCGAACTCGTGTGCATGTTGACGGATCATGGCCCGCAACAAGAGCGTGGACGATGGGGGTGTCGGGTGATTCAACCAGGGAACCAATACCGCTTGCGCTTGGCCGAGAAACCTTGGATCTCCTTCCGATCGTGACTGCTCGATGAGCTTAGTCGCAAGAGAGACGGCCACATCCATGTTCTGCGGGTCACGCAACAGGCTTGCGCGGAAGGCTCTGATCTCCCGCGCAACGGGATCGGCAGCTTTGACTGTAAGGTGTTCGAGGACTTGCGTGTCCTGCTGAGGGAGGAAGGGCTCGCCGGATGTCATCGAAGGGGCGCTGAATGTGAGCCATCCCGTTGCGATCAGCCAGCTCACTGTTCGTATTCCAATCATGGCATCCTGTTAGTCACGCGAATAGGTGATGGGAATACGCATGACGATTTGTTGGCGATCCAAGGTGTGATCGAGCGGCATAGGGAATGCCCGTTGCACAAGCTTCATGGCCTCCTGATCTATCCGATCCAATCCAGAGCTCTTCACCACTTCGGCCTCCAGTAACTCTCCGGTATTGGACACGACGGCTTTGACCAGAACTTTGAGCCGGCTTGCATTGTCAAGGGATGGCCGCGACAACCGCTTCAGTTCTTCCAGTCGATGAGACACAGCACGTTGCAGCCAGCTGTAATCTGCTTGTGGCGAAGAGGATTGATTGGAGACTACAGCTGGAGTAGGCGAGGAGGAAGCAGGGGGTGCATCCATAGACTGCGTTGGAGCCATCGCCGTATCGGTTGCTGATGTTGAGGGAGCCGGTATTTCCTGCTCGACTGGAGCCTCGGTTTGTGCAGACGGCTTATTGCTGACGGGTGATGCGGTTATGTGTGTGTTGGGCTGTTCGCCCGGCAGGGTTTCTTCTGTGGCCGGTGCTGTCTGTGTGGTGGAGGGTGTCAGTGGTGCAGCCAATTGAGACCTTGTGTTGCTGGATTCTTTTGCGAGGTGAGCCCTGTGTGTCTTGGGCTGCTTGGGAGAGCTGTGTACGTCCGTTGGCGAAGAAATGGAACCGAGGGCTTTGATTTCAGCTGTTCGAAGGGTCTCGTCTGAGAAAGCCGTGTTGGTATCTGGCTCCTTGGGAGTGGGCTGTTGCGACAACTCCGTGAATATCACATTCCATTGAAACGGCTCCGAGTAAGTTGGGGTGGGAAGATGGCGAAAAGCCGGTACGATCGCGCCTAGAAGGACTCCATGAAGGATAAGCGAGAATCCCCATCCTTCCATCCAGCGTCGTCCAACGATTCCTGCCTGCATGTGTGTTCTCTGGATTGTCGGACAAATCGCTCAACTGTAGGGTGCCGCGCTCATGCGCGACACCCCCGATGGTTCCTGCTAATTGCTCGCTTCTCCTGGGTCGATATGGCGGCGGTCTCGTCCGTCGAATGGCGTTGGGAGGAAGGGAAAGGTCGTGGCAATACCGTTGGCGGTCTTGCTTCCGCCCACCGAACCGATATTGAAGTTCACTCCGTCTCCCAGATTGGGGGTGGCGGGGTTAGTCAAAATGCCACCGACGACCCGCAAGGCGACATCCGTGACGTCGTCGTTCGGCCGCCGTCCGTTTGGCCATCCTGCTTTGTCGGGAGTCGCGTTCCCGCTCGGGTCATGAGCGAGAGGCCCCAGCCGTCTCTGACTGTCTGCTGCAGTTGGAGGCACGTTCAAATCCACTCGCAGAAGGTCAGAGAGGGTTTCGTTGGATTTTCCCCCACCGCAGACCGGTGGACCCGGGCTGTACCGGAGTAGTGCGTTAACGAGGTCTTCTCTGTTCGTGGTCGGGAAGCCGGTGGCGAACACCGCGTTCAGCGCAGTCGCCAGCGCCGAGTTGCAGTAAGACGAAACGAACTCGGCCTCGTCTTCGGCATCCGTCGCGTTCCATTTATCTTTCATGTTCGTCGGAATGACCAATTCGTTCACCAACGGATTGCCCATTCGAGCCACTTGGACAAACCGGGATGAATTGTCCCGATCGCCATTTTTCTTGATGACCGTGACCTTGGGGCGGCTGGTCGAGGCGTACGCGCCGATGAGTGTATTGCCTTTTGGCCCCATCAGGTCGCTGATCGGGATTTCCAAGGCAATGGTGTTGACGTTGAAACCGCTGAATGTATCGCGCGCGGCGCCGAGCAACAGCGCGTCGTTCGCGTCATCAGCTGGTGAGAGGATTGGAGACACATGGAGATTGAGTGTGTCGAAGGTTCCCCCGAGATCGATGTAGAACGTCTCATCCCGCTGTCCGGCAAATACCCGCCCGCCGTTCTTCAAGGGGAAGATTCCCTTGGCTGCCAGCTGCTCGTAGTTTGGCGTGGTCCGGGCGCCGACGTTCGACGGCACCGCGAACATCGGGCCGGTCCCCAAGTCTCTCGGCGGTTGGCCAAACCGTACTTCCGATACTGTGTAGCTTTGCCGGACCAGTAATCCCTCGGACCCCGATCCGGCAAGTGCGGTGATCGGTGGCAGTGCCACATAGGCCAGTGGGAATACATTCCCTGGTTCCCTGATCTCGGTCTTGAAGCGAATCTGATAGATAATGTTCCCTGCGATGTTGTTCTTGTTGTTGTCGACATGGATCTCGTAGAGCACATCGTCGGCGAAATTGAAATAGTTGGGGCCCGATCCCGGCTCCTGACCCGGAATCACATTCATGATCACAATGGCCTTATCTGAATCCTGCCAACTCCTGAATAGATAGAAGTCGGTGATGTCTGCTGCAGGGTCGTTCGCGATCAATGGGGCTTCGCGATGGCTGGCGGCGAAGACCGGCGTACTGATGCACAGCGCCAGTATCGCCAGGGTGAGTAGTCGAATCTGTCTGGACATGGTCGTCTCCTTCTGAACAACGCCGCCTTCGGAAGCGGCATTTGGTTACAGATCTAGTAATGGTGTCGGCGCAGGTTCCGAATTGGCCTGATTCACCAAGCCAACCTCAGCTGCTGTCAGTGCGTCAGATTGTGCGACTCGCTGGTCCTCCTCTGCCGTTGCCGCCGGTGGTGTACTGGATACGATAGATGGGTTGTCGCTCCCACTCCCGCTACAACCGGGCAGTATGCCCACAGCGAGCGCGAATCCGAGAGCCGATCGTGCTAATAATTTCATAGATGCCTCCTCAGAGAACAATGCGTCATGCTGCCGACAATTGTTGTGACGACCTGTCAGTGCATAGAAGCCATTGGCTTCTCGACGATGTCGCCCTTCATCGGACCTAGCGCGCCGAGCAGTTCGCCTTTCTCCCGCTCCGGGACCTTGAACTTGTTGAGTGTGGCGACCAGATCGCCGACCAGCGCATCGAAGTCGCTGCTGCTGACGCCCATGCCGGTGTGAGTAGCCTTCATGCTGCGGCCGGTATAGGTGCAGGGGCCGCCCGAGGCCTGGCAAATCTGTTCCACCAACAGCATCTTCAAGCGGGGGATGTCCGTGTTGGCAAACTTGCCGTTGATACGGTTGTCAGCGGCGACGCGCCCGACGAAATCATCCACGACAGCCGTGATCGCCGGTTTGCCTCCCAAACGATCGTAGAGCGGTTTCTCTGCCATGGCCGTCGATTTGGACATGGTGGAACCGGGGGGCGATTCCATGGTGTTGCAGCCCGTGACGCTGAGCGCCAATCCACTGATGATGAGATACGAGGCGATTCTAGTCTTCATGGCCCTGCCCTCCTGGTGAATGAAAGATGAATGTTGAATGACGCGCGATCTTGTCGACACCTGCCGCGTCCTGATCTTACTTACGAGGCTCGACCGGATTTGGATGTGTCTGTCTGTTGCTGAGTTTTTTGGGTTGGAGCGATGAGGTGGAATTCCGAAGGCTGGCGAAAAAAAAACATCCAAACGAGAAATCCAATCTTCCCTATCCACTCGTATACGTCATGGGGGAGGCTTTATGTTGGTGATGCCTCTGTACACGACGCGGCTGGTTCTGCGCGTTTCTCTGCTCGCGAGCACGTAGCCTTTTCCGTCGCCACCATGGGAATCGTCCACCGCGCCCCAAACTCACCCAACGCATGAATCCATTTCGTCTGTTGGCTTCGTATGATGCTAGGAATCATGGAGTTCTGTTGATCGCATGCCCTGAGAGTGCTATGAATACAAAAATCGTGCTATCGCAAGGAGGGTTCCATGAATCAACTTGTCCGGTTCGGCGCCTCGCTAGACCAGCGGCTGCTTGAAGAATTCGATCGCCACATTAAACGACGCCGCTACACGAACCGATCGGAAGCGCTTCGTGATTTGATTCGAGACAATCTGGTTGGACAAGAGTGGGATGAGAACAAGGAGACTGTGGGCACGATCACCTTTGTGTACGACCACCATGTGCGCGATCTGGCCGGGAAATTGACCGACATTCAACATGACAATCAGGGGCAGATCCTTTCCGGTATGCATGTCCATCTCGACCACGACCACTGTCTCGAAGTGCTCGTCGTGAAAGGCAAGGGGTCGGAGATCAAGAAGGTGGCGGATGCATTAGTCAGTGTGAAGGGTGTGAAACACGGCAAATTGACGATGACGACAACGGGAAAATCGCTTCGATAGAACAGGCACACACCCTATCCATACCATGATGGCGAAACGTGCATCCTATTGGGCCGCGGTGTTGTTCGTGATGATGTGCCTCCTGATGGGAGAAGTCGCACGCGCTCATGATCCGGATCTGCCGGAACTTGATCTGCCTGAAGTCTCGGTGACCGGCGAACGACCGGTTGCGGCATCCTCCCAGCAGTTCATCCCGGACAAAGAAATTCTTCTTCAGCCGCAGGGACGTCCCTCCCAGGTATTGCGTCTGATTCCCGGGTTCATTGCCGTCGAGCATTCGGGCGGGGCTGGCAAGGCCGATCAATATTTTCTGCGGGGCTTCGATGCGGATCACGGCACCGATGTAGCCTTTTTTTCCGACGGCATGCCGATTAATTTACGCACCCATGCCCATGGGCAAGGCTATACCGACCTAAATTTTATGATTCCCGAAACCATAGAGGGAGTCGACGTCTACAAAGGGGCCTATCTTCCTGAGTATGGCGATTTCGCCACGGCCGGCGCTGTCAATTTCAGAACGCGACAGGTGGTGCAAGAGGGAGTCGTTCAGGTGTCTGGAGGGCAGTTCGATACACAGCGGCATCTGCTCATGTTCTCTCCTACCAAGGAGAAGGTGCGCACTCTGTTCGCTGCTGAGGGCTATTACACGAACGGCCCGTTTCAGAACGACAATCGTTATCTTCGAACCAATCTTATGGGGAAGATGACGACCAATCTGTCCGGTCGCGATGAACTCAGTCTCACGGCAACCTTTCACAAATCTCAGTGGAATGGATCAGGCGAAATCCCGGTACGCGCGCTGACGGACGGTACGATCGGTCGTTTTGGAGCGATCGACCCCTCGGAAGGAGGCAACACTCTCCGCAGCACCGCCAATATGAACTACCATTACGACACGACATCGGGTGGTCAGTTTTTTGCGAACGCATACGGACAATATTATCGGCTCGACCTGTTCACAAATTTCACGTTCTTCCTCAACGACCCGGTCAACGGCGACGGGATTCAACAATCAGATCGCCGCGTGATGTATGGAGGCGACCTCGGATACAAGCAGCAGGGTAACGTACTGGGTCTGCCGAGCATCGGAACGGTCGGGTTTCAAACCAGAGTCGACAACATCCATGCAAGGCTCGGAACTCACAGGACGAGAGTGCCGATTGGGACCACGGCAGACAGCGATATTCTTGAGGCGTCCTATGCTCCGTTCGTGAAGGCGGAGGTGCAGCCTACGTCATGGATGAGGCTTGTGGGCGGATTACGCGCAGAGACGTTTACGTTCGATGTGCGTAACCGTTGTGCGGCCTGCGCGGACCAACCAGCCGGACGGACAAGCTCCGGCATCGTTCTTCCGAAAATGAACCTCATCCTAGGCCCCTGGGCCAATACGGAAATCTTTGCGAACTATGGCGAAGGCTATCACAGCAACGATGCACGATCGGTCGTCCTGCAGGGAGCCTCATCGCTTGCGCGAGCCAAGAACTATGAAGTAGGGATACGCTCTAAGCCGTGGGGGCCGGAGGGCGTAGAGTTGATTGCGACGGTATGGGCGTTAGATCTCAAGCAGGAACTCGTGTTCGTCGGCGATGAGGGGACCACCGAGATTCGCGGGGCCAGTCGGCGGCGAGGTGTCGAGGTCTCAGCGCGCGGCCAAGTGTGGGGGCCACTGTCGTTCAACGGCAGCGTGACCTATACCAAGGCGGAGTTTCGCAATGGCGATGCGATTCCACTCGCTCCTGAAGTGACGGCCTATGGAGCCTTGCTCTTGAAATGGCCGGAAGGAATCACGTCGCAATTGCAGGCGACCTATCTGGGGGTCCGCCCACTCAATGAAGATCAAAGCCTCAAAGCTCCCTCGTGGATCGATGTCGACCTGACCGAACGGTATCAGTTGCCGATCAAGCTGTCTCATGGTCGGATGGAAGCCTTCCTCTTTGTACAGAACCTGTTCAATACCAAATGGGAGCAGGCCACCTTTGCCTTTGCGTCTCGGCTCCGTAACGAACCGGCTTCCGTCACCGACATTCACTTTGTGCCGGGGAATCCACGGACGTTCATGGGCGGTGTCGCTTGGTACTTCTAGCAGTTCTAACAGGCTGCTGAAAACGACTTCCAACGGCGTTCTCGGCTCGCACGAATCCTCAACGTACCCAGGAGGGTACGCCTGCGGTTCGTGCGTCGTCTGCGGCCTTGTTGGAAGATCGTTTTGAGCAGCCTATAGATAGTTAGTTCATATGAAGGCAGAAGCAAGAATTCTTCCACGTGTCTATTTCAACCGTCCAACGGTTCAGGTTGCCCGTTCATTGATTGGTAAGTATCTCGTTCGAGTGATCGATGGCCGTATCCTCGCGGGAAAGATTGTCGAGGTGGAGGCCTATGTCGGATCTCAAGATAGGGCCTGTCATGCGGCAAAAGGGAGAACGCAACGGACGGAGGTGATGTTTGGTCCGGCAGGGGTCGCGTACGTCTACCTCATTTATGGAATGTACCATTGTCTGAATGTGGTGACGGAGCGGGAAGAGTTTCCTTCAGCTGTATTGATCAGGGCGATTGAACTCAAGGGAGAGTTGATCGATGGGCCCGGGCGGCTCTGTCGCGCGTTGGAGATTGATCGCTCTCTCAACCGTGTGGATCTCACCACTGGAGAATCCCTCTGGTTTGAGGATCGAGGGGAAGCGGTGGGGCGAGGAACGGTCGGCGCGTATCCCAGAATCGGTGTCGACTATGCGGGCAAGTGGGCCGAGAAGCTCTGGCGATTCAGATTGAGTAGGATTACAGGCCCCACACGGACGCGACAGACAAAAAAATAGGGAGGTACCGGATAGGTCCGGTACCTCCCTTACCGTATCTCGTTTAAGTTAGGGCTACTCGATCTTTCGATCGCCGGTGATCTTTGTCGCCGATGTGACTGGTGGGGCGATCTTGATCTGAGGTCCCTGCACAGTCGGGAGCTGATTCGCTCCCTGGCCCGTGGTAATCCGCTCATTGTCCGTCTTCCTAAGATTCTGCTGGGCGCTCTTAAAGGAGTCGGCCGACTTATTCAGCGTACTTTCGCCACGCGCATCTGACTGACCAGGATCGTTGGCGGTCGGCTGGCCCGTCACTGGGCTCCCGCTGTTCTTCATCGGGTAGCCTTC
>Ga0163152_10004359_pt1 | contig 17554 bp, 17 predicted proteins | sample OliLakLV19MP8IB2_FD_148635 | JGI IMG/M metagenome (GOLD analysis project Ga0163152, IMG submission 148635) | Freshwater microbial mat bacterial communities from Lake Vanda, McMurdo Dry Valleys, Antarctica - Oligotrophic Lake LV.19.MP8.IB-2 | ecosystem: Environmental > Aquatic > Freshwater >... | reverse complement strand
ATAGTCCGTGAGGTGCACGGGCTTCCCATCGCGGGAAGGTCGTGCTCCTCAATTTCTGGGCGACCTGGTGTGCGCCGTGCGTCGCCGAAGCGCCGTCGCTCGCCGCGCTCTCCGACGAGCTCAAACGCACGCTGCCCGACGTGGTGATCCTCGCGCCCGCGCTCGACGACAGCGGCTTCAAGGCGATCGATCCGTTCGTCGAGAAGCTTCACATCGAAACGCTCGCGGTCGTTCACGACAAGAAGAAGGAAGCGTTCGAGTTCGGGACGCGCAAGCTTCCCGAGACGTGGCTCATCTCGCGTGACGGCGAGATCCTCGAGCGCTTCGTCGGTGAAGTGGACTGGGCGCACCCCGACATCATGAAACTGCTCGAGAAGGTCGCCGCCAATCAGCCGGAGACGAAGACGTGAAGATCGGTCTCGTCGCCGACAGCCACGGAAACGTCGACTATCTCGTGCTCGCGGCCGAGCGGCTCGTCGGTCAGCACGCGGTCGATCGCATCTTTCATCTCGGTGGCGGCTCGCGCGACGTCGAGGAAGTCATCGCGTTCAAGAAAAAGATGCTGCGCGGTACCGAGGAATACGGCGACGACGCGTTCCTCGCCGACGTCGCGGACTTCCTCGCGGCCAGCAACGAGCAGAAGGCGCAGCCCGACGAAATCTCCGAGTTCCGCAAGCGCTGGACCGTGATCCACGACGACGACGACGGCGCCGCAACGCCGGGTGAGAAGCTCGTCGACATGGTCGGGAGCAACATCGCGCTCGCGATCCACGACCCGACGAAGGTGGATGCGGACGACCTGCAGAACTCCGTGTTGATTTTCCACGGAAAGCTCGGGCGTCACGGCGTCGTGGAGAAGAAGAAGCGCTTCTTCATTTGCCCCGGCCACCTGCGCGACAAGGAGCACGAGGGGCAGCCGGCGAGCTTCGCGGTCCTCGAGGTGATACCGAAGATGGCGCGCGTGTGCGCCTACTCGATGCAGGGCGAGCTGCTGCAGGAGTACCCGCTGAACCTGGAGAAGAAGGGAAAGATGACCGTCAAATGACGGTCGCTCCTCGACAGGTGCGGCAGAGTCGAACTACTCGTCGTCGCCGTAGTTGATGATCACCATGCCGCGCGGTGCCTTCTCCTCTTGGGAGCGAACGCGGTCACGGGGCTCGGGCGCCGGGATGTGGAGCGGGATCGGTTCCCAGGCAGGCTTCGACTGTGGGCGGGGAGCCCGCATCGGAGGTGCCCTGCGCTGCGGTGCGTCACTCACACCGTCACTAACGGGCTTCGCGGGTCTGCTCGTCACGGGAATCCCCCTGTCGGCAACTCGAAGCGCTTCCACTGAACCCATTCTAGAGCAGTTTCCGGACCACCCAAGTGATGCCTGCACATTTCGAGAAGAAAACATCCAAGTAGCTGATTTCATTGGAGTGGGCTCCGTCGGGACCGGTAACGAAATTTGCCATCCGGCAACGTTTACCGAGGTGTGGGTGCCTCCCTCTGACATCTTGGGCACCACACGCGTTCTCAGAGACACGGAGAACCTCGCGTGACCGCGCCAGGGGCCAAAACGCGGCTCGACGTCGCGCTGGTCGAGCGCGGACTCGCGCCCACACGCGAGCGAGCGCAGGCGCTCGTGCTTGCGGGGCTCGTCGATGTCGATGGGCAGAAGGTGGACAAGGCGGGGACGAAGATAGCCGCAGGGTCCGACATTCGCGTTCGCGGGAACAACAACCCGTTCGTCTCGCGCGGCGGCTTGAAGCTGAGACATGCGCTGGACGCGTTCGCGATCGATGTCGCCGCGCGGATCGCGATGGACGTCGGCGCGTCGACCGGCGGGTTCACCGACTGTCTTCTCCAGCGTGGCACCACGAAGGTGTACGCCGTGGACGTCGGCTACAACCAGCTCGACTCGAAGCTGCGCAGCGATCCGCGCGTGGTCGTCATGGAGAAGGAGAACTTCCGCCACCTCGAGCGCGATCGCGTTCCGGATCGACTCACACTCGTCGTCGGCGATCTCTCGTTCATCTCGCTGACGCTCGTGCTCCCGAAGATGAAAGAGTTTCTCGAGCCCGGCGGGGAGGCGGTGCTTCTCGTGAAGCCGCAGTTCGAAGTCGGGAAGGGAAAGGTCGGGAAGGGCGGCATCGTGCGCGACGAAACCCTGCGCAAGGACGCGCTCGCCGGCGTCGAGCGATCCGCGCGCGAAGCGGGATTCGAGACGAAGGGAACCGTCGAGAGTCCGATCACCGGGGCGAAGGGGAACGTCGAGTACCTGCTCTGGCTGCGGCGGCCCTGAGCGCCTACGTGCTACATTTCAAGAGTGAAGCGCCAGGCCCGCTGCTGGATTTGCGGAACCCTCTTCGAAGCGGAGCGCGGGAGCCTGCCCAAAGGCGTGCGTTTTACCTGCGAGGGCTGCGGCAAAGCCGGACTCGCCGGCGCGACTGCGGGGGAGCCTACGCACGCGACCCTGTCACGCGTCCTCTACGAGCGCCACGGCGTTCCGTACCTCGAGCTCTCGCACCTGGCGATCGAGAACAACGTGCTGCGGCTCGTCGCGGAGGACTTCGCGAGGCATCACTCGCTTCTTCCCGTGATGCTGAAGATGGAAGCGGACACGACGCCCGCACCGGGGAAGGGCCAGAAGGCAAAACTGAAAGCGCCCGACGCCTCCGTTCGGCCCGTCGCGCTCGTCATCGCGATGAGCGATCCGAGCAACGTCTTCGCGATCGAGTCGATTCGTCGGCGGATCGGGATCCCCGTGCAGCGCGTGGTTTCCACATGGGGGGAGATCGCCGAAGCGATCGGCGAGCAGTACCTCGAGATCGCGATCGCCGATGAACCCGTTTCCGAGCCCGAGTGAATCGCCTCCACCCGCGCGCCCTCGCGCTCGCCTGCCTCGCGATCTCGCTCCCGGCTCTTGCGATCCAGCCGCTCGTGCGCGGCGCCCGGCTTCGTCCCGACGCGGAGCCCCCGCACGCCAAACTCGACGCCCTTCGCGCAGAGGACGGCGCGTCCGTGCTGACGGAGGCCGCGTCTCGCGAGCTCGACGCTCTCGCCTGGAAGGCTCTCGTGGATCCCGCGGGGCATCCCCTTCGCGCGTGGGGCGCGCCCATCGCCCTCGCGCCCGCGGACACGCTGGCGTTCCTCGCGGCGCGGCCGGGACTTCTCGGATTCCGGCCGGGCACGGGCGGCGACGAGCTCGTCGCGCGGGAGCCCGTGCGCGCGGGGAACTACACGGTCGTCGCTCTCGAGCAGCGGTGGCACGGCTTTCCGGTCGAGGGCGTACGGGCCGATGTCCGCTTCCGCGACGGAAAGGCGGTGATGGCGCGGCTCCACCTCGCGCGCGGGATCGACGCAGCGCGGACAGCCGTCATCCCGGAATCGCAGGCTCTCGTGCTCGCGAATGCCGCCGTGTCCGCGGACGGCTGGTTGCCGTCGTCGGCGCCGCGACTCGACGCGTCGCGGCCCCTCGCGATCGTGCGCGATGGCGATCGCTGGGCGCTCGCGTGGGCGGTGCGCATCGAGAGCGCCGCACCGCGTGGCAAGCTGACCGTGTGGATCGACGCGGTCGACGGTTCCGCAATTGCGCTGCGCGACGAGATCCGCCGCGGAGCGGCGGTCGACACGCCGCTGACGCTCACCGTCTCGCACGAACCGCGACGCGCCGGAGACGTCGAGACGATCTCGCCGCTCCCGTTTTTCGCTGCGAGCGATGTCGCCGAGTCGTTCGTCACCGACACGTCGGGCGATGCGGTCGTCCCGATCGCGGGCGCGACTCGCGAGCTCGTGCTGACGCTGGCGGGGCCCTACGTCGGCGTCGTTCTGTGGGAGGGGAGCAGTGCCGCGCTGGTCACGGTGACGAGCGGCGTGCCGTCGCAATTCCTGTGGGATGGGCTCTCCGCGTCGCTCTCCGAGCGCGACGCGGCGGCATCGCACGCCGTCGTCCGCACGCGAATGAAGCGGATGGCGCCGGATCTCGCGTGGCTCGACGCGCGCATCGGGATCGTCACGGATATTCCCGACTCCGACGGCTGCAACGCGTTCTGGGACGGTGACGACGCGCAGTTCTACGCGGAGAGCGACACCTGCAACGCGACCGCGCGCGTGGCCGATGTCGTGTACCACGAGATCGGACACGGTCTACATCAGAACCTCGCGGTCGGAGGCAACCCGCCGGGCGATGTCGGCGAAGGGAGCGCGGACTATCTCTCGGCAACGATCACGGGCGATTCCGACATCGGTCCCTCCTTCTACAAGGCACAGGCCGAGGGCATCCGCAATCTCGAGCCCGATCGCGTTTTCCCCGACGACATCGTCGAGCAATCCCACACGGACGGCCTGATCTGGGGCGGCGCGTTCTGGGACCTGCGCACGAGTCTCGTCGCGCTTCTGGGAACGGACGAGGGCATCCTGCTCGCCGACCGGATCTTCGCCGACACCCTCCGGTTCAATCCGGTGATGGAAGATGGGTTCTGGGACGCGCTCCTCGCCGCCGACGACGACGGCAACGTCTCCAACGGCGGCCCGGTGGAATGCGAAGTGGTCGCGGCGTTCGGCGCGCACGGCCTCGGCCCCGGCGACGGCCTCGCCATCTCGCACTCGCCGCTCGGGGTGCAATCCGTCGCTGCAGTGGGCTACCGGGTTCGCGCGCACATCGCGAGCGCGTTTCCGCAGTGCGGCGGCAGCGGCGTGGAGAGCGCGCTCCTGGAGTGGCGCAAGCTCGGCGAGAGCGCGTGGCAGACGGTGGGCATGGGCGCGGACCTCGTGCCCGGTTGGCGGGTCGCGACGATCCCGGCGCATCCCGAGGGCACGGGGATCGAATATCGAATGGTCGCGGTCGATGCGGGCGGCGGGCTCGCCACCGCGCCGTCGCGCGGGTTCGATCTCTTTCCGTATCGCTTCTCCGTCGGCGAGCACGAGGTCGTCTTCGAAGACGACTTCGAAACCGACAAGGGCTGGACGCACGCGCTGATCGAGGGCGCGGACATTCTCGGCGCCGACGACTGGCAGCGCGGCGCGCCATTCGGCCGTGCCGGCGATCCCGTGCGCGCGTTCTCCGGATCGAACGTGTGGGGCAATGACCTCGGCGCCGACCCGTTCAACGGCGCCTACCAGCCGAACATCCGCAACCGCCTCGTGTCGCCGGTGATCGACTGTCGCAAATGTGCGGGAACGCGCCTCCAGTTCCGGCGCTGGCTCGGCGTGCAGGACTCCGACGTAGCGTCGGTCTGGATCGGCGACGAGAGGGTCTGGGCGAATTCTGCCGGCGATCGCCTGCGCGATCGCGAGTGGCGCTTCGAGAATCTCGACGTGTCGAGCAAGGCCGACGGCAAGAAGTTCCGCCTGCGGTTCGAGCTGCAGACCGATCAGGGCATCCAGATGGGCGGCTGGAACCTCGACGACGTGAAGGTCACTCGCTCCGGGGTGTACGAGGACACGGGATGCTCGTGCTCGCTCGGCCCGGCATCGACGCCCGGACTCGCCAACCTCGCAGCGCTCACTGCGTTGGCGGGGGCCTTCTGGACCCGCCGTCGAAAAGCGCGCTGATGGCGAAACACGCGACAGTGAACGACGCGATCGACGCCGCGTTCGAGGAGCTCGACGCGAACGGCATCGTGACGACGTTGGTGCCTTAGGGCTCGTCCGCGAACAACGGATATCGCTCGCGCGATTCGGGCCGCTCCCAGAGCGGGCGCGATAGCGGAAACGCTATCGCTTGTTTCCGTACGAGCCCTTAGCTCGCTCGCTGCTCGTCGCGCTCCATGACTTCGTCGAGCCCTTCGACGCGCGCGAGCAGCTCCTGCACGAGCTCGAGGCCACAGTGGCAGAACGTGTGGAAACGACTAGCGGATATCCGTCGGGGTCGCGTCGTCTTGATGACGAAATGTCGTTCCGCTACGGTCCGGCGCCATGGCCACTTGTCTTTTCTGCAGCCTGATCGCGAATCCGAAGCCCGGGATGTTCCTCCACGACGACGCCGATGTGGTCGCGTTCCGCGACATCCACCCGCAGGCGCCGACGCACATCCTCGTCCTGCCTCGGAAACATTTCCCGGATCTCACGGCGATGGAGGCGGACACCGCGCTCATCGCGAAGATGTATGCCGCCGCAATCAAGCTCGCGAAGTTGGAGAAGATCACCGACGGGTTCCGCACCGTCATCAACGTCGGCGCGAAGGGCGGTCAGACCGTCTTCCACGTGCACCTGCACGTGATGGGGTAGCGCGCACTTTCACCCTGAGCGAGCGAAGCGAGTCGAAGGGCTGTGCGGGTCACCAAGCCCTTCGACTCGGCGCTGGCGCGCCTCGCTCAGGGTGAAGTGGGCGCACTCGTCATCAGGCGGCGCACGAGGAAGAGCAACGCGCCGAACGCGAAGCCGCCGATGTGCGCCCACCACGCGACACCCGCGCCACCGGCGAGGCTCGAGAGGATCTGGAGCAGCAACCAGAACCCGAGCAGCACGCCCGCGGGGATGTCGACGAGCCGCACGAAGAACCCGAGGAACACGAGGGAGCGTACTCTCGCGTGGGGATACGCGACGAGGTACGCGCCGAGCACGCCCGCGATCGCGCCGGACGCGCCGACCATCGGGATCTCGGAGAGCGGCGAAAACGCGACCTGCAATCCCGCCGCGGCGAGCCCGGCCGCGAGGTAGAAGAGCAGGAACTTCACCTTGCCGAGCTCATCCTCGATGTTGTTACCGAAGATCCAGAGGTACAGCATGTTGCCGCCGAGGTGCATGAGGTCGGCGTGCAGGAACATCGACGTAAACGCGGTGAAGGGGAGCGGTACCAGCGCGGGGGGGCCGATGTCGCGCCACTGCGTGATCTCGTAGGGCACGAGGCCTCCCGAGTGGATCATCGTGGCGTAGGCGAGCTCGTCGCCGCTCAGCGCGAACGAGAACTCCCACGCGTAGGCGAGTACGCACGACGCGAGGAGCGCGATCGTGACGAAGGGGATCGTCTTCGTCGGATTGCGGTCGTAGAGCGGGAGCACGCAGGGACTACTTGCCCGGCGGCGTTGCCTGCACGGTGTCGAACACCGGCGGAGGCAGGATCGGCGGCTTCCGCTTCTGGCTCGACGCCCTCTGCAACTCGAGCTCCTGCAGCAGCACGAACGGCGCGACGGTCGACACCGGCACGTAGCCGCTCTCGGCGCCGCAGTAGCCGTTGAACACGTCGTAGTCGTTGCCGGTCGCGAGGATCTTGCTGATGACCGTGAGCGGCGTGCCGATGAACTCGGCGCCGCGCACGAGCGTCATCTTCCCGGTGGCGACGTCGACCTTGTACATCTTGGTGGGCACGCCGTGAAACGCCTGGACGTCGTCACGCCCGGTGCGCGTCTCACCGCCGGCGACTTCCTCGATCCAGATGCCGAACGGCTTGTTCTGGCGCTTCGCTTCGGCAATGAGCTGTTCTTTCAGCTTCGCCGTCGAGACGGGCGTCTTTCCCTTCACGACGAGGTTCGCCATGCGGCCCATCGGATCTTCGAACGACGAGTTGCGGCCGTGCCCGTTCGACTTCGAGTAGCCCTCGATCGGCAGGCGGCTGAGCAGGAAGCCCTTGAGCACGCCGTCTTCCACGAGCGACACGGGACGCGCCTTCACGCCCTCGTCGTCGTACGGGTAGTGGCCGTTGAGGTCCTTCTTCTCGAACGTCGCGAGCGACGGATCGTCCGACACCGTGATGAACGTCGGGAGAATCGCCTCGTTGAGCTTGTCCTTGAACGTCTGGCCTTCCTTGTCGCTGCGCTGCCGCTTGCCCTCGAGGCGGTGGCCGATCGCTTCGTGGAAGAACACGCCCGTGACGCGCGGAGCGAGCACGACCGGTCCGCTGTAGGGGTTCAGCACTTCGGCGCCGACCTGCGCGAGGAGGTCCTCGACCATGCCGACGACTTCCTTGTGGATCGCGTCGGGCTTGGGGAACGTCTCGAACGAGCGCGAGTAGAACGTGCGCGACGCCTCGAGAAGCTGGCCGTCCTCGGCGCGGGCGAGGGCGCTCGCGGAGAACGCGTAGACGATCTCGTCGTAGACGATCTCGGTGCCCTCGGTGTTGACGAGGTACTTCGTCGTCGCCTGCACCGTCGCCGTGAAACCGGAGTCGAAGATCTCCCTGTACTTCTTCAGGTAGGCGCCTTCGTTGCGGATGATGTTTTCCCAGTAGGCGACGTCGACCTTCGCCTCGACGGGCTTCGCGACGTACTTCGCGGGCTCTTCCTTCGTGAAGTCCGCGAGCGGGTTCTTCTTCGCGACGGAGTAGATGCCCTTGCCCTTCTTGCGGAGATACCCGCCGAGAGCCTCCTTGTACTTGTAGTCCGTCAACAGCCAGAGCGCGTCGCGCAGCGCGACCGGATCGTCGTCGACGGGCGCCCGCACGTAGTTGAAGAGCGATCCGTAGTCGGCATCGGGATCGAAGTTGAATTCGAAGCCGCCCTCGCCGGAGTTGTCGAGCTCGTACGAGCCCACGCGGACTTCCGCATAGAGGTTGCGGCCACGGCTCGTGTTCGACTCGTAGATCGCGCCGTATTTCCCGTTCACGTTCATGCGCGAGACATCGCGCAGCGCGTATCCCACGAAATACGGAGGCTCGAAGCCTTCGGTCGTCAGGCGCTTGCTGCGCGCGAGCTCGCCCTTGAGCGCCTCGAGCACCTTCGCGCGGTTCGCCGCGAGATCCGCGGGCTTCGCGCGCGACGCGGCGTGGGTGGGAAGAGCGACCAGGACCAGGAGAAACAATGCGGCGGCGTTCAACCAACGTCTCATGTGTTCGCGATTTCTAGCATAGAGAAATGGGTGGGGCTATCGTTCGGCCGTGGGTCGACGACTCGTTTTGCTCTGCCTGATTTTGGCGGCGGCGCCGCTCGCGTGTGCATCGGGCCGGCCGAAGGATGCGATCGCCGTGAAGTTCGGCGAGCACACCTTGTGGGCGGAAGTCGCCGACGCCGAGACCGAGCGCCAGCAAGGGCTCATGTTCCGGCACGAGATGGGCGCCGACGTCGGGATGATCTTCGTGTTCGAGACCGCGCATCGCGTCTCGTTCTGGATGAAGAACACCCCACTGCCGCTTTCCATTGCGTATCTGGACGAGAACAAGAAGATCTTGAACATCGAAAAAATGGCGCCGTACGACGACAAGAACTACGTCTGGTCGACGGGCGACGCGCTCTACGCCGTCGAAGCGAATCTTGGCTGGTTCGAGAAGCGCGGCATCAAGGCCGGCGACCTGGTCGTCTTCGATCTGAAGGAGAAGTAATGGGTCTCGCAGAAGGTCTCAAGTCGGTTGCGAAGCTGATCCCCGGAGTGACGGGCTACATGAACCGCGACGAGCTGCGCGATACCGACAAGGTCGTGCGCGGCCACGTCGTGAAGAGCCTCGAAGCGGTGAAGGCTCGCGTCGACGGCGTGAAACGCCTTCTCGTCGACGAGAAGAAGTTGATGGTGCTCGGCAACCTGGACCGCGTGACGAGCCGGATCGATCGCGTGCGGAACCGCGTGGCGACCGCGGCCTACGGCGACAAGTCGTTCTTCAGCGAGTTCAAGGTCGACGAGAGCGTGCTCGAGAAGCTGATCGAGTTCGACCGCGGCATGGGCGAGAAGGTGCTCTTGCTCGCCGATCACACGGCGGCGCTCGAGAAGGCCGGCGTCGACGAGCCGGCGATCAAGACGGCGTCCGGTGCGATGGAAAAGTCGGTGCAGGAGCTCGACGAGCTTTTCTCGTCACGCGATTCGATCCTGGGGAAATAAACAAACATGGCCATGTTCGACATCATCGAGTGGACCGACAACTCGGGCACTCAGCTCGTCCACCGCATCCCCGAAAACGGGTCCGGCGAATTCCGTATCGGCAGCCAGCTCATCGTGCGCGAGACGCAGGCCGCGGTGTTCTTCAAAGATGGTCAGGGGCGCGACACGTTTTCGGCGGGCCGCCACACGCTCTCCACGGCGAACATCCCGATCCTCACCAAGATCCTTTCGATCCCGTTTGGCGGCAAGAGCCCGTTCCGCGCGGAGGTCGTGTTCGTCGGCCTGCAGACGTTCCTCGACCAGAAGTGGGGCACCCGCGAGCCGATCGCGTTCCGCGACACCGACCTCGGCATCGTGCGCCTGCGTGCGTTCGGCAACTTCACGATGCGCGTGACGGAGCCGCAGCTCTTCGTGACGACGGTCGTTGGCAGCCGCGGCATCTTCACGTCGGACGGCATCGGCGACTACCTCAAGAACGTCATCGTGAGCCGTTTCAACGACGTGCTCGGCGAGAACATGAAGAGCGTCCTCGACCTCGCGATGGTCTACGACGAGCTCGGCATCGCGCTGAAGACGCGCGTGCAGACCGACTTCGCGAAGTTCGGCATCGAGGTGCAGGACTTCTTCATCCAGGCCATCACGCCGCCGGAAGAAGTGCAGAAGGCGATGGACCAGCGCGCGTCGATGGGCGTGGTCGGCGACATGAACAAGTTCATGCAGTTCAAGGCGGCCAACGCGATGGAAGCCGCCGCGAACAACCCCGGCGGCGCGGGCGCCGCGATGGCGATGGGTGCGGGCGCCGGGATGGGAATGGCGCAGGCGCAGATGATGGCGAACGCGATGGCGGCCGGCCAGCAGCAGCCCCAGGCGAAGGCGCCGGCGGCCGCGCCCGGCATCGCATGTCCCGGCTGCCAGGCGCAGAACGCGGCGGGCGCGAAGTTCTGTTCGAGCTGCGGGAAGGCGATCCCGGCGGCGGAAGCGTGCGCGAAGTGCAACGTGCAGAACGCGCCCGGCGCGAAGTTCTGCTCGAGCTGCGGCACGGGCATGGGCAAAGCCGCGTGTCCGAAGTGCCAGGCGCAGATCGCCGCGGGCGCGAAGTTCTGCGCCGGCTGCGGCAACCCGATGGCGTGACGGCCGGGCCGCATCCCCGCTCTCACCCTGAGCGAGCGAAGCGAGTCGAAGGGCTGTGCGCGATCACAAAACCCTTCGACTCGGCGGCAAACGGCGCCGCCTCGCTCAGGGTGAAGCGTGCTCCTCCCGGCCAGGCCGCGGCCACCGCACGTTTCCGGTGACGGAGCGGACCGATCCGTTGTAGAACGCCCCTTCTTTTCGGAGGGACGTATGCGCAAGCTCGGGATGCTTTCGATCGTGGTTCTCTTGGCCGGTTGCGAAGCGGGTTCGTCGGGCGCATTGACGACGGGCGTCGCGAACGGAACGGTCGGCGAGTGGTTGTCTGCATCCCCGATGCCGCACGGTCGCGCGAACCACTGCGCCGCCGTCATCGGTGATCGCGTCCTCGTCGCGGGCGGCAACCACAAGCCCGAGGGTGCCGCGGAGTTCGTCACGAGCGACGAGGTTCACGCCGCGACGATCCACGAGGACGGCACGCTCGGCGGCTGGACGCTCGCGGGGACGCTCCCCAGCGCGGTGAGCGCGTGCACGGCGACCGCCGACGGGAAGCGCCTCTACATCATGGGCGGTCTCTGGAGCTCGTCCGCCGACGGCGCAAAGGTCTGGACCGCGCAGCTCTCCGACTCCGGCGAGCTCTCCACGTTTGCCGCGATCGGCGAGCTTCCGGCCGACGCCACGGTACTGAGCGCGGAAGCGTTCACCACGGCGTCCGAGCTCCTGCTCTTCGATAGCGAAGTCCCGGAAGAGGGCGACGCGACGTTCCTCCTTCGTGCGCCGCTGAACGCGACGCTCGGCGAGTGGAACCGCCAGCCCCTCGTGCCGCGTTTCCTCGGATACCCGCAGTTCGCGTTCGACGGCTCGCACGCGATCGTCACGGGCGGTTACCTCGGCGCCGACCAGGACAACGCGGTCGTTGCCGACATCGCCATCGCGACGCTGGGTGACGCGGGCGCCGTCGCCGGCAAGGCGATGCCGGGCGCGATGCACTCCGGCCGGGCGATCGCGGTGGACGGCCACCTGTTCGTGTTCGGCGGGAAGCGTGCGCTTTTCGGCTCCGGCCTCGACGCACGTATTCGGCGCCGCTCGACGGCGACGGCTTCCCTGTCGACTGGTCGCAGCAGCGGCCGCTCCCGGAGGGCCGCACCAACTTCGCCGCGGTCCTCGCGGGCGATCACGTCCTCGTGCTCGGCGGCGGTTCCGACGGCGCCGGCCTCGACTCGGTCTTCTCCGCCCGCATCCGCTGGTAGGGCGCTCCGTTACAGGAGTGAGGCGGCGGCGCAGCAGTGTCGAGAAATCGTTGCACGGCCGCAACGGTGAAGGGCGCGTAGCCAGATCGGAATTTGCTTCTTATTCCGATATGATAGCGGGAAGTTGGCTCTCGCTTCGGACGGCACGGCGGTTGCTTTTTGCATTGTCCGAATGGCCCCTAGCCGAGCAACCATCTACCAGACGACCCTCGCGAAAGAGCTCGTTTTCGACGGGATCGGACTGCACTCCGGCGAGCGGATCGCCCTGCGCGTCACCGCGGCCCCGGCCAACACCGGCATCGAGTTCATCGTCGGCCCCGACGGCATCCACATCCCCGCGCTTGCCGGCCACGTCGTCTCCACGTTCCTCGCGACCACGCTCGGCATCGGCGACGCGCGCGTCTCCACCGTCGAGCACCTCCTCGCCGCGCTCTCCGGTCTCGGCATCGACAACGCCCGCATCGTCATCAGCGGCTCCGAGCTCCCGATCGTCGACGGCTCCTCCGCCCCCTTCGTCCGTGCGATCCAGGCCGCGGGCGTTCGCGAGCTCCGCGCCGAGCGCGAAGTGTTCGTCGTCCGCCGCCCGTTCACGATCCGTGACGGCGTGAAGGAAGCCGGTTTTTTCCCCGCGCCTTCGTTTCGCGTTTCCTACTCGATCGAGTTCGCGCACCCCGCGATCGGTGAACAGCGTTGGGACGGCGTCGTGACCCCTCACGTGTTTGCTCGCGAGCTCGCGTCGTCGCGCACGTTCGGCTTCCTGAAGGACGTCGAGATGATGAAGGCGTCGGGTCTCGCGCTCGGCGGCTCGCTCGACAACGCGGTCGTCCTCGACGACACGCGCGTCATCAATCCCGAAGGGCTCCGCTTCCCCGACGAGTTCGTGCGCCACAAGGTGCTCGACGCGATCGGCGATCTCGCGCTTGCGGGCCGTCCCATCGTCGGCCACCTCGTCGCGCACCGCTCGGGTCACGACCTCAACCAGCGCCTCGTGCGGGAGCTCCTCTCCGACGAATCGAACTACGAAGTCTGCACCGCCCGCGAGGCCTTCGACCGCGGCTTCGAGTACGTCGAGACGCCGCGCCTCGCGCGCGCCGTCACCGCGTAACGACCCTGGGAGATCCACGACGCCGGTCTCTCACGAGGCCGGCGTTGCTGTTTCCGGGTCCGCACGCCAGAATCGCGGATTTCCAGAGGCATTCCGTGATCCATGGCTGACGAAGACACCCCACCGCCGATCGACGGCTCCCCCAGCGATGGGGAACGGGTCTTCGACCGCCGTCGCGTCGACGCGCAGGAGCAGCGCCGCCGCCGCCGCGAGCGCTGGCTGCTTCTCGTCGTCGCGCTCGCGATCGTCGCGATCACCTACGTCGAGGTCCGCCTCTCGCGCATCGCCGAGGGCCTGCCGACCAACAACCTCCTCTTCTTCGCGCTCATCAACGTCAACGTCATCCTGACGCTGTCGCTCGTCTTCCTCGTATTCCGCAACGTCGCCAAGCTCGTCTTCGATCGCCGCAGCTCCGCTGTCGGAGCGAGGCTCCGCACGAAGCTCGTCGTCGCGTTCGCCGGGTTCACTCTCCTGCCGTCCGTGCTGCTCTTCGCGGTCGCGACCGGGTTCGTCGTCAACAGCGTGAACTCCTGGTTCGACCCGTTCGTGCAGACGAGCCTCAACGACGCGCTGCAGGTGGCGCATCTCCACTTCCAGCAGATCGAGGACGAGAACGAGCACTTCGCCGCGAAGATCTCGACCGCGGTGGAGGACGGTGCGCTCCTCGATCCCGACGTGTCGTCGGCGCTGCATCTGATGATGGAGGCGAAGCGCGACGACTTCCGCCTGCACGCGGTGCAGGTCGTCGACGCGAACCGGAAGGTCCTCTTCGAATCGACCGACCCGAAGGCGATCCCCGCGGAGCTTCCGCCGGCGGGCGACGACTTCCTCGCGCTCGCGCTCGACAGCAACGCGAGTCTGGCGCGCACGTGGCCGGTGAAAGGTCCGGACGACGGCGACGTGCTCCGCGCAATCGCGCCGATCTTTCCGAAAGGCTGCCCCGAGCATTCGAAGACGTCAAAGGGCGTGCCCATCCGCGGATGCCGGCCCGCCGGAGCCGTCATCGTGACGACCGTCATCCCGGGCGCGATGACGATGCACACGAACCGCATCCACCGCGCGCTCACCGGGCACTTCCAGGTGAAGGTGTTCCAGGGGCCGCTGACCGCGTCCTACATCACGATGCTCACCACGATCACGCTGCTCGTGGTGTTCGCGGGAACGTGGCTCGGCATGCACCTCGCGAAGGGGATCGCGGTGCCGCTCAACGATCTCGCCGGCGCGACGCGCGCGGTCTCGCAGGGCAACTACGACGTCGTGGTGCCGGATCCGGGCGGCGACGAGATCGGGCAGGTGGTCGCCGCGTTCAACCGCATGACCGGCGACCTCAAGGCGAGCCGCTCGAAGTTGCAGTCCGCGAACGTCGACCTCGAAGCTCGGCGCCGCTACATGGAAGTCGTCCTCGAGAACATCGGCGCCGGCGTCGTCGCGCTCGATCGTGACGGAAAGATCAGCTCGATGAACGAGGCCGCGGCGCGGCTCCTCGCGCTCGACGACCCGCGCGCGCCGGTCGGCCGCCACTACAAGGACGTCCTTCCCGAGACCTACGTCGCGCTCGCGCGCGAGATCGTGAACGAGCTCGAGGGCTCGCCGGTCGCGTCGCTCTCGCGCCAGGTGACGATCTCCATCAAGGGCGAGACGAAGACCGTCTCGCTCACGGTGACCGCGCTGCGCGATGGCGCGCTCGGCTACTTCGGCATGGTCGCGGTGCTCGACGACCTGACGCCGATCCTCCGCGGCCAGCGCGTCGCCGCCTGGCGCGAGGTCGCTCGACGCATCGCGCACGAGATCAAGAACCCGCTGACGCCGATCCAGCTCTCCGCGCAGCGGCTCCGCCGCCGTTTCGCCGAAAATATCGGAGAAGGCCGCGAGGTCTTCGACGAGTGCACGACCACCATCGAGACGCAGGTCGAAGAGCTGCGCCGCATGGTCAACGAGTTCTCGGAGTTCGCGCGCATGCCCGAGGCGCGGCCGGCGCCGAACGACCTGAACGCGGTCGCCGGCGAAGCCGTCCTGCTCTACAAGAACGCGCACGCGGGCATCGACATCACCTACACGACCGATCCCGGCGTGCCGGTGTTCGATCTCGATCGCGAACAGATGAAGCGCGGCCTGATCAACCTCCTCGAAAACGCCGTGCAGGCCGTCCACGAAGGCGGCGGCACGCGCGTCGACGTTTCCACCGAATACGAAGTGAAGCTCGGCATCGTGCGGCTGGTCGTCGCCGACGACGGACCGGGCATCTCCGCGGACGTGAAGAACCGCCTCTTCGAGCCGTATTTCTCCACGAAGAAAACCGGGACGGGCCTCGGCCTCACGATCGTCCATCGCATCGTCGCGGACCACGAGGGCTTCATCCGCGTGCAGGACAATCGCCCGCGCGGCACGCGGTTCGTGATCGAATTGCCGGCCAAAGGCGCGGACCAGTCAGGTCAGCGCCGCACGAAGGAATCGACCCTATGAGCAAGCGCACCATCCTGGTCGTCGACGACGAGGAAGCGATCGTCCGCTCCCTCTCTGGCGTCCTCTCCGACGAAGGTTTCCACGTCGAGACGGCGAAGGACGGCGAGAGCGCGCTGAAGGCGCTCGATACGAGCAGCCCGCCCGACCTCGTGCTGCTCGACGTGTGGATGCCGGGCATCGACGGGATGGAAGTGCTCTCCCGGTTGCGCGCGAAGGGGATGACGCTGCCGGTCATCGTGATGAGCGGTCACGGCACGATCGAGACTGCCGTGAAGGCGACGAAGCTCGGCGCCTACGACTTCATCGAGAAGCCGCTCTCCATCGACAAGGTGATGCTCGCCGTCGGGCACGCGCTCGAGCGCGACCGGCTCGCGACCGAAGTCGCCGAGCTGAAGCAGAAGGTCGAGCAGAAGTACCGGATGATCGGCGAGAGCGCGATCATCAAGGACCTGCGCGAGCAGATCGCGCAGGTTGCGCCGTCGAACGGATGGGTGCTCGTCACCGGGGAGAACGGTACCGGCAAGGAGCTGATCGCGCGTGCCGTGCACCGCGAGAGCAAGCGTGCGTCGCAGCCGTTCGTCGAAGTGAACTGCGCGGCGATTCCGGAGGAGCTCATCGAGAGCGAGCTCTTCGGACACGAGAAGGGCTCGTTCACCGGCGCGCATGGCATGAAGCGCGGAAAGTTCGAACAGGCGGCGGGAGGCACGCTGTTTCTCGACGAGATCGGCGACATGTCGCTGAAGACGCAGGCCAAGATCCTCCGCGTGCTGCAGGAGCGGAAGTTCACGCGCGTCGGCGGCGCCGAGACGATCGAGGTCGACGTGCGCATCGTCGCCGCGACAAACAAGGAGCTGCCGGCGGAGATCGCGGCGAACCGCTTCCGCGAGGACCTCTACTACCGGATCAACGTCGTTCCGTTCAAGGCGCCGCCGCTGCGCGAGCGCCGCGAGGACATCCCGCGGCTCGTCGAGCACTTCCTCACGGAGCTCTGTCGCGAGAACGGACGCCCGCTGAAGAAACTCTCCAGCCCTGCGCTGCAGATCCTCCTCGCGTATCCGTGGCCGGGCAACGTGCGCGAGCTGCGCAACGTGGTCGAGCGCATGGTCATCCTGTGCCGCGGCATCGAGATCGGCGCGCCCGACGTGCCGGAGGACGTGCGCCACGGTGCCGCGAAGGCGACGGGCTCGCCGATTCCGGTTGCGGGCGCGGCGACCGCAGGCATCGGAGGCGCTGCCGCACCGGCCGAGCTGATGGCGGCGTTCGGCGCCGCGACGCTGCGCGATGCACGCGCGGGCTTCGAGAAGGAATACCTCGCGAAAAAGCTCGCGGAGTTCGGTGGCAACGTGAGCCGCACCGCGGAAGCCATCGGCCTCGAACGCACGAACCTCCACCGCAAGATGAAGGTCTACGGCCTGGTTCGGTGATGAGAGCGCGGCTCTTTGCACTGTCGTCGTTCGTCCTTCTCGCAGGGTGTGGCCCGAAGGTCGCCGCGACGGCGAACGGGTCGCCTCCCGCGGCGGTCGAAGACGCCATGGCGCGAATCGAGGATCCGCTCGCCGGCGCGTCGCGCATCCGCGTCGACGTGCGTCTCGTGCGTTCGGGCGAGGACAAGGCGAAGGCCGAGTGGTCGGGCTGGCTCCCTCTCGACGGAAAAGCCGTCGTCGCGAACGACACCGACGAGGAGGGACTCGGCGAGCTGCAGATGGTCGTCGACATGATCAACGCGCGCGCGCTCCTCACCGACGTGCTCGGCGCGCTTCCGTATCGCTGGGCGAGGGAGGGCGGGGTGCTTCGCGGAACCGTCGACGGGAACCGCCACGTCAGCGTGCGTTTTGACGATCGCCGCCGCATCTCGTTCCTGCGCACGAACGCGCCCGGCCGC
>Ga0163152_10004358_pt1 | contig 17555 bp, 15 predicted proteins | sample OliLakLV19MP8IB2_FD_148635 | JGI IMG/M metagenome (GOLD analysis project Ga0163152, IMG submission 148635) | Freshwater microbial mat bacterial communities from Lake Vanda, McMurdo Dry Valleys, Antarctica - Oligotrophic Lake LV.19.MP8.IB-2 | ecosystem: Environmental > Aquatic > Freshwater >... | reverse complement strand
CTTTATAACCTGGGTCTCTATTATTTAGAAGACCACAACTTTTCTTCTGCGAGAGACTATTTTTTAGAATTAACCAGCTCTTACTCCGCTGGTCCTTTGGCCGAAAAAGCGCGGATTCATTTAGAACAAATTAATTCCCGGCGAATTGTTGACTCGCAATCCATTGGCGCTGTACTACCGCTTAGCGGAAAAAATCGCAGCATTGGTCTTAGAGAGCTCCGAGGCCTTCAATTGGGACTTGGCATCTATGGATCTAATAAGTCTAAATATCGGCTGGCTGTTGTGGATAGCGAGGGAAGCCCCGACATCGCTCGTCGAGCCGTTGAAAGACTTGTGGTAGAAGACCACGTTATTGCGATTGTTGGCAGCTATTCGAGCAAAACTGCACCAGCAATTGCTAGTGCAGCTCAAGAAATGGGTGTTCCCTCAATTGACCTTTCGCAAAAGGTAGGTATCACAAGTATTGGCGAATCGGTTTTTAGAAATTCAATTTCAAGTGAAATGTATATTAAGCACTTAGTTCGAGTTGGGATGGAAGAATTTAATCTTTCTCGTTTTGCCATTCTTTATCCCAACGATTCATATGGCGTTGAATATGCTAACTTGTTTTGGGACGAGGTTTTACGCCGGGGTGGTCAGATCAACGCCGTCCAGACCTATCCCCCATTAGAAAAAGACTTTAAAGGACAGATTCAAAGACTTGTCGGCACCTATTATCTAGAGGATCGCCTAGATGAGTACCGACTTTATTTAAAGGAATGGGAGAAAAAGCAAAAGAAACTTACGTCTCGCAATAGACCGCCCACTGATTTGTTACCTCCCATTGTAGATTTTGAGGCCATTTTTATTCCTGATGAGGCCGCGGCGGTTGGGCAGATTTCTCAGATGCTTATATATAATGACGTCAACGGCCTACGTTTAATGGGTACAAATATTTGGAGCAAACAGGTCCAGGAATTTATTAAGCGGGGAGAGTCCTCGGTTGAAAACTCACTCTTTGTAGATAGCCAACTCCCTTCGGAAAAAGAGCTTGAGCAAACTTCGTTTTATCAAGAATATTACAAAGCCTTTTCGCAGAAGCCTACGGATTTTGAAATTCAGGCTTACGACACCGCAAAAATTTTGAGAAGGGCGCTAGACCAAGGCGCCAGTTCTCGCCAAGGTTTAGCTAATGATCTGCGCGAAACGCGAGACTTCCCTGGCGTAATTGGAGCTATTTCAATTAATGCACGGCGCGAATTTACGCGGCCCATTGTTGCGCTTACGATCGCCAATGGCCAGGTGCAAAAAATTACTTCTTCAAAAAGAAAACCTTAAATTTAACCAAATTCTTAGCTCCTTTAGTCTAATAGAAATCAACGAGACTTAGTGCTTGTTGCTGAGACCTAAAGGAGGGGTTATGAATACCGTTCAAGAAAGACAACAATCAATTATTAAGGAATGTCGGGACAAGCTGCTAGCCATGAAGTCTGAAATTCTTAACCGGTCACGTTTCTTGCTGCGAGAATTTCGCAGTCGCGAAAACATTACTGGGGACGAGGCCGACATGGTGACTTATGTATTAGCCGAGCAAAATTATTTGCGCGAGCAGGGGCGACTACAAACGCGCCTAATAGAACTTGATCAAGCCTTAGAAAGAATTCTTCGCGGCACTTTTGGAATTTGCGAAGAAACAGAAGAGCAAATCGAGGCTGCGCGCTTGCTCGCCGTCCCCTGGACTACCTTGAGTATTGAGGGTGCTGAAATGCGCGAAGCTCGCCAAAGCAGATTTGCCAAATAAGCATTCAGCTTAAATTCCCTTACACTAAAAAAGTGGCATTTTTTGCATTTATAATCAGCACTTACAAGTTTTTAGGTGACAAACCATGGCTCATAAAAATATATCTTACAAACCCTGTTTTCTGTAAGTAGCCATGGAGGAAATAGCTATGCGAGTTTCTCAAGTCAAAACGTTGCAAAGATTATTGTTGGGCCAAAAGGAGTCTCTCCTTAATAAGACCGAGCGTTTTCGGTTAGAAAATCGCCAAGGCTTTCAAGCTGTGGGAGACGAGGCGGATCAAGCAAGCTCTGAGCTAGCACGAAGTCTTAATATTCGCTTGATTGAACGCGAGCGAGTTTTAGTACAAAAAATAGATCGCGCACTCGAAAAAATTACTCAGGGAAGGTATGGGTACTGTGATGAATGCGCTACACCTTTAGACTTTAGCCGCCTTAAAGCTCGACCAGTGGCGAGCATGTGCATTGATTGTAAGTTGGCTCAAGAGCAGGAAGAGCAACTTTACGCATAATTTTACTTAAATTCCGGACCTAGCCTACACCTAATTTTCATAAAGCCCCCCAAAGATTACGCCGACAATTTATCAAGATAACAGCGCTGAAACTAAACTTTTGGGGATAAAAAATGAACTTCGACAACAAAGAAATTGAAGTACCGGCTTCACTCCCACTATTGCCCGTCAGAGACATTGTCGTGTTCCCATATATGATTCTGCCGCTGTACGTGGGACGAGATGCTTCGATCAAAGCCGTAGAGGAATCACTAGCTACAAACAGAATGATTTTTTTAGCTTCACAAAAAGAAGTCTTTGAAGAAAATCCTGCTAAAGAGTCCATTCATACCGTCGGCACCGTCGCAATGATTATGCGAATGAGGAAACTCGTTGATGGACGGGTAAAAATTCTTATTCAAGGCGTAGCAAAGGGACGCATTAAAAACTTCACGAAAGTTTCTCCCAGTTTTCATGTCGAGGTCGAAAAAATTTCTGATCCGGCTCAAACTGGAGCTCCCATTGAATATGAGGCAATGATCAGACATTCAAAAGAACTTATCGAAAAAATTATCGCTTTCGGAAAATCTCTGTCACCCGATATTTTACTGGTTCTCGATGATGTAAACGAACCCGGGCGCCTTGCCGACCTTATCGCAAGCAACATTGGTCTCAACGTTTCTCAAGCGCAAAAAGTTTTAGAGACCATGGAGCCCAAAGTTCGACTAGCTCTGGTTAATGAACTTTTGGCTAACGAGCTTGAAGTTTTACAAATGCAGGCAAGAATTCGCAATACCGCAAAAGACGAGATGACTCGCTCCCAAAGAGAGTATTTTTTAAGAGAACAGATGCGTGCTATAAAAAATGAATTGGGCGAAGCTGACTCTAAAACTGAAGAGATCGAAGAGTTGCGCGAAAAACTACTCAGCGCAAAAATGCCTGTAGTCGTAGAGGTCGAAGCCATTAAACAAGTGGGGCGCCTTGAGCGAATGCATCCCGATGCGAGCGAAGCCTCGATGGTACGGACCTACCTCGATTGGCTAATAGATCTACCTTGGAACAAAACCACCGAAGATAAACTGGATTTAAAGGATGCTCAAAAAATTCTAGACGAGGATCACTATGATCTCAATAAGGCGAAAGATCGAATACTAGAGTTTCTTGCGGTTCGAAAACTAAAACAACACAATCAAAAAGGGCCAATCTTGTGTTTCGTCGGCCCCCCTGGAGTTGGCAAAACTTCTTTAGGAAAAAGCATTGCTCGCGCTATGGGAAGAGGCTATCTGCGTATTGCGCTTGGTGGAGTAAAAGACGAAGCAGAAATTCGTGGACACAGACGCACCTACGTCGGTGCAATGCCCGGAAAAATAATTCAGGCCCTTAAACAATCAGACTCTAACAATCCTGTGGTCGTTCTAGACGAAATCGACAAACTTGGTAGTGACTATCGGGGCGACCCTAGTGCTGCAATGCTTGAAGTTTTGGATCCCGAGCAAAATTTTGCCTTTAGGGATAACTACCTCAACGTCGATTTTGACCTAAGTAAAGTATTGTTTATTGCAACGGCCAACGTCTTAGACAGCATTCCCGGCGCACTTCGTGATCGCATGGAAATTATTCATATTCCCGGCTATACCGAAAACGACAAGGTAATGATTGCTAAAAAACATCTTGTGCAAAAACAAATTGAAAATAGCGGCATTGACCCAAAAGCAATTCAGTTTACTGACGAAGGGCTTCAGGCAATAGTTTCTAGTTACACTCGTGAGTCGGGAGTGAGAAATTTTGAACGAGAAATTGGATCGGTTTGTCGCAAAATTGCAAAAAAAGTTGTTACAGGAGATACTGCTACTACTTACATCATTAATAAAGAAGTCGTGCAGGATTTGTTGGGCACACCTAAATACCTTCGTGACGAAAAACTTAAAGAAGACCAGGTGGGAATAACCACGGGTTTGGCTTGGACCCCTGTCGGCGGCGAAGTTTTGTATGTCGAATCGCTAAAAATGAAGGGTAAAGGCGACCTCGTATTAACTGGTCAAATGGGCGACGTCATGAAAGAGTCGGCACGCGCCGCTATGTCTTACGCTCGCTCCAACTACGAGAGTTTAAATATTCCTGTGGATTGGTTTGAGAAGTTCGATGCACACGTGCACATTCCCGCCGGGGCAATTCCAAAAGATGGCCCGTCCGCTGGAGTTACAATTGCGACATCCTTGATAAGCCTAATGACAGATACGCCTGTTCGAAAAGATTTTGCCATGACCGGCGAAGTTACTTTATCAGGGAGAGTGTTACCTGTAGGCGGAATTAGAGAAAAAGCATTAGCCGCACTTAATCTTGGAATTACTAACATCATAGTCCCGATCGCCAACAAAAGAGATCTTTCTGATATTCCCAAAGAATTGAAGGACAAAATTAATTTTGTATTGGTCGAAAATCTAGATGAGGTGCTGGCCATAGCACTTGATTCGAAAAAGTCGTTTAAGCACAAAAAGGGCGGACCAAAATCCGGCAAAAAAGGCAAGGAACCTGCCGCCGCCTCGGCTGCTTAAGGTCAGTTACTAATTATAAAGAAAAAGTGGCCCACTTGCTAAAGTCAGCGATATGGGTCCAAGGAATCTTTTTAAGCAACGACTTTGGATTGCGCCTGTCCCTAAGAAAGTAAGCAAAGCCTACAAATTGTCTGTCGAATCTTGAATTAAATCAATCCGCCTTAGATAAAAAAGCATATCCTCTTCTCCGCCAGCTACAGAGAGTATCAAAAGTTTATTGCCAATAACTAAACTTTCTATTGGTCTGTTTTCATCTTGCCCTTGCAGATCTGGCGTGTAGGAATCTAGCAGTTCCCACGAGTCTCCCCTTTTTATGCGAGTTATAACTTCTCTGTTGTCGGGCCCACCTGCGCTGTTACCGGCGTTACCAATACAAATCGGTTCATTGCCAGATTTAGAGGTAATGAGTGAGGGAAAATTATAGCGATAATTTCCTTTGTAGGTGAACTTATCAGAGTCCTTCCAGGTATTGCCGCCATCTTCGCTTACTTTCACGAGCCAGTAGGTGCCTTTTCCAGAAAACATAGAGCCGGTAAGGTAAACTCTCCCATTGTTATCGACAAAAACCATTGGGGAATGGAACGATGAGCCTTCTTCCACAACCTTTTTTTCCCAAGTCTTGCCTTGATCGGTTGTTTTTAACAGATAAAGAAAGTCATTGGTACGTTCTGACAAGTAGACTTCACCTTTTTTTGTGGAAAACAAACCTCCAAACTGAAATGAGCCGCCCTTATCATCTGACTTTATAACTGTCCACGTCCGGCCGTGGTCATTACTCACCGTTAATATACTTCCATTGTTGAGGGTTGCCGCTGTCACAAAAATATTCCCCAGTGAGTCAATGACTACTTCATTGATATAGCCAGGGGATAAATCGAAGTCACTCCAGATTTTACCGCCATCCTCGCTCACCATAACTACGGTACGCCCAAACCTTCCCATCACGAACCAATATAATCTGCCAATGCCATCGATTCTGATATGAGTTGTGCCATGAAGTTTTTTTGCGCCGATGTCAACATAGGCTATTTGTTCCCAGGTCGTGCCCAGATCGCAACTTCGATAAAGCCACGCATGAGCGTACGCTCCAGCCGGATCGAAAATTCGGCTAGTTATTAGAATACATTCGTTTTTGTCAACTGCCATGCTTTCAATAAAGCCCACTTGTCGCAACTGAACTGTATCGTTTGCCCGACCGAAGCTGGACGCACAAAGGACGATGGTAAAAATAATTTTTGAAATCAAGTTCATAATAATCCCTCTAACATTAGAAAATTTTCACTTAACTACAACATAGATTTTTTTTAATTCCTATGCGAAAAAGAGCCGAAAATAGTCTATCTGTTCAATTCTTAGACAGGTCAAAACGCGTAAACACGCTGGTTCTAAGGCCCCGTGCTTGCATAGGTAAGTCTAGTCAAACTTTAGGTGGTTTATGAAAAACAAAATTTTAGTTCTCCCAGTTTTTGCTTCTTTACTTTTAACCTTTTCTTATAGCTGGGCTGGCGATAGTGCATTTAGCCGGTATTATAATTCAAAAACCATTCGTCAGGGCGAGGGCCTCGGGCCCAATCGTGAAAAATCCATGAAAAGATTCTTAGCGGATCCAGAGGCCAAAGGCAAAACAGTCGAATTGATCAATCAAGATTTAAATTTAATGTTAAACTATTGGACTCCATTAATTGAGGATTTTGAGAAAGCAAAGGCTGCGATAGTTTCTACGAGTACCAACACCCAACTCATTCGCTTTTATTCCGAAACCTCGAGTCTAATGGGTCTTCTCGATAAATTTCTGCGATCCGATATTGCTGCGCAAGTGGCCGAGGGAGCCTTTGCTCCTGAATGCACAGCCCATGTAGAAGGAATGTATACAACGTATGTTGATGCTACCAAAAACACGGCAGAAATGACAACTTGTAAGGAGTACTTCCGTGCGCTTGCTAGCTATGCCTGGATTCAAAGGGATGGTATGAAAGAATTAGCCGCTATTTATAATTCCACCTTGCCTGTTTTTCTAAATGATTTCTTGTTTTCTGAGAACAAGGTTATTGGCCTTAATCTTAAAGGAAGATCATTTGGCGTAGAACACAACTTTGGCTGTGACAAATCCCCTATAACCTATTTTCTAACCGCAATTTATTTGACTTCTAAAGATGATGAGCATCTTAGCGCGCTTGATGTTGCCGCTATGAAGGGTTTGTTTGGCGAACAATATGGAAAATTGGCAACGGTCGAATGCGAAAAGACGTTTTGGCTTGGAGAAGTAAAATACGATCGGTCAAACAACACTTTTAGTGACGACTACAAGATGAAAGATAACAGTAATATCGGAAAACAAATACTTTTGACAATGAACCCATTGGCATGCGCTGGCGATGTAAGCTGCGTTCGGCATATTATGGGTGAGCATCGCGAGAATGAAAGCAATGCTAAGGGTCAAAAACAACGCGTAATAAAATTTCTGCGCGGCGAATAATCGGATTAAATTGACCTTACTTTATAGACTGGATTATTTCAGAGAAGTAATTTGGCATTTCTGATCTCGGATACCAGGCCAGTGCCAAAGGATCTTTCATAGTGCGACCTTGATTAAGTTTTATTAAGGTCTTATCTTCGAGAAAGGGTCTGGCAATTTCCCGAGACAAGAGGCCAAAGCCAACTCCCTGCTGAAGAAATGTTAACAGCGCTAAATTTTCGTTCACAAATAAACGTGGTCTTTTTAAATATTTCAAAAAATCGTATACCTTAAGATAGTTTATACTCGTCTGATCTTCAGAATGAAATGCGAAAAGTCTTTCGTTCTCCAGAATGTCTTTTAAATCCCTACCCTTCCACTCGGGATGTCCTACTAATAAGTACTCATCTGGCTTGATAATTTTGCTGTCGAGCTCAAGCGGTACTTGATGTGGGTGTAACACGACGATATCTGCTAAGCCTTGCTTTATAAGATCGAGTCTATTTTCACTGTCGTCGATTATAAAGTGAAGATTCAGTCGCGGCCATTTTTTGAAAATCTCTTTACATTGACCGGCGGCTCGTCCTGAAAGAAAGCTCGTAGGGCCCGCAAATCTTATTTCAATGTCACTTTTGCGTCCGCCTTCTTTTAGGTCTCCAATAGTCTCTCCCTCGAGTTCTCTAGCGCGTAAACAGTATTTTAATAGGGACTTTCCTTCGGAAGTTAATATCATGCCTTTGCGACTTCGAGTAAAAAGCGTCACTCCCAGTTCATTTTCTAGAGATCTAATTCTTTGTGTAACAGCTGTTTGCCCGATGCCAAGCTTCTCGGTCGCACCACTAACGGTAGATTTTTCGTAAACAGCTAAAAAGGCTTGTAGGTTGGCGCTTAGTAAACTCATTTATTTTGATGGATACATCAATATTATGAATTTTACAAGTTTTAGTGGTTATGGCACATTCCCTTTTGGAATGTGACGAGAGGATTAAGGGTATGAAACTAATTTTAAAAATAATGTGTACTTTATGTTTGAGTTGCACGGAAACAATAGCCCATGGAGAGCCTCATCAACATCCAAAACACAATATGATTCTTTTAGGAGAGGGGCCAGTTTTTGCCTCTCATATTGTTTATAAAAAACCTCATAATTACCAAGTGATTTTGGAGCTTAACTTAGATGACGACACACGTGCGGAATATCGTAAACTCAAGGCCAGGCACCCTGCAGAACTCTTCATCTTTCTGCTTGATTCTATGGACATTAATGAGATTGCTACAGCTAGTTCAATTAGTGGTGATATTTTATATGAGAATACTCAAGGGGCTCGACATGTCGTGATTCCAAATATCACTATTACTAAAGAAAAATTTAAAATAATTTATTTTGAAGAGCTAGGTACTCTTAGTTTTCAATGCGCCAAGGATGATCAGCGCCCCAAGTGTTGCGCACCAATACACAATTGCTTTTAAAACCATTTTAGAAGGACCCAAGTATGAAACAAATAATTATGAGTTTAATGAGTGTTAATTTGTTTTTTGCACTGAACGCACAGGCAGATCAAAACATTAATAGTGAATTAGATTTGAGTTTACAGATAGAAAATCTATCTTTAAATGCCGCGGAAGGCGTGACCTATGCGCATTGTAAAAGTATCTCAACCAATGGTTATGAATTAAATTTCTCTAAACTGACTTCTGAACCAGCGAACAGCTGGTGCGAGCGAGGAACGGGAAGGTTTCAGGTCTACCGCAAGGGAAAGGCCTTCTTAACAACCAAAACTGAGTGGGACAGCTGTTCGAAGTCGGGAACTCGTGCACTAGCGGAGATTAAGGGATATGAAATAAGTTTTCGTGATAATGGCGGCACCTCCTGGCTCACTCGTCCAAACGGCACCCTAATAGAATTTCAATGTATAGTGAGAGAACCGCATTAACAGTGCGGTTTGCCCGAGTCAGCCCAGGGCCCTAAATACTCAGTTTTACCGCAATTGACTATTCACGCGTTGATTTTCACTTTCAAGAACACTAACTAGTGTTTTGAGATCGGCAATTTCTTCTTTCAATATTTGAATTTGTTCTTCTTTCTCATGAAGAATCATAGTGTAGGCTTTTTTAAGCTCCTGAAGGTAAACATCTGAATTGTCTGGTGTTTTTTCAAAAACAACTTGGTTATCCAGGTCTTCTTCTTGCTGATTAGTCATGGGTTCATCAGACAAATAATATTTACCGGTTTTTAAATGATATTTAAGCTCGCGATTTTTTATCCTGCGCCTTAGCGTTGACATGCTTACATGGTATTTATTTGAGTAATCCATTAAGGATATCCAGTTCGCTTCTTGCATATTCATCCCCCTAATCCAAATCCCATTTTAACTAAACTTTGTGCTGTATTGATATAGTTTTATACGTTGCGCAACAGCATTTGCAGACTGCGATTAGGCTTTTTAAACTGATTATGTGTCTTTAGAATAGATAAATATGCGAATTAGCGAAAAAAAGAGGTTGGCCCTAGTGTTGAGCGGTGGCGGCATTAAAGCCGCAGCCTTTCACGTTGGGGTTTGTTTAGCTTTAAAAGAAAAAGGTTTTAATTTTGCTGGTGGCTCTCCTCAAGAGATGGCTCAGAAGTACCCTAAAGATGAAATGACTTTTAAAACTTACGTGGGATCAAGTGCGGGCGCCGTGATATCTACTTTTCTTGCGGCCGGCTACTCTATTAATGACGTTCTTGAATCTTTCCAGCTGGGCGCGGGCTTTCAGGATGCCAAAAAAACACATTCACAACCTGGCGCATTAAAGCCGTTAAGTTACTTTCATCTTTTTTCTCTAAACGGCGGAAACATACTCGGATTTCTACCTGGAATTTTTAAAATGAAGCCGCTTATCACGGGTGGCCTCGAGGCTCTGATAAAAAATGGCTTCAAGATTAATGGTCTATTTACCACCGGTGGTCTCGAGCGCTATTTTCGAAAGTACGTTTTGACCGAAAACCGCTTCGAGTCATTGGGTCCAAATCTTTATATTGTTGCAACTCAACTGAATCACAGTCGTAAGGTGGTTTTTGGAAACTTTAAAGAAACCAAAAAGGTGAGGGCAATTAAATATGCCAACTATGCAACTATTAGCGAAGCCATTGCTGCCTCTGCGGCATTGCCGCCCGTTTTTGCTCCTTACGGTATCAAAGATCAAAAGGGTACGACACTCTACTATTTTGATGGGGAGATACGCGATACACTCTCAACCCACGTGGCTTCTGACCATGATGCAGATCTTGTCATCGCCAGTTATTCTATTCAGCCCTACCATTTTACTCCTGAAATCGGCAGCCTTCACCAATATGGAATTCCTATAATTATCAATCAGGCTCTGTATCAAGTGGTAGAGCAAAAAATTCAGTCCGCGATCGCCCACAAGCAGAGCATGAGCGCGGTGCTTAAGACCATTGACGGCTACTGCAAAGAGGTGGGAATTGCCGATGAACATCGAGAAAGACTGATCCAAATTATTCTAGATAAAACCAGCTTTAAACCGAACGTTGACTATATATATATTCATCCAAAAGAAAGTGACCATCAGATGTTTTTTGCTGACCACTTTAGTCTTAACGCGAAGACGCTTGCTATGATTGTGCGCTCAGGGTTTAAGGCTGCTATCAGCACTCTGAGAAAACACAATATTTAATTGAGAGATTGTTCAGAAAATATTTTCTTGATCGACCGTTCGACGCCTCTATACAATGGCGCCGAAGTAAGTCCCAGTAAGGCAATTGAAAAAGCGCTAAGCCAAAGAATCAGTTTGGTCATATATTGTTTCGGCAAAACAATCGAGTTTCCGTCAACCATGTACATATAAACTATTGGTCGCAAATAGTAGTAGGCTCCAATCACAGAGCTAATCACTCCCCAAAAAGCCAACCAATAAAGGTCGCTTTGAACCGCGACACTTAATAAATAAAATTTACCGAAAAACCCTAGAAGGGGCGGTATCCCGGCAAGGCTGAGTAAAAACACCGAAAATATTAGTGAGGTGTACGGATGACGTGTCGCCAAGCCCTTAAGGTCCTCGATTGTGACGGACTTTCCCTCGTGACTTTCAAATATACCAATGATCGCAAAAGATCCAATTGTCATAAAGAAATAAGAGTACAGGTAAAACAAAAATCCTGTAGTGCTGTCTATGGGAAAGCGGCCCATAGCTATCGCGACTATTCCAATCAGTAGGTAACCGGTATGGGCCACGCTCGAATAAGCCAACATTCTTTTCAAATTGTCTTGGACAATGGCTGCCACATTGCCAGCCAACATAGTAAATACAGCAAGCCACTGAAGTAGATTTAACAGCTGCGGCACTTTCTCAATGCCCGTGAGACAAAGTATAAAGCGAAGCAGCGCAACAAACCCAACTAGCTTTACACCCGCAGCCATAAAAGTTGTGATCGGTGTTGGAGCTCCTTGATATACATCCGGTGTCCAGGCGTGAAACGGAAACACAGAAATCTTAAAACAAAGACCAAGAATAACGAGAATAACGCCGATAAAAAAGAGGCCGTTCGTCTTAAAAAGTTCGGAGCTGACCTCCATAATTTGTGAAAGCATCGTCGTTTTGGCGGCGCCGAAAACATAGGCGACACCTAAAAGAAAAATCGCAGTCGCAAAGCTACCCAAGATAAAATATTTAAAGGCTGCCTCTTTGGCCAGAAACTCCTCCCGGCTAAGGGCGATCAAAATATAGATTGCGAGTGACATGGTCTCTATACCAATAAACATAACTATGAGGTCATTGGCAGAAAGAACTATTAACATTCCAACTGCTGCGTTCATTACCAGAAAAACTTTTTCTGCAAATCGCTCTGTCGCAGTTGCTATGTTTTCGCGTAGAAAAAGTAACGTGGCTATTCCCAAAATTAATACCAGCATCGCTGCCACATTATAAATGCCATCATGAATCAGAGAACCCTCTTGTAGGCCCGCCCGCTTAAAGGCGTAAGAGTAAATTCCCTTATTTGCCAAGACTGCGCCCATTGCCGATAAAAACCCCAGGATTCCGTAGCCTACGGATAGGTTCATGCTTTGTTCGCCAGATTTTCTAAAAACTCGCTGTGTGATTGGAATTAAACTAAAGAGAAAAAGGATTAGAAATGGAGAAGAAATCGCTAAATCTAAATCAGAAATTTTGAACATTATTTCGCCCCGGGGGTAATCGTTAACTCATAGTTCGAAAAGTTATTTACATAGTGATCTAGGCTCGATTTTGACCATCTTAAAAAGTGATCCGGAAATATTCCCATCCAAAATATAACTATTAAAAGTGGGAGCATAAGGCCCAGCTCTCTTTTTGAAAGATCACGGTGCGGTTGTTTGTCCATTTGCCTAACGATTTCTCCTTCGACACCAAAAAATACCTTTTTAAACATCCAAAGCATATAAGTAGCACCGAGCACCACTCCTAGTGTCGCTGGTATTGCAAAGGTTTTGTCTTTTGCAAAGGCCCCTAGTAGAATAAAAAACTCTCCAATAAATCCGTTAGTGATTGGCACGGCAATACTCGACAAGGTAACGATAAAAAAGACGATCGAGTAAATCGGCAGCGCGATTGCTAAGCCACCATATTTTGAAATTTCTCGGGAGTGAGTTCTTTCATAAATCATTCCGACCAACAAGAATAGCGCGCCCGTGCTAATGCCGTGACTTAGCATTTGATATAGCGCGCCGGTGGCACCATAGGAATTCAAAGCAAAAAGTCCTAAAATGACATAGCCCATGTGCGAAACTGATGAATACGCCACAAGTTTTTTAATGTCCGTTTGAACCATGGCCACCAATGCACCGTAGATGATCCCCGCAACTGCCAGGAGACAAAATAGCCAACTCCAATATACAGATGCCTCAGGAAAAAGAGGAATCGCCAGCCGCATGAAACCATAGGTACCCATTTTGAGCATGACTCCCGCTAAAATAACTGAGCCTGGAGTAGGAGCTTCGACGTGCGCGTCGGGCAACCAAGTGTGAAAAGGAAATAGCGGAACTTTAATGGCAAAGGCCAAGGCAAATGCAAAAAATAGCAACGCCTGTGGGCTTAAAAGTGAGCCGCCAACGAAGGGGATCTCAAGCTTATAAAAATCCAAAAAACTCGCACTAAATACACCATTAACTTTTCCGGTGAGATGAATCATATAAATGATTCCTATTAACATTAAAACAGAGCCGAGCATTGTATATAAGAAAAATTTTACGGTAGCGTAAATGCGGCGAGGGCCGCCCCAAATTCCGATGATGAAGTACATGGGGATAAGAGAAAGCTCCCAAAATACATAAAATAAAATGGAATCCATAGACAAAAAAGTACCAAGCATTGCAGTTTGAAGAGCAAAGAGACAAATATGAAAGCCACCCACTTTTTCGTCGATGGACTTCCAGCTGGCAAGAACAGTGATGGGCAACAAAAAGGTCGTAAGAATTACCAGCCACAAAGAAATGCCGTCTATTCCTAAGAAGTAATTAATTCCAAAGCGGGATACCCAAGGTACATTTTCGACCAACTGCAGCTCGGCAGAGCGAATATCGAAATGTTTTAGAATAAGGAGACTCACTAAAAATTCAACGATCGATAGTACTAATGCTGCCATACGGATGGTTGCTTTTCCGCGGGCAAATGCTAATAGCAGCGCAAAAACCATAGGAAGGAAAACAACTAAACTCAATAACATTACAACCTCACCACTGACTGCACATCATAATTACGCCCACGACACCAGCTACTATGTAAAACGCGTAATACTGTACGTTTCCATTTTGTAGACCCCGCATGAAACTTCCAGCACCTCGTGCTATGTCTCCGGCTACAAACGTCATTCTATCTATAAAGTTTACGTCAATATAAAGCCACAGGCCGCGAGAGCATTCTATTAATGGATTAATTATGCGAGAAAAATAAAACTCATCCACCCAATATTTATTCAACAGCAAACGATGAAGGCCCGAAAATTTTAGCGATATTCTCTCGCTCAGATTGTTTTTGGGCGAGTAGCAAAGTACCGCCGCTATAACTGACGCGCCCACAACAAGCAGCGTACTTGCCATTGCAGAAAACTCAAGGGCGGCGGAGGCCTCTGCTATACCAGGTATAGGAGACAAACTTTTATCGAGCCAATGTTCTAAAATATTTGGAATGTGGTGAAATAGTCCGCCAATGCCGGGCAACTCTGCAAACACATGGGGCACGCCTATCCATCCACCAATTACGGATAGGAGTCCTAAAATCATAAGTGGAAAAGTCATAACCATTGGAGATTCATGGGGATGAACTTCTTTAGGTACGCGACTCTTGCCCCAAAAAGTTAATAGCATAAGTCGAGTCATATAAAAAGCAGTGAGACCTGCAGTCGCGCCACCAATTAACCATAGCATTTTGCTTCCCAGCGGAGATTGTAGGGTCAACCACAAAATTTCATCTTTACTAAAAAATCCGGCAAATGGTGGTACGCCGATAATCGCGAGCCAACCCAGAAAAAATGTGAGATGGGTGATCGGCATTTTTTTCTTTAGTCCCCCCATCTTACGAATATCCTGTTCGCCGGCCATGGCATGAATAACGCTACCCGCACCTAAAAACATTAGGGCCTTAAAAAACGCATGCGTTACTAAATGAAACATCGCTGCGCCAAAGGCGCCGACTCCTGCGCCTAAAAACATATAGCCCAGCTGAGAAACCGTAGAATACGCCAAAACTTTTTTAATATCATTTTGAGTAAGGGCTATTGTAGCTGCAAAAAATGCAGTAAGTGCGCCCACCCAAGCTACTATTAGCATGGCATTGGGAGCCACTATAAAAACGGGGTTTAATCTGACGATCATATAAACTCCAGCGGTAACCATTGTAGCCGCATGGATAAGTGCCGAAACGGGAGTTGGACCAGCCATCGCGTCTGGTAACCAAACATATAGCGGGATTTGTGCCGACTTTCCGATGGCGCCAATAAATAAAAATATACAAGCTAGAGTAACGGGGCTGAGCCAAGCACTTTCGGTAACCGAAGGTGCCCATTGCCATAATTCAAAAAAATCTACAGAACCTGAGGCGATAAAAAGCATGAAAATTCCCAATAGGAATCCGGCGTCTCCAATTCTATTTGTTATGAAGGCCTTCATTCCGGCTGCCGCCTTCTCCTGATCAGTAAACCAAAAGCCAATCAGCAGGTATGAACACAAGCCCACGCCCTCCCAGCCCACAAACATCAACAACAAATTATCTCCCAGCACCAACAACAACATATTGAAGATAAAAAGATTTAAGTAGGCAAAATATTTGGCCGGCCGATGATCGTGAGACATATAACCTATGCTGAATAAATGAATCAGTGAACCCACACCGGTGATAACCAAAAGCATAATTACACTGAGTGGATCAATGATAAAACCGATATTGGCGACAAAGTCGCCGGCCTCAACCCACTTAAACAGGTGAAGACGCAAAAAGCGCGCTGCCTCAGGCCGCTGAGCTAAAGATAGCCAAACTAAAACAGAACATACAAATGAAGTAATAACGCTTGCGGTACCAATTACACCAGCAATGATTCCGTTTTCGCTTCTAAAGCGAAAACCATTTATGAGAAACCCCAAAAGAGGCGCAGCAACCAGTGTACAGACAAGAACGTTTAAATCCACCCTATCTCCCCCTTAGCCTTTTAAACGCTCGAAAATTTTTATATTAACTTCACCATATTTTTTAAAAATCAATACCACTAAAGCCAAGCCTACGGCTGCCTCTGCTGCAGCAATGGTCATAATAAAAAACACTGCGATCTGACCTGCCGCCGACCCCATAAAATGGCTCAATGATACAAAGGTCAAATTAACAGCGTTTAGCATGAGCTCAATTGACATCATCATCACTATAATATTTTTTCTGAGAAGTACTCCAATGATTCCGATGCAAAAAATAATCGCTGCCAAGACCAAGTAGTGGCCTAGGCCCACGTTTGCAATCACACTAAGATTTGGCATGCGTGCCTCCCTTTAACTGAGACAGCGCCACGGCGCCGACCGCGACCACTAAAATTAAAATACTAATGGCTTCAAAACCAAAAAGATAATCTGAAAATAATAGCTTCGCTAGTTTTTCGGTAGATTCTTCTGGTCCAATTTCAGCGGCAATAGTCTTTGCTGTCGAAGCAAAATGAAAAAGCGTAGTAGCTAATATTCCGCAAAGGAGCCCGGTCACTCCTAGTTTTGCCATCCCTGAAATGGTTCCGCGGCTAAAGGCTTCGGTCTCTTGATGGAGATTAAACAGCATAAGTACCATTACAAATAAAACAACGACTGCTCCCGCATAAACAATGAGCTGAACTCCTGCAATAAAAAAAGCTCCCAACATTACAAATAGGCAAGCTATATCCATCATCGCCAAAACAAGAAAGAAGGCTGAATAAATAGGGCTGGCCGATGTCACTACACCAAAAGCCGAAAAAAGCGCGAAGAGCGCTAACAAATAAAATACTATGTCATAAGAGCTAAACATTTATCATCCCTTCAAAATCAACATTGCTGCCGCAGTCAAAATAAGATTGAAGAGCGACCAGGGCAACATTTTCTTCCATCCCAAATTCATTAATTGGTCGTAGCGAAATCGCGGGAGCGTCCAGCGAACCCAAATAAATAGCCAAAGAAAAAAACCTACCTTTATTAAAAAAGATATCAAGAAAACCAACGAAGTAAGGAGGCTAGCCACTGTACTCGAGGCAAATTTAGTTTCCAAAATCTGCAGGACTTCAGTGGGAGTGCAGTAGGGAATATTATATCCGCCAAAATAGAAAATGGTTGCAAGACATGAGGCCACCATCATGTGACCATATTCTCCCATAAAAAATAAAAGCATTTTAAAACCGCCGTACTCGGTGTGAAATCCAGCGACTAATTCCCCTTCGGCCTCTGAAAGATCAAACGGAAGCCTATTACATTCAGCAAAGGCACAAGAAAAAAATAAAACAAACCCTAGGGGCTGATAAAGAATACCCCAGTTTGGCAGTCCAAACTTTACGCCCTCTTGCAATTTTATTATTTCGGAAAGATTTAGCGTGCCATATATCAAGACTACACCGATGACAGACAGAGACAATGCTAGCTCGTAGGATACCATCTGGGCGCTTGCTCGAAGTGCTCCCATCAAAGAATATTTATTGGCCGATCCGTAACCCGCCATGAGAATTGAATAGGCGCCCAAAGAAGATACTGAAAGAATAAATAAAATGCCAAGTCCGGCCTCATATCCCTGAATGTTAAATAC
>Ga0163152_10004348_pt1 | contig 17585 bp, 19 predicted proteins | sample OliLakLV19MP8IB2_FD_148635 | JGI IMG/M metagenome (GOLD analysis project Ga0163152, IMG submission 148635) | Freshwater microbial mat bacterial communities from Lake Vanda, McMurdo Dry Valleys, Antarctica - Oligotrophic Lake LV.19.MP8.IB-2 | ecosystem: Environmental > Aquatic > Freshwater >... | reverse complement strand
GTGCTAAATTATTGGCTGTTAAAGTTTTTTTGAGTTGGTTTACTTCTGTTTTTAGCTGGTTAACTTCTAACACAAGTGCTGTTAGCTGGGCAATGGTTATTTGGTTGTTGGCATCTTTTAACGTAAGTGCACCTTCGTTATTTGTAATGCTGGCAGTGCCATTGGGGCTAAGTGTAATTTCTAAACCATCGGTAGCGGTGGTATCATTTGCGTTAGCGGTAAAGCGCAGGTTTGCGTTACCGCCAATTTGGTGTATGTGCAAACGAGCTTGTGCGGTAAAACCCTCAGGCAAGTTATTACCAATGGCAATGCGCCCGCCACCTAAACCAGCGTTGCCAATACCGCGTTTACCGCCAGTTAGTTGTGGCAACACACCGCTACATAGCCCACCCAACTGCACATTAGTGCCTGTTACTATTAAGCCTTGGTTGGCTGTGGGAATAGCGTTTGGTGCGCTAACTAATACCACATCACCGTTTCCGTCTACGCTTAATAGTTTTGTATTAATAACACCTCCGCTCAATGGCACAACATTTTTTGCAGAAGTAAGATATGTAAAGTAGGTTGGTTTCCAGAATTATAATTTGCAACGTTGGTAAATAAAACACCTAGTTTATCGGCTGCAAATCCGATTTCAATATTATCAAGTGTAAAACTTACATCAAATGATACAAAGTATTTTACTCCAATTGTAAGAGGTGTGTTTAGAACAGCCTGAATGTGTTCTCTATTACTGGGAAACGGCACACCTTTATTATAAGTATATAAACCAACATAAGCGTTTCCATTTGCTGCATTTTGATAGCCATAAAAATTATTTGGGACAGATGCACCACCACTCAATGCACAAGAATTGAAATAGTCTGGACTACCTCCAGCATTAGACCAAGAATTAACTTTGTCAATTTGAAAACTACCAAAAGGGCAAGTAGTAAAACTCTCAAAACTTGGATTCGGCACAAGGTTAGTTTGCGCAGAAATAAAGCATGAGAAAAAGGAAAGTGATATTATAAATAAAAATTTTCTCCTGTATTAAAGATAATACTTTTTAGCAAAAAAACAAATTAACTTGCCGATATACAAATGTTACTATTGCATTTGTTAAATACAATACGTTTTAACACGTTTATTTTTATGAAAATAAAAGCCGTAGAAATTTGAAATTAACTTTCATTTTTCACAAAAAACGAAAATCTTTTTAGAGTTAATAATACACTAAAACAAAAAAGGCTCTCGAAATTTCGAGAGCCTTTTTAAATTCCTATTCTTTTACGAGTCGTATTGCTTTTTGCGCTTTACCATCTACGTTCATTTGTAATATGAAAACGCCCTTAGGCAAATTGCTTACTTGAATACTTTGCTCAGTTCCTGCATTTAAGCTATTGAAATTTTGTTCGAATAGTTTTTTACCAACTACATCAAACAACTCTAACTTAACAGTATTCATGTTCATGTCGCCTACCTTAATGATCATTTTATCTTTTATAGGGTTAGGGAATACACTAAATGGTAATTCATTCGCCGTATAAGAGTTCAATCCTGAACTTCCACCGGTACAACTAGAAGTAGTGATGGTAATTATATTTGTATTTGTACAACCAGCTGAGGATGTTCCTACAACAGTATACGTTGTATTAACGCTTGGAGAAACAATAACAACAGCACTTGTTGCTGAATTAGGCGCCCAAGAATACGTTGATCCTCCAGTTGCTGTTAAAGTAGCTGAAGATCCTATACACACGTTCATTGTACTTGAACTTACACCAATAGTTGGCTTAGCTAAAACAGTGATATTCACAAAACCGAAACCCTTACAACCAAATGTATTTGTTCCTGTTACCATGTAGTTAGTTGTTATTGTAGGCGAAACAGTAACCATACCTGTGGTCATATTTCCAGGGGTCCAGGTATAATTTATACCACCCGAAGCTGTAAGAACTGCAGAATTACCATTGCAAATTACGTTGGTAGATGAAAATGCCGAAATAGTTGGCGTAGGATTTACAATAATGGTATGATTTACTGAAGCGATCTGTGTTCCAGAAGTTGCCGTTAAAATGATTGAATACGTTCCAGCTGTATTAAACTTAACATAAGTTACAGATGCATTTGGAGCAGTAAAAATTGGGCCCGATGGATTTGCTGTCCATGTATATCCGCTTGCAACCATTGTTCCTGTATTAGCTGTTACTTGCGTTGAATCGCCTCTACAAATACTTGTTTGTAAAGAGAATGTTGGTGTTAAAGAAGGAGAAGATGCGGCGGTATACGTTAAAGCAATATCATCAATTGCTACCGATGGATCGGCGCCAGTACTACTTATATTTTGCCATCTAAAGCCAACTTTTACAGTTGCGTTATTGTTTGCCGAAGCTGGTAAAGAAACGTTATGTGTAGTCCATATTCCTTGCCCCGAACATGAAACAGTTGGCGTTTGTACCGGAGTACCTAAACTTGACCATGTAACGCCATTATCAGCTGAATACATGATCTCACAAAAATCTTGATTAATTATTCCCCACATGATATAGTTAAAGCTCATAGCTATGCCACTTTTACTACTGCAATTTATAGTTGGAGATTGTGCTCTAATATTGGTGTTACCTAGTGTTCCGGCATAATACGCAGCGCCCATATCACCAAATAATGATTGATTTGTAGAAATATGAAGTGTTCTATTGATCAAGACAGGATTGAAAGTACAGCCATCACCGCAGTTTCCAACACCCATGCCCGCTTCCTTGGGGCTAACATACCAAATATTCGAAAAACTTTGATTTGTACCGGTAAGAGCTGTAGTCCAAGCTCCGTTAGTACTTGTATATGCCGTGGCAATTAAAGTGCCGCATACAGGGTTAGTTCCAAAATTTTCTATCCAAAATTGAGTTTGTGCCTTCGAGGTAAACCCAATCATCAAAAAAATCGTAATTAAGTAAATGTTTCTTTTCATAGAGATATTTTTAAGTTTAGTAAAAATAAAAATAGAGAAAAAAATCCTCACTTGCGGGGAATTAACATTTCAAATACTTTACTTTGTTGCATGTATAAGTTCATATGCTTCACTATTATAGCTCTCTTTACTTCATATACTGAGAGCAATTTACCTGCAAAAGAGGCCATAAAATATGTGCCTTTGGGCGATTCTTACACTATTTGCACGGGTGCAACGCAAGCCGAATCGTGGCCAAGCATTCTAACAAAACACCTTAATGAAAAGAGTATACATACAGAATTGTTGTTTAACCCTTCAAAAAATGGATATACAACTCAAAATTTAATTGATATTGAATTACCAAAGTTTGATAAATCGGATTGCAATTTTGCAACTATTTTAATCGGAGTGAACGATTGGGTAAGAGAAGTAAGTAGTACAGAGTTTCATGAAAATTTGAATTATATCATTGATCATGTTGAGAAAAAAATAAGCAAGCGTCGCATTGTTTTAATTACCATTCCTGATTTTGGAGCAACCCCGCAGGGAAGCTTATATGGAGGGGGAAGAAACATTTCAAAAGGCATCATAGAGTTTAACGAGATTATAAAATCGGAAGCCATAAAAAGGAAAATTTTACTTGTAGACATCTTTTTAATGACTCAAGGCATGAAAGGCAAACCAGATCTAATAGCAGCCGACGGCCTGCACCCGTCGGCCAAAGAATACGCCCTATGGGAAAAGGCCATATTACCAACTGTTGCCGACCTGCTTGTGGAATAATAATTTGTATATCTAAATAAAAGCTTTACATTTGCTCCGTGAAAAATCAATTACATCATCATTCTTCTTTCGAAAACGGTAGGTCGTAATGATAGTGTATTAACTATATTCAAAGGCTTACCAATTGGTAAGCCTTTTTTATTTCAAATAGAATTAAATGCAAAAAATAGCAATAATAGGTGGTGGATTTGCCGGTGTAAAATTGGCACGTCAACTTAGTGGGAACGACTATGAAGTGTGGTTGTTTGACAAAAACAATTTTTTTCAATTCCAGCCCTTGCTTTATCAAGTGGCAACAAGTGGATTGGAACCATCGTCTATTTCCTTTCCATTGAGAAAACTATTCCAGGAAAAAAAGAATTTTCATATTCGGAATGAAGAGGTAGATCGTATTGATACTACTAATAACAAATTAGTAACTGCAAATAATGTTTATTCGTTCGACTATTTAGTGATTGCTACGGGATGTACTACTAATTTTTTTGGAAATCAAACTATTCAAAACAATGCCGTATCCATGAAATCGGTGAGTGAAGCGTTGTATTTACGAAATTTTATCCTCTCCAATTTTGAAAAAGCATTAAATGTTCCTGTAGAAAAAAAACAAGAGTATCTAAACATCGTGGTTGTTGGCGGCGGACCAACAGGCGTTGAAGTTTCAGGTGCCATAGCTGAAATGAGAAAAAAGATCTTACCTAAAGATTATCCCGAACTTGATTTTACGAAAATGAATATCTATTTAGTAGAAGCCGGTGAAAAAACATTAGGTTCTATGAGTGCTATCTCCTCAATAAAATCAAAAGAGTACTTAGAAAAAATGGGGGTGAATGTTTTTACATCAACACAAGTAACAGATTATAACGGTGAAGAAGTAAAATTTAGCAATGGTAAAACAATTCCTACCAGAACATTAATTTGGGCAGCAGGAATTAAAGGTAACATCATTGAAGGTTTAAAACCCGAAGTGATCACAAAAGGAAATCGCCTTAAGGTAAACCGGTTTTCTCAAGTAGAAGGTTACGATTCTATTTTTGCTATTGGCGATGTTGCGTATATGGAAAGTCCATTATACCCAAAAGGACAGCCACAAGTTGCTACGGTTGCAAACGACCAAGCCAGTAATTTGTATAAGAATTTTAAACTTTTGAAGGACAAAAAATCGATGCAGCAGTTTGAATATGCTAATAAAGGCTCCATGGCAACCATTGGAAAGAACATGGCCGTAGTGGATCTTCCCAGAATAAGCTTCCAAGGATTTTTTGCTTGGTTGCTTTGGATGTTTCTGCATCTAATGCTTATACTGGGAGTTAAAAATAAATTGATCGTTCTTCTCAATTGGGCCTGGAAATATTTTACATCAGATCAATCATTAAGATTAATAATAAAACCATTTGAACCAAAAACAAAATGAAACTAAAGATAGCCATACAAAAATCAGGACGTTTAAGCGAAGAATCTATTCGCCTATTAAAAGATTGCGGAATTGATATAAGCAACGGCCTTAACAAATTAAAAGCAGAAGCTGCTAATTTTCCTTTGGAAGTTTTCTTTTTAAGAGACGATGATATTCCGCAATACGTGGAAGATGGTGTGGCCGATATTGGAATTGTTGGCGAGAACGTTTTGTTAGAAAAAAACAAAAACATTAAGACCGTTGAAAAACTAGGTTTTGGGAAATGTAGGTTAAGTATTGCAATACCGAGAGATAAAACGTTTAACAGTATAAAAGACCTTAATAAATCACGTATCGCCACTTCCTACTCTTCTATTTTATCGAGCTACTTAAAAAAGAAGAAAGTAAAAGCAGAGATCCACGAAATAAGTGGTAGCGTTGAAATAGCTCCAGGAATTGGTTTAGCTGATGCCATTTGTGATCTTGTAAGTTCAGGAAGCACACTTCTAAGTAATGGCTTAAAAGAAGTGGAAGTGATATTAAGATCAGAAGCAGTTTTAGTTTCGAATAAAAAATTAAGCAAGGAGAAAAAAGAACTCTTGAATAAATTATTGTTTAGAATAAAAGCTTTGCGCAGTGCTAAGAACAACAAATATATTTTATTGAATGCGCCTAATAAAAAACTGAAAGAGATCTGCAATATTTTACCCGGAATGAAAAGTCCAACCATTTTGCCATTGGTAGAAAAAGGTTGGAGCTCGGTTCATTCGGTAGTAAAAGAAGATCAATTTTGGGATATTATAGAAAAACTCAAAGACAATGGAGCCCAAGGAATTTTAGTTGTACCAATAGAAAAAATGATCTTATGATGGAAATAATAAATGATCCTCCAAAGGAGAATTGGGATGCCATCTTAAAACGGCCAGTTATAGATCTTAAAGAATTAGAAAGCAATGTTTCTGCCATTCTAAATGATATTAGATCAAATGGTGATACAGCAGTAAAAAGATATACCATTCAATATGATAAAATTGCTTTAACTTCATTTAAAGTAAATGAAGAAGAGATCAATGCGTCGGAAAATCAAATTAGCAAAGAACTAAAAGAGGCCATTCTTCAAGCAAGATCAAACATTGAAAAATTTCACTCTATCCAAAAAGAAGAAATAAAGATCGTTGAAACAATGCCCGGCGTAACATGCTGGAGAAAAAGTATTGGAATAGAAAAAGTGGGCTTATACATTCCTGGCGGATCTGCCCCTCTATTCTCTACCGTTTTAATGCTCGGTGTTCCGGCTACAATTGCAGGTTGCAAAGAGATCGTTTTATGCACTCCGTGTAATTCTGAAGGCAAAGTAAATGCAGCCATTTTATTTGCGGCCAAACTTTGTGGAATAAAAACTATTTTCAAGATCGGTGGCGTGCAAGCCATTGGGGCTATGGCCTACGGCACTCCAACTGTTCCTAAAGTTTATAAAATTTTTGGTCCGGGTAACCAATACGTAACTTGCGCCAAACAATTAGTGAACAAAGAAGGAATTGCCATTGATATGCCTGCTGGTCCGTCTGAAGTTGCCATTATTGCCGATGATTCAGCATCACCTGCTTTTATTGCAGCCGATCTTTTATCGCAAGCAGAACACGGAGAAGACAGTCAAGTCATATTGGTAAGTAATTCGCAAGACATCATCGACAAAACATTACTTGCTTTAGAAATTCAATTGAAGCAATTAAATCGCTCTGCCATTGCAAAAAAAGCATTAAAGAATAGTAAAGCAATTTTAGTAAATTCATTAGAACGAGGAATGGAATTACTGAATGTCTATGCCCCTGAACATTTGATAATTGCTTGCAAGAATTATGAAGAGCTTTCGCATAAAGTGATCAACGCCGGTTCTGTTTTCCTTGGAAACTATTCTTGCGAAAGTGCCGGTGATTACGCTTCGGGAACAAATCACACCTTACCAACCAATGGATATGCTAAAGCATACAGTGGTGTTTCGCTGGATAGTTTTGTGAAGAAGATCACCTTCCAGGAACTTAGTAAACAGGGATTACAAACTATTGGGAAAACCATTGAACTAATGGCGGAAGCCGAAGGATTAGACGCTCACAAAAACGCTGTGAGTATTAGGCTAAAATAAAACTTCAACTTCACTCAGAGAGACATTGTCGTTTGGGGTAGTAGAGAGAAAAATAAAATATGGAATTTAATTTAGATAACATCACAAGACAAAATATTAAAACACTGAAACGTTATTCTTCAGCTCGCGATGAGTTTAAAGGTAAGGAAGGCGTATTTTTAGACGCTAACGAAAACTCGTTTGGCTCTCCGTTGAACGAAAATTACAGCCGCTATCCTGATCCAATGCAATTAGATGTAAAAGATAAATTAAGTACTATCAAAGGATTGCCAATTCAGAATATATTTTTGGGTAACGGAAGTGATGAGGCCATTGATATTCTCTTTCGAGCTTTTTGTGAGCCGGGAAAAGACAATGTTATTATTTGTCCGCCCACCTACGGGATGTACGAAGTATCAGCCGGCATTAACAATGTACCTACTTTAAAAGTTCCTTTGGTGCCAGAAACTTTTCAGTTAGACACAAACAATATTCTAAATACGATCAACGTTAACACCAAACTCATTTTCTTTTGTTGTCCCAATAACCCAACAGGAAACGGGGTAAAATGGGATGATATTAAAACTGTTCTTGAGAATTTTTCGGGGATCGTAGTGATTGACGAAGCCTATATTAATTTCGCCAAATACAGAAGTTTAATTCCGGAATTATTAAACTACCCTAACCTTGTCATCCTTCAAACCCTTTCAAAAGCATGGGGTTTGGCGGGTTTACGAATTGGAATGGCATTTGCGTCTGAACCTATTATTGATATCTTTAATAAAATAAAGCCACCTTATAATGTAAATTCTGTTTCACAAAAATTAGCTTTGGAAGCATTGAATAATATTGAACAGATAAATAATTGGATAAAAGAAATTGTTACAGAGCGAGATAGGTTGATAAGTGAGTTGCAAACTATTCCCTTGGTAGAGAAAATTTACCCCAGTGATGCAAATTTTATTTTAGTAAAAATAAGTGATCCTCAAAATATTTACAATTACCTTGTTGCTCACAAAGTAATTGTGCGCGACCGAAGTAAAGTGGAGTTATGTGAAGGTTGTTTGCGAGTTACTATTGGAACAAAGCAAGAGAATGAAAATTTATTATCCCTATTAACCGAATACAAATGAAAAAAGTACTATTTATTGACCGCGACGGAACCCTAATTTGGGAACCACCCAAAACTTGGCAAATAGACAATTTTAATGTGTTGAAGTTCTTGCCTGGCGTATTTACTTACCTTGGCAAAATTGCCAAAGAACTAAATTACGAGCTAGTAATGGTAACTAATCAAGATGGATTAGGAACATCATCATTTCCTGAAGACACCTTTTGGCCTGTGCAGAATTTTATCATACAAAGTTTTGAAAATGAAGGCGTGAAATTTTCTGAAGTTTGCATTGATCGAAGTTTTGAAAAAGAAAATAAACCAACTCGCAAACCGAACACAGGGATGCTAACTAAATATCTAAATGGAAATTATGATCTTAAGAATTCCTTCGTTATTGGTGATAGACTTACTGATGTAAAGCTTGCCAAAAATTTAGGAACAGGATGCATTGCCCTTAAGAATTACGATGCCATTAAAGAAAACGAAGTTTCATACTTAACTGATAGTTGGAAAGACATTTACGATTATCTTTCACACTCGTATAGGTTTGTTGCACACGAACGCAATACCAATGAGACCAAAATCAATATCAAATTAAATTTGGATGGAAGCGGACGTTCAAAGATCTCAACCGGATTAGGTTTCTTTGACCATATGTTAGAGCAAATAGCAAAACACGGAAACATTGATCTTATAATAGATTGCAAAGGAGACCTGCACATTGACGAACATCATACAATAGAAGATATAGGAATTGCCTTAGGAGAAGCCTTTGCAAAAGCAATTGGAAATAAAAGAGGAATAGAACGTTATGGGTTTTGTTTACCAATGGATGACTGCCTTGCACAAGTTGCTATCGATTTTGGAGGACGCAACTGGATCGAGTGGGAAGCAGAATTTAAACGAGAAAAAGTAGGAGATATGCCAACCGAAATGTTCTTTCACTTTTTTAAATCGTTTAGCGATTCGGCTAAATGTAATTTGAATATAAAAGCAGAGGGAGACAACGAACATCATAAGATCGAAGCAATTTTTAAAGCGTTTGCAAAAGCAATAAAGTTCGCCTTAAAAAGAGATGTAGATAATAATGAATTACCCAGCACTAAAGGCGTACTGTAATACCGTGTTACCCTCAGCGTAGCCGAAGGGCCAGCTTGAAATACAAAAAAGAATGAAAACTGCCATAATAAAATATAACGCCGGCAATATTACTTCCGTTGAATTCGCTTTAAAACGAGTAGGAATAGAACCTATTATTACAAGCGACACTACTGAAATACAAGCTGCAGACAAAGTCATTTTCCCCGGCGTTGGAGAAGCAAGTTCCGCTATGGCATTTTTGAAAGAAAATAATCTTGATAAAGTCATCAAAGATCTAAAGCAGCCAGTACTCGGTATTTGTCTTGGTATGCAACTTATGTGCGACTATTCAGAAGAAGGCGAAACCGATTGCCTTGGCATTTTTAATAAAAAAGTAAAACACTTTGGCTCCAAAGAATTAAAAGTACCGCAAATTGGATGGAACAACATTTTTGATCTGAAATCGCCTTTGTTTAAAAACGTAAAAAACGATTCCTTTGTTTATTTTGTTCACGGGTACTATGCCGAATTGGGAGAAAACACTATTGCAACAACCGATTATATTTTAAATTACAGTTCAGCCTTAAATAAAAATAATTTCTATGGCGCACAATTTCATCCGGAAAAATCCGGAGATATTGGAGAACAGATTTTAAAGAACTTTATTGACTTATGAAAAAGACATTTGATATAATTCCTGCTATTGATATCATTGATGGAAAATGCGTGCGTCTTTCTCAAGGAGATTATAATAAAAAAACTATTTATAATGAAAACCCATTAGAGGTTGCGAAACAATTTGAAGCTATTGGCATAAAGCGTTTGCACTTAGTTGATTTAGACGGTGCCAAAAAAGGAGAAGTTGTGAATTTTAAAGTGCTCGATAAAATTGCAAATCATACAGGGTTGAAAATTGATTTTGGGGGTGGCATAAAAACAGATGAATCCATTCAAGGTATTTTTAACGCAGGAGCTGATATGGCAACCATTGGGAGTATTGCGGTAAAAGATCCTGAACTATTTTATAGTTGGATAAAAAAATATGGCTCCATGAAAATTTTATTAGGAGCCGACGTAAAAGAAGAAAAGATCGCGATCTCAGGGTGGCTAGAAGAAACGAAACTGACAGTATTTGATCATTTAAAAAGGAATATAGAAAACGGATTAACTCAAGCCTTTTGTACCGATGTAAGCAAAGATGGAATGCTACAAGGGCCATCAATGGTACTTTACTTAAAAATATTAGAACAATTTCCTCAATTGAATTTCATCGCTAGTGGTGGGGTTTCTAAAATGAATGATGTTTTTGAGCTAGAAAAAATTGGTTGCAATGGCGTAATTATTGGAAAAGCGCTTTATGAAGGAAACATTACTACAAATGAATTAAAAGACTTTATAAAAGATGCTTTGTAAACGAATCATACCTTGCTTGGATATCAAAGATGGACGAACTGTTAAAGGCGTTCACTTCGAAGCTCTGCGCGATGCCGGAGATGCCATTGAACTAGCGATTCGCTATTGCAAAGAAGGAGCCGATGAATTGGTTTTTTTGGATATTACCGCAACTAACGATAAACGTAAAACCCTTTCTGAATTAGTAACTAAGATCGCTTCAAAGATCAATATCCCATTTACAGTTGGTGGCGGTGTTTCTTCACTTGAAGATGTTTCGGTTCTTTTAAAAGCTGGCGCAGATAAAGTTGCCATAAATACAGCGGCATTTAAAAATCCCCAATTAATTTACGAAATGGCTCATCGCTTTGGAAGCCAATGTGTGGTTGTAGGAATTGATGTTAAATTTGAAGACGCTGAATGGCGCGTGTATTTAAATGGCGGAAGAATAAAAACTGATAAAACCGCTTTGGATTGGGCAAAAGAAGCCGTATCACTTGGTGCCGGAGAAATTTTATTAACCTCCATGGATAGCGATGGAACAAAAGATGGTTTTTCGAATGATATAATAAAGTTAATTTCTGAAAATGTAAATGTACCCGTTATTGCAAGCGGTGGAGCCGGAACCATAAAGCACTTTGAAGATGTATTTACCATTGGAAAAGCCGACGCTGCATTAGCCGCTAGTGTTTTTCATTATAACGAGATACATATTGATGATCTTAAAAAGGAATTAAAACGTAAACATATAAAAGTTAGGATATGAACATAGACTATAAAAAATACAGTGATGGGCTGGTTCCAGCCATTATTCAAGATGCAAATACACTTAAAGTATTGATGATGGGTTTTATGAATGAAGAAGCATTAAACAAAACAAAAGAAATTAAACAAGTAACTTTTTTTAGCCGAAGCAAAAAACGTTTATGGACCAAAGGCGAAGAAAGCGGGAATTTTTTGAATGTAACTAGCATGTTATTAGATTGCGATAGTGATACGCTTCTTATCAAGGCAAATCCCCAAGGCCCTGTTTGCCACACTGGCGCTGATACCTGTTTTAATGAAAAGAATAATTCAGAAAATTTCCTATTTGAATTAGAAGGGATAATTAAAGATCGCATTAAAAATCCGGTAGAAGGCTCTTATACTAATCTGCTAATGAAAAAGGGATTAAATAAAATAGCTCAAAAAGTTGGAGAAGAAGCTGTAGAATTAGTTATTGAGGCTAAAGACAATAACAAACAATTGTTTTTAAATGAAGCTGCCGATCTTATGTATCATTATTTGCTATTGCTAAACGCCAAAGGCTATGAATTAAAGGACGTTTTGGATGTTCTTAGATCGAGAGATATATCTAAGTAAACGGACCAAATTGCTATTTGTAGTAAAAAATCTTTGCTTATTTCAGCACATTTATCTACCTTGAACCTTCATTAAACCTTAATTAATATCCACATGGAAAATCTTGTTATCCCTTATAAAAAACGTTCGCCTCAGATCGATTTTAATCACAATGGTGAACTTCGTATTCTTGGAAATTGTTTTCCTGAAGATCCTAAAGGGTTTTTTCTACCTATTCTTACTTGGATAGGAGAATTTAAATCTAGTCATAAAGGAGAAGTTAGTTTAACCATTGATCTTAATTACGTAAATACATCCAGCATAAAGATCCTTTTGGAATTGATACAGAACATTACAACAAATTTTAAAAGTAAAGCCAAGATCAATTGGGTCTATGAAATAGAAGACGAAGACATGTTAGAGGTTGGTGAAGATCTTGAAAAAGTAACGGATTTCAAATTCAATTTTCAACCCAAAACTGAGGACCCTAATCCGCTTACAAGTTAAAGGATCTTTCGAATTTCCTACTTCAACAAATCAGGTCTTCTTTCTTTCGTTCGCTTAACGCTTTCTTCGTGTCGCCATTTATCAATGTTAGCGGAATGTCCACTCAGTAAAATTTCAGGAACACCCCAGCCATTATATTCTTGTGGACGCGTATAAACCGGTGGCGCAATTAACCCATCTTGAAAAGAATCACTTAATGCAGAAGTTTCATCATTTAAAACACCAGGTAACAAACGAATAACACTATCACTTAAAACTGCGGCGGCCAACTCTCCTCCACTCAATACATAATTTCCTATACTTATTTCGCGCGTAATTAAATGCTCACGAATACGTTCATCAACACCTTTATAATGTCCACATAAAATAATGATATTCTTTTTAAGTGATAATTGATTGCTCAATGATTGATCTAAAATTTGCCCATCAGGACTCATATAAATAACCTCATCGTAATCACGTTTACTTTTTAGATCTTTAATACATGCGTCAATTGGCTCTATCATCAATACCATTCCTGCTCCTCCTCCAAAAGCGTAATCATCTACATTATTATGTTTATCAACTGCATATTCACGCAAATTAATAAGATTTACTTCTACTAAACCTTTTGTAGCCGCTCGCTTTAAAATAGAGTGGTTAAAAGCACTCGTCATTAATTCGGGAACAACACTTATGATATCAAAACGCATAGGGCAAATATAAGATAAGTTTCCCGCAGATATCTCAGGGGAAATAAGAAAATCAGCGTAAATCAGCGTCTTCTGCGGGAGAATTTAAGATCTATCCATGATAAACACGAGAAGCTACGATCTTCCCTTTCTCTATTTCCAGCACTTCACCAACGCTTAAACTCTGCTCCCCATTCACAAAACGCGTATACTCCATAAATACCTGCGCTTCATCGGCGGTTAATTTTATTACCTCATACTTTAAAGTAGGCAAACGTTTGAACGAATCGGCCCACCAATCGCGTAATTGATCTTTTCCCATCACAAAACCTCTTGTTTCGGGTTTTCTGACCTTTAATTTAGGACTGTAATGCTGAGCATTATCATCGTATAAAGTCAATAATTTTTCTAGGTTATGCTCGTTAAAAGCCTCAAACCATTTTATAGCAATAGCTTTGTTTTCTTCAGGTTTCATTAGTATTTTAGTTCAATGAATAAAATCGTTTTTGTTTTTGCAACACTTCTGCTATTTTCTTGTTCAAACCAACCCAAACAGGAAGTTGATCTTATTATTGATCATGCCACCGTTTACACAGTTGATTCTTTATTTTCGGTTACTGAAGCAATTGCTATCAAAGATGGTAAAATTATTGAAACCGGAAGCAATGAATTTATTAATGATACATACACATCCAAACAAATCATTAATGCCGAAGGAAAATTTATTTACCCTGGTTTTATTGATGCGCATTGTCATTTTTACGGTTATGGAAAAGGGCTCTCCGAAGCTAATTTAGTTGGTACAAATTCTTACAATGAAGTTTTAGAAAAGGTTATTGAACATTCGAAATTAAATTCAGAATTTATTAAGCCAAAATCATTAATCGAAAAACTATGGTTAATAGGCAGAGGTTGGGATCAAAACGATTGGGAAACAAAAGAATTTCCTACCAAAGAAAAACTAGATGCTATTTTTCCTGATGTTCCCGTATTTTTAAAACGAATAGATGGCCATGCTGCTTTAGTAAATCAAGTAGTATTGGATCTTGCAAAGTTCACTAACAAAACAAACATAAATGGTGGAGAGCTTATTATTAAGGATGGAGAATTAACGGGAGTATTGGTGGATAATGCGGTTGATTCTGTTGAGAAATTAATTCCAAAACAAAATGCCGACTTTATTAAGCGCGCTTTGCTGAATGCGCAAACCAATTGTTTGGCCATGGGCTTAACAACAGTGGATGACGCAGGACTAGAAAAAGAAATTGTTGACGCCATAGATAAACTGCAAAAAGAAAAAGAATTGAAGATGCGCGTTTATGCCATGCTAACACCAACTCAAGAAAATTTGGATCATTATTTATTAAAGAATGGAAAATACAAAACCGATCGTTTAAATGTATGCTCATTTAAATTTTATGGCGATGGTGCCTTAGGTTCTCGGGGCGCTTGCTTGTGTAAAGAGTATGCCGATAAAGCCGGATGGAAAGGGTTTTTACTAAGTGATATTAGCTATTTTGAACATCAAGCTAAACTTATGGCGCAAAAAGGATTTCAAATGAATACACATTGCATTGGCGATTCGGCAGCGCGAGTGATCTTAAATATTTACTCCAAATATCTTGATGCAAAAAAAGATATGCGTTGGCGAATTGAGCACGCGCAAGTAATATGCGAAGCTGATTTTAAATATTTCTCTAAAAATTGCTTACCATCGGTTCAACCAACCCACGCTACCAGTGATATGTATTGGGCCGGAAATAGATTAGGAAATGAACGCGTAAAAAATGCCTACGCTTATAAACTACTTTTGAAAAATGCAGGATCCATTCCTTTAGGCACCGATTTTCCGGTGGAAGATATTTCTCCATTCAAAACATTTTACGCCGCCGTATTTCGAAAAGATTCAAAAGGCTTTCCTGATAAGGGTTACCAAAATGAAAATGCTTTAACCAGAGAACAAACGTTAAGGGGAATGACCATTTGGGCAGCCTATTCTAATTTTGAAGAAAAAGAAAAAGGAAGTATAGAAAAAGGGAAATTTGCAGATCTCATCATCTTAGATACCGATCTTTTAAAATGCGAAGAAGGCCAAGTTCTAAAAACAAAAGTGCTTTCAACTTGGGTCAACGGAGAGAAGGTTTTCGATTCAAAATAAGCTCAACTTTATTTAAATGGTTATCAATTACTTAACCTTTAATTAATCATTTCCCAAATCCAAAACAAGAACTTAGTACGTAAGTAATTTAAAACCTAAAACACTAAAACCTATGAAAATAGTAATGTTAGTTGTTGCCATGTTATCACTTGGCTTAGCAACACAAGCAAAAACAATTTCAACTGAAAACACTGCAGTTGTATTAAACGATCCAAAGTGGGAAAAATCTAAAGAAGGCACCTGGATGGGTGCAGAAAAACACTGGTACAAATTAAATTCTAAAGACGCTACAATTTGGTGGTCAATGGATGGTAAAAAATGGGAGGCTGTAAAAGACGGCATGTGGCAGGACAAGGACGGAAAATGGTTAAAGATCGTTGACAAAGACCTTAAGTGGAGTGCAGACGGTGGAAAAACTTGGGCGCAAGTACCTGAGTGGAAATGGGAAGGACATGACGGTGTTTGGAACAAATTTGATAAAGATTGGAGTCTTTGGACTGCTAAAAAATAATTAGCATCACAACAATAGCATTTAAAACAGCCGGGTATTTATCCGGCTGTTTTACTATTTTTACACCATCCCATATTGGCACCTAAACAAACATATACACATAACGAATTAGTTGATCAGTTACAGAAAAAAGATCAAGGAGCCTTTTCGTATCTTTATGATAATTATTCTAAAGCATTATTTGGTGTTGTGTTTGCAGTTGTTCCAAACCAGGAAGATGCAGAAGATCTTTTACAAATAGTTTTTGTGAAGATCTGGAAGAATATATCAATGTATGATAGTAGCAAAGGAAGACTTTATACATGGATGTTGAACTTAGCGCGCAATCTTGCTATCGATCATACACGTGGCAAACAGCAGAAAATGAAATCGAAAATCCAAAGCGTTTCAGATTCCGTATATGCACTTAAAGATCATACAAGTGAAAATACTGCAAGTGATTTTTTAGGGTTAAGTAATATATTAAACGAATTAAAAAAAGACCATAAAGAAATAATTGACCTTATATACTTCAAGGGATTTACACACGAACAGGCGTCTAAAGAATTAAACATGCCGCTTGGAACAGTAAAAACAAAAGTAAGACAGGCCATCAATAGTTTAAAAGAACTAACAAAAAAAGAGATCTTTAATTGAGTAAGAACAACATAATTGAATCCGGTATCTTAGAAAGATACATTCTTGGAACAACAAGTTCGGAGGAGAATTCTCTTGTACAGCAAAAATGCAAAGAGTTTCCTGAACTTAACCAAGAATTAGAAGCTATTGAAATGGCCTTGGTAAATTATGCAGAAACTTCTTCTCCATTACAAAAACAAAGTTCTGATAAGATCAAAGAAAAAGTATTTTCAGAGATCAACACAAATTCAACTATTACCTCCGCAAAAGTTATACCATTAAATTCATTGTATTACAGAATGGGAATTGCTGCAAGTGCTCTATTACTTATCACTAGCATGGTTTATAATATGTTTACTCGCGATGAACTTAGAGTAAGCAAACAAGAATTGGCCAAAATGCAAGCAAATGAAGCCGAAATGAATGAAGCCATGCTTGCGCAAAAAAACGAAGCGACTGCCTTGAATGAAAAAATGTTGATGCTTACCGATCCTTCTACAAAAAACATCACATTGAATGGAATGAATTCTTTGGCCGATAAAAAAGCCATGGTTCATTTTAATCCTTCCACCAAAGAAGTTTATTTTAACGCCCGAGGTCTTCAATTGGCAGACGCCTCTAAGCAATACCAACTCTGGGCCATTGTTGATGGAAAACCTATTGATATGGGAATGATCGATCTTAACACCAAAGCTATTTTCCAAAAAATGAAGGCCCTCGAAAACGCTCAGGCCTTTGCTGTTACCATCGAGAAAAAAGGCGGCAGCTTTAATCCAACCATGAATACCATGTGCTTGTTAGGTGATGTTTAGTTAGGCAGTCTTTGCGAACTTAGCGACTACTTAGTCGTCCCGCAAAAACTCTGTAAGCCTTGTTATTATTGAGTTTGTTTAAAAATAGTGCGATAAAAATCTACCGAAAAAAGTAAAAAAGGATTAAAAAAGCGGCAGATGTTTTTAAGTG
>Ga0163152_10004344_pt1 | contig 17591 bp, 13 predicted proteins | sample OliLakLV19MP8IB2_FD_148635 | JGI IMG/M metagenome (GOLD analysis project Ga0163152, IMG submission 148635) | Freshwater microbial mat bacterial communities from Lake Vanda, McMurdo Dry Valleys, Antarctica - Oligotrophic Lake LV.19.MP8.IB-2 | ecosystem: Environmental > Aquatic > Freshwater >... | reverse complement strand
GGCTAACGTGCGTCTCGCGCCCCACAAATTCCACGGTGAATGGAACTACACTATCTCGCCGCGGAAGTAATCCGTTCAAGTTATTTTTCGCGGTCCCTTAGTCCCATGAAAGCGACGGTTCGTGGCGTAAATCTCATTCAACAAAATGCGACGCAGCCAGTTCACGAATTCGGCATGCGTTTCGCCGCGAAACTGCAGCAGATCGCGCTGGGCCTTGAGAAACGTCTCCTGCACGATGTCTGAGGGCCCAATTTTTTGCTTCAAGTCGCCGCGCAGCTCACGGCCTGCCACCAACAGCAAGTAGCTCCGACATGTTTCCCAGAGTTCACCCAGTTTGGCGCATGAACCGTCGCGAACTTCACGCAGCAAGCCATTGCCTGCGAGCGCATCGCCCACCACGTCGCTGGGGGTATCTGGTCGAACGCCACTCAACGTAGCTACTCACTAGATGCGCATTGTGCGGTAAACCGGACGCGTCATTTGGCGGAGGCGATTATCAGGCCCACCTAGCGAAAGTGCAATTTTCGGATGGCTTTTTCAGGGAACTCGAGCCTTTCGCCAACTTGAGCCGACAAAAAAAGGGCCGGGCTCGCGCTGCGGTCGCGCGAACCCGGCCAAAGTCTTGGTTAGTGGGTAGTGGTCAGTGGCTAGCAACCAGGAGGGCTAAACACTGAAAACTACGGGGCCCGCTTCCCTTCGAAGGTCGTGGTGCGGGTTTCGCCGCCCAAGTCGAACTCGACCTCGCCCTTGAGCGTGTCGCCGTCCAACTTACCTTTGTAGTTGAGCACGAGTTTCTGGCCGTCGCGCTCGCGCGCCACCTGGAAGGTGAGCGTATCGCCATCGAGCTTGGCCTCGGAGATCTTGGCTTCGCCGGCGGGCCCTTCGTAGTCGCCGGTGATGGCGTCGCCGTCTTGCGAGAGCTTGGCTTTGGTTTCGTAGGTCTCCCCGTTCTCGCCGGCGATTGTGATATCCCAGGTGCCGGCCACGCTGGCGGCCTTGCCGCGCTTGCCTTCAATTTCGGCGGTGCCGGTCTGCCCTGCCATGTCGTAGTCGGCCGTGCCGTCGAGCTTGTCGCCGTCGAGCTTCACCTTGTACTTGACGACGATTTCCTCGCCGTTAAAGTCGTGCGTCACCGTGAATGTGACTTCATCGTCAACGATTTTGCCATCCTTGATTTCAGCGGTGATGTTTTCGTTCCATTCATATTTGCCGTCGAGTTTGTCGCCGTCGTGCTTGATGTGCAGCTTGGGCTCGAAGGTCCCCCCTTCGCTCGTGGCCACGAGCAACCAGGTGCCGTTGAGGTCGATGCTCGGCTTGGCGCGCCCGCCGACAACGTCGAGCGTACCGGCCTGGCCACCGATGTCGTAATCAACCGAACCTTCGTACTTCTCAGCCGTCAGCTTGCCGGTGAACTTTGACGTGAGCTGCTGGCCGCCGAAATCGCGGCTGATGGCGAACTTCAATTCGCCGTCGGCGAATGCAAGATCCGTCAATTCGGTCTCGACGCCGTCGTCGCCGACCATCGTGCCCGCCAGCTTGTCGCCGTCCTGCTTGATGTTGACCTTGAGGTTGAGCGTGGCGCCGTCAGGCGTGGCCACTTCCAGTTGCCAGTCGCCGACCGGCGTGACTTCATCATCGGCCACGGCGATAGCAGGCAGGGCCAAAATCGAGAACAGCAACATCCAGCCGAACATTGAGCGCGCGAGGGTTTTCATGACCTGTCTTTCGTTAATCGAGATTCCCCAGAAGAGCGGCTCCCGACACCACGGGAAACCGTGCCGATCACTATACGATCCGGCCGGGGCGCCCGCCACGATGCCCGCAGAAATTTCATCTTTCGCCTGGGATGCTCCGAACGCGTGAAGCCGCGTTCACGCAAGTTCGTGCACCAGCACCAGGTTGTGGCCGGCGCCGGCCATCCAGGTGCCTGAGACGAGCACGATGCGATCGCCCGTGGCGAGCGTTCCGGCCGTGCGCCCCCACGTCTCGATGTGCCGGACCAGGGCGCCGATGGCATCGATCGGCGCGGCCAAGGGGCGGACTCCCCAGTACAGGCACATTTGCCGCAGCGTCTGCTCGCGGTCGCTGGTCCCCACGGTCGGCACAAAGTTCCGCTGCTTCGACAAAGCCAGCGCCGTAGCCCCCGAGTGGCTCGCCACGACGATCAGCCGCGCCGAGAGTTCGCGGGCCATCGAGCTGGCGCCGCCGACCACGGCTTGTGTGACGGGGAGCACGCCATCGGCCCGGCGGCTCGACGCCTCGCGGGGCGGTGGCAGGTGCGCGTAGAGTTCTTCGGTGACCCGCGCGATGCGACTCATGGTTTCGACGGCGGCCCGCGGATAGCGGCCGATCGCCGTTTCGCCCGAGAGCATGCAAGCGTCCGACCCATCGAGAATGGCGTTGGCCACATCGCTGGCTTCGGCGCGGGTGGGGCGCGGCGAGTTTTGCATGCTGTCGAGCATTTGCGTGGCCGTGATGACCGGCTTCTGCAATTGCCGGCAGAGTGCCGTGATCCGTTTCTGCACGACTGGAACTTCGGCCACGTCGATCTCGACGCCCAAGTCGCCGCGGGCGATCATCACGCCGTCGGCCGCTTCGACGATCGACTCCAGATCGGCAATCGCCTCGGGCTTTTCAATCTTGGCGATGACCTTGGTGAGCGATTGTCGCGAGCGGAGGTAATCTTTGAGCTGTCGCACGTCGGCCGGCGCGCGGACGAAACTTAGGCCGAGAAAGTCAGCCCCCACGTCGGCGGCCCAGGCCGCGTGCTCGTGGTCCGCCGCGGTCATGGCCGGAGTACTCAACTGCACGCCGGGCAGGTTGACCCCTTGTCGGCTGCGAATCGATCCTGGCTGCATTACGCGGCAGCGTGCGCCAACCAGATCTTTCGCGATGACCTTCAGCCCGACGGTGCCGTCGGCCAGCATCACGCGGTCGCCGACACTGAGCTCATCGACTAGTGAGCCGTAAGTCGTCGACAGTTGGTTTGGCCCGTCGGCCGTGGCGCCGCGGGCGAACCATACTTCTTGATCGAGGGCCAGATCGAGCAAGTCGCCAGGCAGTTCTCCCAGGCGAATCTTTGGGCCTGCCAGATCGACCAGAATGGCCAACGGGCGATTGAGCCGCTCGCTGGCGGCACGGATTGCGTCGCGATGGGCAGTATGCTGCTCCATCGAAGCATGGGCCATGTTCAGGCGAAATACCGAGACGCCAGCCGCGGCCAGCTCGGTGATCTGGTCGAGACTGTCGCAGGCCGGGCCGATCGTAGCGACGATCTTGGTGCGCGCCGGGAGTGCCGCCGATCCGCTTGATGCCACATCCATGGTGCGGTTCCTACCAGGTGAGAGTCTATCTGGGAACCTATCGCGGCGGCGGGATTGCCAAGTGTGCGAGCGGCCTCACTGTAACGCGGCAGACCGTGCGCGGTCGAGCCGGTCGATGAGCGGGACGGCCAATGCCGGCGTTTTTTAGCTCAGGCCAAGCGCGGCTATTTCTCAGGTCCCCTCCAAGGTGGTATTGGAGCGGGTGGCAAAAAAAGTAGAATACCTACCGTTCGGTATACGAACCGGACCGCCTGCCTCGCCGCACGAGATCGTGCGGGTGGCTAATGAGCCATGGCCCCGCCGTCGTACCCCAGATGCGGTTACGCCCGGGCCGCTTCACTTGTAACACCCGCGATCCAAGTCGTTCCACGCTGCCGACTGAATCTGCCTTCCGCCTGCAAACCATGCCTATCGACCTGCAACAAGCCGAATCGACCAATGCCGTCGCGCGGCATATTGCCAGCGCCGCGGCACGGCTGTTCGCCGAGCGGGGTTTCGACGCGACGTCGGTGCGCGACATCGTCGAGGCGGCTAACGTCACGAAGCCTTCTCTGTACTACCACTTCAACAGCAAACAGGGGCTGGCCGAGGCCCTGCTGAGCCGGCCGCTGGCGGCGCTAGTCGAACACCTGCGGCGGATCGTGGAAACAACGAGCGACCCGGTCGTCTGCCTGGCAGAGATCCTTGAGGTGCAATTCGCGTTCTGCCGCGACGACGCCGACCGCGCGAGATTTGCTTATGCCGTCTTTTTCGGGCCGAACAGTTCGGCGCGGTGGTCGGAGCTGAACGAATACGGCCGCTCGCTCGCCGAGCTCATGACCACGGCCGTCGCTGGGCTGGTTCAAAGCGGCCACGTGACGGCGGCCAATGCCGCGCGTTGTGTGACCGCCGCGCGGGGTCTGGTCACCGTACATACGCTCGACTTTTTGTATCGCGACGCCGCGTTGCCTGCGGGTTTGGGGCGCGTGCTCGTCGACGATTTGCTCAACGGATTTGCCGCCGGCGGCGACGCGCTTGAAGCTGCGCCTGCCAGGCGTCGGGGAGAACTACCCAGATGATGCGGCTGCGTTGGTTAGTCATGACATGGTTACCGGCACTCAGCGTGATCGGGCTGGCCGGCTGCAGTCACGAAGGGGACGAACTGGCCGACGTATCGACCGAGGTCAAGCCGGTCTCCGTCACGGTCGGCGTCGCCGAACAACGCCAGCAAGAGTTGGCGATCGACGTCGTCGGTTCGCTCAAGGGTTGGGAAGAGGTCAAGCTCGGCTCGAAAAAGTCGGGGCTCGTCGTCGGCACATTGCACGACGTCGGCGATCGCGTCGCGGCCGGCGAGCCGCTCGTCAAGCTCGAAACGATCAATGCCGAATTGGCCGTCGAGCAAGCGCAGCGCCGTTTGGAAACCGAGTTGGCCAAGCTCGGTTTGACGAAGCCGCCGACAGCCAACTTCGATGTCCGCCAGATTCCGACGGTCGTGCAGGCGCAGATCGCGCTGGAGCGATCGCAGAAAAGCTTCGCGCGAATCCGCGAGTTGATCAGCCGCAATGTCAGCACGACCGAAGCGTTCGATAACGCCGAATTCGAGGTCAAAGAGCGGCAAGCCGCGCTCGACGCCGCGGTGCTCAACGCCCGCGCGACCTTGGCCGCGGCGCAGGCCAGCCGCGTCGAGCTCCAAGTCGCCCGGCAGGCGCTCGACGACCTGGAGATTCGCGCGCCCGAACCTTCACGCTCGCCGCCGGGCATCGAGGGCCCGGTGAGCTACGCCGTGACCAAGCGGCTCGTGGCCGAAGGGCAAATGATTCGCGAAGGTGACACCGTCGCCGAGCTGACCATTGAAAACCCGCTGCGGCTGTGGGCACCCGTGCCCGAGCGTTTCAGCCCCTACATCGCGGTCGGGCAACCGGCGCGGATTCATGTCGCCTCGCATCCCGATCAGTCGTTCCCGGGCATGGTGGCGTGGGTGAATCCGGCCATCGATCCGGATAGTCGCACGTTCCAGGTCGAAGTCAGCGTGCCGAACAACGAAGGTCTGCTGCGACCCGGTGGGTTTGCCAAGCTCTCGATCGTGGTGCGTCACGAGCCCCGTTTGATGGTGCCGATGGAAGCGATCGTACGATTCGCCGGCGTCACCAAGCTGTTCGTGTTGCGCGATGGCAAGGCCCAAGCGGTGCCGGTCGAAACGGGATTTGAGTCCGAGGGAGGCGTCGAGATCGATGGCGACGTGCCGATCGGCGCGCAGGTAATCACAAGCGGCCAGAGCCAATTGGCCGACGGCACGCCCGTGGTGATCCGCGATTCTTCTACGGCTGCCGCGCCGACCGACCACGAAGGCTCGGCCGAGCACTCGGACGAAGACGCGCCTGCCGACCACGACCCCGCCGCCGACGCCGATCGTCGGCCCGCGATTGGCTCGCCGGCCCCGGCCACCCCAAGCCCGTCGGTGGCCGACCACAAGCATCGTTCGATCTATTGAGTTGCAGCGCATGAATATCTCTGAGATTTGCATTCGTCGTCCCGTGTTTGCTTGGGTGCTCGTCAGCGCGCCAGTCGTGATGGGCGTGCTCTCGTACATGCAGTTAGGCGTCGATCTGTTTCCGAACGTCGACTTTCCGGTCTGTGCAGTGACCACCACGTTGGCTGGCGCAAGTGCTGAAGAAATCGAAACCTCAGTCACCAAGCCGATTGAAGACGCCATCAACACCGTGTCGGGCGTCGATCAAATCCGTTCGACCAGTCTCGAAGGGATGTCGGTCGTCACGGTCCGCTTCTTATTGTCCAAAAACGGCGATGTGGGCACACAGGAAGTGCGAGACAAGGTCGGCGCGGTCGTCAACTTGCTGCCCGAGGGGACCGAGAAACCGGTCGTCGATCGCTTCGAGACCGACGCCGTGCCGGTGATGACGATCGCCGTGTCGGGTCGCCGCGACCTGCGCGAGATCACCGAGCTGGCCCGCAAGCAAATCAAGGAACGGATCGAAACGGTCAACGGCGTCGGCGCGGCGCAGCTTGTCGGCGGCCGCACGCGGGCGATGAACGTCACGGTCGACACCGATCAACTGGCGGCGTACGGCGTGTCGATTGAAGAAGTGCGCCAGTCGCTCGCTCGTCAGAATATGGAGGTGCCCGGCGGGCGCGTCACGCAAGGCCCGCGCGAGCTGATGCTGCGTACGCTGGGGCGGCTCAGCACGGCCGAGCAGTTTCGCGACTTGATTGTCGCCAGCCGCGGCAACTACCCCGTGCGCATTCGCGACCTGGGCAAGGCCGAGGACAGCTTCGAAGAGCCCCGCTCGCTGGCCCGACTCGATGGCCAGGCGGCCGTGAGCGTCATCGTGCAGAAGCAGTCGGGCACAAACATCGTGCAGGTCGTCGACGCGGTCAGAAAGAAGCTCGACTCGCTCAAGGCCGCGCTGCCGCCAGACATCAAGCTCGAAATCATCCGCGACCAATCGCGGTTCGTGAAAAAGTCGATCGAAGAAGTCAAGTTCCACCTGCTGCTGGCCGGCGTGCTGGTGTCGCTCACCATTTTGCTGTTCATCCGCGATTGGCGCACCACGCTGATTGCTACGCTGGCGATTCCCACGTCGATCATCCCCACGTTCGCCTTCATGCACTACATGGATTTCACGCTCAACAACATCACCATGTTAGGCCTGATCCTGGCGATCGGCATCGTCATCGACGACGCCGTCGTGGTACACGAGAACATCTTCCGGCTGATGGAAGAGCACGGCATGGACGGCATGACGGCCGCCCGGCAAGGGACGCGCGAAATCGCCTTGCCGGTGTTGGCCACGAGCTTGTCGCTGGTCGTGATCTTCGTGCCGCTGGCCTTCATGGGGGGCGTCGTCGGCCGGTTCTTCTCAAGCTTCGGGCTCACGGTTGCCTTTGCCGTGACGATGAGCCTGTTCGTATCGTTCACGCTCACGCCGATGCTGTGCAGCCGGTTCCTCAAGCTCGAACCGGTTGGCTCGGGGCATAAGAGCTCGAAGTCGGGCTTTATCTACCGCGCGATCGACGGGGCCTACGGCGCACTGCTGCGCTGGTCGCTGTGGCTCAAGCCGGCCGTCGTCGTCGTCACCTTGCTCGTGATCTACTCGACCGTCCCCATCGGCAAGGTGATGGGCGTGGCCCTTATCCCCCGCGACGATCAAAGCGAGTACGAAGTCGGTATCCTCACGCCCGAGGGCTACACGCTCGAACGCACCGATCGCGTGCTGGTCGAACTTGAAGACCGTTTGCGAAAGCTTCCCGGCACCGAGCACGTCTTCACCACGATTGGCAGCACCCAGCGCAGCGCCAAGGGCGAAGGGAGCGTCACGCGAGCGTCGATCTATGTGCGCATGAAAGAGCTCGAGGAGCGCGACTACACGCAGTTTGCCGTGCAGCAACAAGCCCGCAAGCTGCTCGAGGATTTTCCCGACCTGCGGGCGAGCGTTAACGACGTGTCGGCCTTCCAGGGGACGCAGCGCGCCCAGATCTTTCAGGTGGAGCTGTCGGGGCCCGACCTGGAAAAGCTGGCTGAATACTCCGATGAGTTGCTGAAGCGCTTCCGCGCGCTCGGCGGCATGTCGGACCTCGACACCACGCTCTCCTTGCGCAAGCCCGAAGTGCAAGTGTCCATCGATCGCGAGGCGGCCAGCCACATGGGAATCGCGGTCGGCACGATCGCCGATTCGCTGCGGATTCTGGTCGGCGGCATGCCGGTGTCGGTCTTCCGGGACGAGGGAGAGCAGTACGATGTCTGGCTGCGGGCGCGCCCCGGCGATCGTTCGTCGATCAAAGACCTCTACGGCCTGGGTGTTTATTCGCCGCGGCTGGGCATGGTGTCGCTGTCGAACCTGGCCAGCCTGAACGAAGAGCGCGGGCCGACCGAAATCGAGCGCCTCGACCGGCAGCGGATCGTCACGGTGCTGGCCAACCCCGAGGGCATTCCGTTGGGCGAAGCCGTCAAACGCGCCCGCACCGTGCTGGCGGAGATGAACTTGCCGCCGCAGTACAGTTTCACTTTCGGCGGTCAGGCCGAGACGCTTAACGAAACGATGTACTACTTCGTGATCGCGTTCGTGATGTCGATCGCGTTCATGTATTTGATTCTGGCGGCCCAGTTCGAGAGCTGGTTCCAGCCGATGGCCATCTTGATGGCGCTACCGGTCACCATTCCTTTCGGAATGTTGTCGCTGGTGCTCATGCGTACTCCGATGGACATCTACGCGATGTTCGGGCTGTTCATGCTGGTGGGCATCGTCAAGAAGAACGGCATCCTGCAAGTCGACGCTACGAATCAACTTCGCGCCGCGGGCATGGAGCGCAACGAAGCGATCCTGGTGGCCAACCACAAGCGATTGCGGCCGATCTTGATGACCACCGTGATGCTCGTGGCGGCGATGATCCCCATCGCGCTCGGCCAAGGTCCGGGCGCCGGTGCGCGGGCCAGCATGGCCAAGGTGATCATCGGTGGCCAGTCGTTGAGTTTGATCTTGGCTCTACTGGTTACGCCCGTGTTCTACGCGATCTTGGATAGCCTGGTGCAATTCGCCCGGCGCAAGGGCATTCGCTTTTCGGTCCGGCAAGCCCACGAGCACCCGGCGGAGGAAACTGCCGGCGAAGGGTTGAGCGAGCCTCGCGTCGACGTGGCGCAGCCCAAGCTCCCGTCGCGTGCACGGCCGACAATCGAACCAGCCACAGGCGAGCCACTAGTCGCGCGAATGCGGTGAAGCGCGACGTAGCGTGGCTTGCTCGTTGCGCCCTATGACGCGAAGTGATCGACTCGTTTTAGAACGCACGGAGCGCACAAAACGCGTCGGCAACTCGCTCGCATTTTCAGCCGGTATCTGCCGCCACAGGCTGTGGTCGCAGCCGCGATCTCGATCGCCTGCGCCAGGCCAGAATGATCGCTGCGCCGAAGGCACTTGGCACAATTCCCGAGGGTTCAGGCACGACCGTATGGATCTCAGCGCTATCGAACAAGCGGATCGCGTCGCCAGGATCGCCTAAATAAAACTGGAGCGTAATCTCGTGCTTCGTGGTTGTGGGAAGGGTTAACGGGCCCAGCGTGCCGCCGTCGAAAGGTTGAATGCTTGGCAGTCCGGAGACTGGTCCTTCAATCAGCATGCCCAGGCCCTGACCGCTCACGGCGGCGATCATCTTCAAATCGGCGTAGCCAATCTGGTTGCCCAGCACGTTCTCGAACTGCCCGTCGAGCGTCGCCGTGTGGTCGAACAAACCCGACGCGGCATAGTTGTGCACGACGCGGATTTCACCGAACAAGAATTGGCCGCCGATATTCTCGATCAGCGTGTCGGTGACGATGGTCGCGACGGGGGGCATGGCGTCGATGCCGCCGCCGGTCGCCAGGACGGTGCCCGCGGCCGACCAGCTCTTACCAACATCGCCAACTTCGAAGTCGATCTGGATGTCGTAGGGGGCCTTATTCACATCGTCTGGTCCATTGTCAGGGTAGACGACGGCCGGGCCACCATCGACGCTGATCTCGATCGAAAAGCCGGCCATGGCTCTACCCGCTGCAACCAGCATGATGAGGACCGCCAGCGGCGTGGGGCAACACCGGCGTGCGGCCAACAGCCATTTCGACGAGTTACGCGGTACAGTCTGCGCGATAAAGGCTGTGTGCATTATGTGGCTCCTTCTGACGCATCGTGAGGAGGACGTGCGGACGACTATTAGCGACCCGTCCCTATGGGACCGAGCGTGAAATCGAGCCCAACCTGCCCGCCGGGAGTCTAGCAACTTGTGCGCGCCGCGGCCACAAATGCGCCGCGAATATCTCGCAGTTTTCGGAACGGCCGGACAAATTGATTGGGCGCCAACCACTTACAGCTTTGCCTTCGCGCGTCAAAATTGCAGATTCCAGTCGTCGCGGCGGTATTTCTCGGCCACCAGTCGCTCGGCTCGCGCGGCAACACGCGAGATCAACGCATCGTCGCATGCATCGCGGGCTTCCCAGGCCGTGGCCAAAGCGCGTCGCAAGTCGCTGGCCGTCGCTTGCATGTTAACGACAAACTCGGCATGCTCTCGATGCTGGCGATATTCAGGTTCGCGCGGCGGTGGACGCAGATACCGCACCAATGCGTCGAGCGCGAAATCGTACAGCAGCGTGCCGTGGTACAGAATCCAATGGCGCCGCACGCGCAGGCTGTTGCCCGAGAATTTGCAGGCGCGCGATTGACCATCCACGACGACTTCGACCGCCAGATCGCTCGTGCCGGCCGCATGCACCGTGGGGATCAACTGCCGTAGAGCCGACGACTGCCGCTCGAGGACCGCGCGATGGGCCGTGTCGATGGCCTGCATTTGTGGACGCGCGCGGCGGTTAAGCAGCAGCGTGTACATCAGCGAACCGGGACCGATGAGCACGGTGCCACCACCGCTGATGCGGCGCAAAACTGGCACCCGGTCGCGATGACAGGCGGCCAGATCGACTTCGCCCTCTGCCCGGCAGCCGCGCCCCAGCACCACGGCCAGGCTCGTCGACTCCCAGATTCGCAGCACTTCGCCCGAGGGCTCGCCGGTGCCAGCAGTTTGCCGGGTCTCGGCTTCCTCGAGCAGCGCCTCGTCGAGCGCGAGATTCTCGGCCGGCGTGGCACAACTATGGTCGAGTAACAGCATGATCCATCGCTTCCGGCGGTCGAATTGTCGCACGAGCGGGGGCGTGCCGTTGACGCTGGCGGGGGGCCACCTAGACTGGGTCTTTCCGATCGCAACCCGCCCGTCGCCTCGCCGCACCCTCGTCCATCATGACCGAACCTGACGCCACCAGCCGCTCCGTTTCGGCCACCGACTCGTTGCCTCCGGTCGAGCCACCGAACTTCGGCTTCATCGTGCAATTGTTCGTTGTCCCCGCGGTGATCGTCGGCATCATCGTCGTGGTCTGGCTCGGTTTCAACTGGCTGGCGCAAATGGGGGGCGATTCCTCGAGCTACGTGCGGGCGTTGGAGCACGACAACCCGGCCCGCTGGCAAGCCGCGGTCAACCTTGCCAATGCCTTGCAAAAGCCGAATAGCCGGCTGCGGAAGGACGAAAAACTCGCCCAAGATCTCTCGGGCGTGCTCACCTCGGCGCTAACCACCGAGCCAAAGCCGAGCTTGGGGCGCGACGTCGATTCGGAGATTACGCTGCGGGTCTATCTTTGCCGGGCCTTGGGCAAGTTCGAAGTGCCGACTGGCCTGGATGCCCTGCTGGCCGCCGCCACGACCGAGCGCAATGAGACGGAGCGGCCGGTCCGCCGCGCCGCGCTCGAGGCGATTGCGCAGCTCGTCGATCAAACGCCGGCCGGCGTGGCACTCTCCGGCGACAAGCTATTGGCCACGCTCGATAAGTGCAGTGCCGACGGCGATGCCGGCATCCGCGGCCGCGCCGCCTACGCGTTGGGCGTGCTCTCGGGGGAAACCGGTTCGACCGAGCGCTCGGTGGCGCTGCTCGATCGCCTACTAGCCGATCCGTCGGCCGACGTGCGCTATAACGCGGCCACGGGACTTGCTCGACACGGTCATGTTGAAGCCGTGCCCGTGTTGGCCGAGATGCTTGACCCCGCGCGCGTGCAGGGGCTCGACACCGAGCCGACCCCCGCCGCCCAGTCGCGCAAGCAAACGATCATCGCCGCCAATGCTTTAAAAGCTGCCGACAAGATGGCCGCGGCGGGCAAGGTCGCCGAACTCGAACCCCTGCGGCCGGCCATCGAGGCGCTCGCCAAAAGTGCCAGCGACGCCGGCGTGCGCGACTTCGCGCGGAAGCTGGCCGAGAAGTTCGCGGAGACTGCCGAAGCGCCCGCCGGCAAGTAATCGTCACGACGAGCGCGTCTTTCGATTTCTTCGCTCGCGCCTATTTCTGCCGCGCGATCACCCGGTGGAAGTGCAGCTCGACTTCGCGATCGACCACGCGCCGTACCCCTTCGACCAGGCAGTGGGGCTCGTTGTCTTCCTGACCGCGGCGGACGACATCGGCGAGCTTGGTCCCCGGCGGCACCGTGAACGTCGCCTGATGGATAATCTGGTTGCCGGCGTCGAGCTCCGGCACGATGAAATGGCACGTCGCCCCGAAGGTGAGCATCCGCGCTCGGTACGCGTCGTCGTACGGTCGCATGCCGGGAAAGCTCGGCAGCAGCCCGTGGTGCAGGTTCACGATTCGCCCACCGGCATACTTCCAGCAACTGCTCGGCGGCAGCACCCTCATGTAGCGGGCGAGCACGATGTAGTCGACCTCGTATTGGTCGCAGATTTCGATCAGCCGCTCGTCGTCGGGCGCGCCCTGCTCGTCGCCGACCGAGTGCCAGTCGACGCCAAACTGCTCGGCCAGCGAGCGGCAGTGCGGCCGGTTGCCGATCATCACGGCGGCCGTCGCACGAATCTTCTCGTCGCGAATCGCCCGGAGCAGAGCCAAGGGCGGCTCAGTGCGATAGGTGGCGCAGATTGCCAGGCGCGGTCGCTCGGCGCGCAGTTCGGGGGACCAGACGCGAATCGCCAGGTTCTTGTGCCGGCCGATCTCGCTCATCGCCTTCTGTAAGAGCGGGTACTGCTCGCATTCCAATTCGATCCGCAGCAGCATCGCGAAGAGATGCTCTTCGTCGCGGTCGTACATCTGGATTTCGGCGATATTGGCCCCTTGCCCCGTGACATAGTGCACGATGGGATCGGCCAGCCCTCGGTTATCGGGCCCGACGGCGGTGATAATGATACGCATGCTTGTCGCGAGGGGTTTGGCGGGTTCGACGGTGCTGACGCAGGTGGGTGTTTGGCGGGACGTGGAGACGCGTATTCGGTACTCGGGCGATCGACTCGCCGCGGGGAATCTACAAGTCTAGCATCGTCGGCGACCGGCGTTGAGCCACGGCCGGCCTCACCCGTTGCGAATCTGTCGCCGGCCGACTATTGGCGGACAACCCTCGCGGGGGCTATGGTATCGCCCACGCGACGCGCGTTTATCTGCACCTAGGCACAGACCAAGCGGCCGTGAGCGCTGATTTCCTCAACGGATCGTCGCCAATACTCTTTCCCGCACGAATCTTCATGAATCAAACCCGTTGGCTGGTCGTGCTGGGGGCCTTATTGGTGCAGCCCTGCCTGGGGGCGATCTACGGTTGGGGCGTCTTCGTGCCGGCGCTCAAGGCCAGCCGCGCTGAACTGAGCGTCACGCTTTCTCCGCAGTTGTTGGGCGTTGATCCGCAGGTACACGCGGACCTGGTTGCCGACTATCGGCGACTGAAACAGCAACTCGCCACCGCCCATGCGACGCAGCGCGAGGCCGCCGCCGCCGAACTGGCGACCTTTCTCGCCAGCGAAGTGCCACGCCGCGTGCAGGTATCCGATGCCGTCTGGGCGCGCCAGCACTACGGCTTCAGCGGCAAGCAGGCGCAGGCCGTGTTTTCGACCGGCTTGATGGTCTTTGCGCTGGTGATGATCGCCGCGGGGCGCTGGCAAGACCGCGTTGGTCCGCGCGTCGTCGCCCTGACCGGCGGGCTGGTACTCGCCACGGGTTACGCGATCGCCGCCGTCGCGGGCCCGAGCTTTGCGGCAGTGTTGCTGTCGATCGGAGTAATCGGCGGTGCGGGCATCGGATTGGGCTACGTCTGTCCGATCGCCGCTTGTGTGAAGTGGTTTCCCGACCTCAAGGGCTTAATCACCGGATTGGCCGTGGCCGGCTTCGGCGGCGGCGCGTTTCTGTTCATCAAGCTGGCCGGCGCCTGGGGAGGACTGATTGCCGCGCGGGGAGTGTCGGGGACGTTTCTGGTTTACGCCGGCATCTTTGCCTTGGTTGTGTCGTGCGGCGCACTGCTGCTCCGCAATCCGCCCACCGGCTGGCGCCCCGCGGGCTGGGAGCCGCGTACCGTCACATCGGTCGACTTTGCGCCGGCCGCCGATCTGACGCAACGGGAATCTCTACGCACGTCAAGTTTCTGGATGCTCTGGCTGGCCTTCATGTTTGCATCGAGCTGTGGGCTGATGGTGATCGGCTCGCTCAAGGATTTCGGCGTCCGCGAAGGTGGTTTGAGCGACGCCGAAGCCGAGGGCGCGCTCGGCCTGTTGGCATTGTTCAACGCGTTGGGGCGCATTACGTGGGGCTCGGTGTCGCAATGGATCGGCGCGCGGCGCACGCTGATCACCATCTCGCTCTTGCAGGCGCTGATGGTGCTGGCGCTGATGCGGATGGGCGGGAGCGCTTGGACGCTCGAGATCGCCGCCTGCTGGGTCGGCATGCAGTTCGGCGGCAACCTGGCGATTTTCCCCCTGTTGACCGCCGAGTACTTCGGCGTGCGACACTTGGGGGCCAACTATGGCCTGGTCTTCACGGCCTACGGAGTCGGCGGTGTCTTAGGACCGATGCTGGCCGGTGGCGTTTGGGATGTGCTGGGGTCGTACGAATGGGCCTATCTGCCGGCCGCCGTTGGCTGCTTATTGGCCATGACGCTGGCGATTACCGTGCGACCGCCACGGCCATTGCCACAGCCGGCCTAGTCGCGGCGTTCGCACTATTTAGGCCGAACGCAGCGCCGCGCCGATCGAGCTTACCAGCAGGTAACTCAACCAGGCTGCTCCGGCAACGACCAGCCCAATGGCCACCACTGCCAGCGCGACGATCAGCCAATCGGTCCAATGGCTCGCACGCCGACCCGCCGGGCCGCCGATGAGCGACCGCTCGAAGAGGGCCAGGTTCCGGGCGTTGGCTTTGAACCAAACATCGAACACGTCGCCAACGATCGGCACCGCCCCCAACAGCGCGTCGACCATCACGTTGACGAGCATGCGGGCTACCACAATTCGCGGCGCGCCGAGTTTGAGGGCCGAAACGACGATATAGAGCGAAATCACCGTCGTCACGGCGTCGCCAACGCCGGGGATCAGCCCGATGATCGGGTCGAGACCGATTTTCCAACCCACGACCGGCAGCTCGAAGGCCGTATCCAACAGCCGTACCAAGAATCGGACGCCGTGGTAGTGCTGTTGGGCTTCGCGCGTGGGATCGCTTTGCACCCAATCGCCAGCGCCAGGGGTGCGGAACTCAGCGGGTATTGCGGCACGGTCGAGCGACATTTTGGCAGTCAAGCCTCCTTGATTGCCAAGAGAATGCAAAGCTCGTGCCGGACTAATAGTGCGAGTTGGGCAAATCACGCGTCTCCCACGCGCGGCTTTACCCCCCCCCGCAAACGCCCGCAACCGCCGCGCCCTACAGGCTCTCCCAGCCGCCGCGCTGGCCGCTTTGCCGGCCGCTTTTCACTAAGGCATCGATCACGCGCATATTGGCCACGGCATCGCTGATCGGCGTGGGAACTGGCAGGTCCTCGAGAATCGCCCGCGAGAACAAATCGGCCTGGATGCCGTACTGATCGCAGGTTTCGAATCGCAACTCTTCGATCGTGCCATCCACATCCAACCAGGCCCGGCACGGCCTATCGGTCGGCGCGTTGAACGGGATTTCAATCTCGACTCGGCCGCGCGTGCCGTAGATGTTCACGCGCTGATGCGGCACGAGTTGCGTGGCGCAGATGAAGATCGATGTGCCGGCTTCAAACTCCATCAGGCCCGACGTCAAGCGATCGACACCGAACCGCGGATCGTGCTCTAGCGTACCGACCACGCGCGTCGGTTCGGCATGAAACAGAAACCGCGAGAGCGAAATCGGATAGCAACCAATATCCATCAGGGCCCCGCCGCCCCACTCGGGGTAGTGCAGGATGCGGTCGGGGTTCTCGTCGAAGTAGGAAAAGATCGTTTGAATGGTGCGCAGCGGGCCGATGCGCTCCTCGTCGACCATCTGCCGGGCCCACAGCCACTGCGGATGATGGCGATACATGAAGGCCTCCATCAGTTTGAGCCGCGGATAGCGCCTGGCGGCGGCGACGAGCGTTTCCGCTTCGGCGGCCGAGAGCGCGATGGGCTTCTCGCAGAGCACGTGCTTGCCCGACTCGAGCGCCTGGATCGAGTACGGTACGTGCAAGTGATTGGGGAGTGGAATGTAGACGGCGTCGATCTGGTTGTCGGCCAACAACTCCTCGTAGGAGCCGTACGCCTTGTCGATCGACAGTTTCCGCGTGACGGCTTCGGCCTGCGGCAAGCTGCGCGAGGCGATCGCCGTCACCCGGGCGTGACGGTCATACGGCGACTTGCGCATGCCGGGGATCACCGCTTCGCGCGCGATGAGCGCCGTGCCGAGAATGCCCCAACGAATCTGCTTGTCCATCGGTTGTCCTTCGCGGATACGTGTTCAACTTGTGAGAACGACTGCCTTGCCACACTCACGCGAACTCGATGAGATTCACTTCGCCGTCGCGGCCGGCAATGCGCCCCGAGCGGCCGACAAACTCACTCTCGGTCATCGCCATTAACAAGTCTTTGTCGTCGCGGCGAGTTTGCGCCCACGCGCGCCGGCCCGCCGCGGTGCGCCCCAGCACGATGCCGAAATCGGGCGCGCCCGAGGGATCGTGCCAGACCGTGTAGGCGTCGATCGTCAGCTCGCCTTGTGGGTTGAGATCGACCTCCAGGGCTGCGGGCTGCGCAATCATCCGGCGGAACTCTTCGCTCGGCGTGCGCTGCCAAGGGCGCGCCGGTTCGCTGGCACTATACAGCCCGGCGGCGTGCTTGGTGCAGAACCAGCCATTGGCGGTCACCAGGCCGAATTCCTCGCGATGCGTGCGGCAACGGGCGACGGCCTCGACAATCGCGTGCATCGTGTAATTGCAGCCGGCTCCGCCGAAGTACGGCAGCCCTCCGGTGAGTGTGCGCGGTCGCGGATCATCACGATCGATCCCCAGCGTCCGCTCTGCGATCCGCACCATGCAGTGGAAGCAGCTATACAGATCGAAGAAGTTGACGTCATCGAGCCCGATGCCCGCTTGCGAGAGGAGGTCGGCCACCATGGCGCGGATGGCCGGCGAATCGGCCAGGTCGGGGCGCTGGCTCACGTACCAGATGTCAGCCGCGTCTTGCCCTGCCCAGGGGTAAACCCAGCGCTCGCGCGGAATGCCCAATTGCGCGGCGTGCTCCGTCGTTGTCAGAATCACGGCCGCCGACTGATCGACTTCCATCACGGCATTCAAGTACTTCGTGTACGGGAAGCCAACCAGGCGGTTCTTCGGCGCGACGGTAACGATCTCCTCGGCGCTGCGGGCAACTGGAAACCAGGCGTGCGGATTCCGCGCCGCCACCGCGCTGTAGGCTTCGCCCCAGCTCCCCAGCACGCGCCGTTCGTCGGCCAGCGACTGGCCCTCGGCCACGCGCAGGGCGCTGGCCAGCATGGGGTAGACGCGCGTGGGATGATCGG
>Ga0163152_10004341_pt1 | contig 17603 bp, 12 predicted proteins | sample OliLakLV19MP8IB2_FD_148635 | JGI IMG/M metagenome (GOLD analysis project Ga0163152, IMG submission 148635) | Freshwater microbial mat bacterial communities from Lake Vanda, McMurdo Dry Valleys, Antarctica - Oligotrophic Lake LV.19.MP8.IB-2 | ecosystem: Environmental > Aquatic > Freshwater >... | reverse complement strand
GCCGCTTCCGATACGCTTGCTTGGGCATGGTTGGTTCCTCCAATAAAGGGAAAATGGTTCTTCCCAGAAGGTATCTTCTGGGCGGAGGAACCGCCATGCTTTTCAACTACACGGGGGACATTCTCCGCAGTCGCCACTCCGGAAGACGAAATGTTCGATCAGAAAAACGAAATGGCATTTACAGAAAACCTGACTTTATACAGGAACCTCAAGTCAAGGCTGACGTTCTTGGTCAAACTTGTCACGGAACTAGAGAGGGCAACTAAGCAGCCAGTTCGAGAAGCTCCCTAATCGTCCACTGCTTCTCAGTCAGTCCACTGCCCATCCCCAGGGTTTTTCTTAATCATCTTATTCGAAGCGGTCCTGAATGTCTAACACACTCTTAGGACACTACCGATTCTCAGTGTCGCGGACTCACGACTCGGAGAGTCGTGCCACTATAAAATCTCACCTTGGAATCCACCGCAAAAAACGCTATACCAAGCGTTGCCTACCCGTTGCTTCTCCCTCCCACTTTTCCCTCCCCTGTAAGGTGTGCTCCCATGGCTATTAGGTTCGGTCATCTTCGGTTGCTCTGCGTGTTGATGCTGGCTCTGTTGTGCGAAGTGGTATCGGCGGAAGGGCCGTGGCCGCAATGGCGGGGGCCGAATCGTGACGACATCAGTACCGAGACCGGCCTCGTGCAAGAACTGCCGGAAGGTGGACCGCCACGGTTGTGGCTGTTTGAGAATTGCGGCTCGGGCTATTCAGGGCCGGCGATTGTCGGCAACAAGTTGTACATCCTCGGCGCGCGCGACAAAACCGATTTGCTCCTCTGCCTTGATGCGACCACCGGCGAGGAATTGTGGGCGACGCCGCTCGGGCCGATGTTTGAGAACGATTGGGGCGACGGGCCACGGGCCACGCCCACCGTCGATGGCGAACTGATTTTCGCGATGGCTTCTAACGGCAATTTGGTGTGCGCGAAAACTGCCGACGGCTCGGTCGTCTGGAACAAGGCGATGCAGGACCTTGGCGGCAAGGTGCCCGTGTGGGGCTATAGCGAATCGCCGCTCGTGCTGGGCGAAAAGCTCTTCTGCACCCCCGGCGAACAGCAGGGGGCCATCGCTGCGCTCGACAAGCAAACCGGCGAGCTACTATGGCAAACGGAAGACCTCGCCGACGTGGCCCACTATTCGTCGATCATGCCGATGCAGCACGACGGCAAAACGATTCTGACGCAGTTATTGTTCAAGGAGCTCGTGGGCGTCGACCCTGCCGACGGCACGGTGCTCTGGACCGTCCCCTTCCCCGGCAACGTCGCCGTGATTCCCACGCCGATTGTTTCGCAAGACATGGTCTTCGCCACCGCCGGCTACGGAGCCGGTTGCCTGGCAGTGAAACTCTCGGGGCAGGATGCGGAAGTTGTCTACGAGAATAAAAACATGAGCAATCACCACGGCGGGGTCATTCTGCTGGACGGCCATGTCTACGGCCATTCGGACGGCAAAGGTTGGGTCTGTCAAAATCTTGAATCAGGCGAGATCACGTGGCGCGAACGCGAAGCCTTCGGCAAAGGCGCGATCGGCTATGCGGACGGTCGATTTTATTGCCTGGAAGAAGACACGGGCCAACTGGCCCTCATCAATGCGAGCAACAAGGGCTGGGAAGAGCATGGCCGCTTCACGCTCGAACCGCAAACAACGATTCGCAAATCGAAGGGCAAAATCTGGACCCACCCGGTGATCGCCGACGGCAAGCTCTACCTCCGCGATCAAGATTTGCTGCACTGCTTTGACGTGAAAGCAAAGTAGGAAAAGAGATTCACCACGAGTCTAACGAATTGCACGAATTGAATAAGTGAGCCGTAGGCGCTAGCCTCGGGTTTTTCGCAGCCTCACCCGACGCAAGTGCTCTCAATTCGTCATTCCCGCGCAGGCGGGAATCTAGAGCGTCGTAAATCCTGGATTCCCGCCTGCGCGGGAATGACGATGGCTCTAATCTTATTCGTGCAATTCGTTGTAGGCTCACTCGCCACCACAAAATCAGCGTGGTTTCAAAAACTTTTATTCTTTTTTGAGCTTCGGTTTAAGCACCACGCGCACGGGCGTCCCTAGCCGGGGTATCTTTTCCGTGTTGGCTTCAAACATCAGGCCGTCGTTAACCTGGCTGCTTTCGACGGGAATATCGAGCATCGCCGTGGAGAAATTCGAGACGCAGATCAGGTCGCCCGCTTCGGCTTTATAAAACTCCTTGCCGGTTTCTTCGTCCTGCCAAAACCCACTCCCCGCAAACACCCAGGGGTAGGTCATCGGTTTTTGCTTGCGGATATCCATGACCAAGTCTTGGCCCGTCGCGCTTTGCCACTTACCGTCTTTGTCTTGCCAGCGGATTTCGATTTCGATCTCCGTCCCCGCCGGTGGCCGGAACTTGGGGCGGAAACTAGCGGGGTGCCCCACTTCCGCTCCCAGGGCTAGCAACGCCGCGTGGAGCGTTTGGGCGCGGCTGAACACGGCGACCACCGATTCGTGTTCTTTGGTGCCCACCGTGCATGCCAGCATTTCGAGCATCCCTTCGCGGAGCGACACGTAGCCATCTACGTAAATCAGCTTGTTCATGGTGTCGACCCACACCACGTCGGGCTTCGGCAAGGCTTTGGCTCCCTCGGGGGCAGGAATTTTTGGCGGCCGAGGCTCGCCTGTTTTGGGATCAAAATAGGCGGAAATCGCTTGTTGGTCGCTAAGCTCGTCCTTGGCTTCCTGAGTCACAGTGGCTGGTGCTTCCTCGCCCCATGAACGTTGTACGGGCAGCAGCAGTGTGGAAATCAAACAGACCAGCAGCAAGACAGGTTTTTTTAACATCGGAAATCTTCCTTGGAACGACGGCAACAGAGGAGTTCCCACGCCAGCAATGGCAGTACTCGCGGCTTGCAAGCGACAAACTTGATTGTAGCGTCTTAACAATCGACTGTCGCACGGCGTGGTTCTCTAACAAAAAATCGCCCTCCCCCCCGTGAAGTTGCGGCGTCCAGACCCTAAAATGGCACCGCCCCTGGAAAGTCTGTTTTTAGATTTGAAGTTCGCAAATTTTAGAAAAACTCAAAGCCCAGAAAATCTATGTCCGCCACGATTGATCCCAATGTCGCATCTCCCTCCCACCTGAACGGCGAGTCTCATGGCAAGCTGCCCGCCCGACTTTCCACGCAAGCCAGCCGGGCAAACTTTTGGCGCGACGGGGCACCCAAGAAAGTTGTGGGTGAAAAGAGTTGGGAGATTTGGTCACGTCATTTGGCGAAGCGCAAATCGCCGCTGACAGTCGATCAACTCTGTGGTGCCAAGGGAACCGCGCTGGTCTGGGGATTGAACCCGGCTCAATTGCCCGCGCAAACTTTCGAGCTTTTGCAACTCGTCGTGCAAGCGAATGGCAAGACATCGCCCAATCGCGTTGCCGTGACCGAGGCGCTCACCGGGTGGCTCTCTGGCACAAGCACGTCGCCCCAAAGTTTGGAATTCGCGCTCGAATGTTTGGCGGTGGCCAATCTGCTGCCGCGGATAGCCACGACCATCGACGGCGATCTCTGGTGGTCGGTGCTGGATGCACTGGGGGAAGTTGTCGAGCAATCGCAAGATTGGCAGATCGACGCGGATGTCCCCGGCCCGTTGGGGCTCGCCCACCAATTACTGGTTGGTGAGTTACCATTGACCCTGGCTCATCTCTTTCCAGAAATTCGTCCGCTCAACAAATTGCGTACGGCGGCTTGGGACACGCTCGCCGCGGGACTCGTGGAATTCTTGAACGGAGCGGGCTTGCCTCGCGCGGGATTCTTGCCGGTATTTCGGGCACTCATCGCCTGCTGGACCCGTTGTTGTGCGCTCACGGACGGGTCCAAGAAAAATATTTGGAGCAACAAGGCCGAAGAGCAATTCCAGATGGCGGTCACGAAGTCGCTTTGCTTGTCGTCATCCACCGGCGACGCCTTGCTTTGCGGAGAGGACGTACCGCGATGGACGGCGGATTTTTTGGCGACCGTACTGCACGTCGGTGGCGATGCGGCTGATCGGGGAGCCGCGCGGGATCTGTTCGATAAGAAACTAACCAAACAGCTCACGGGCAAAACCAGCAAGCGCGTGCCGGAATTTTCCGAATCGTGCGAGTGGTCGAGCCTAGCCACCTTGCGCACGGAATATGGCCGCGATAAAGCCGTGCTGGCCATCGATTACTCATCGCCGCAAATGAAAATCGATCTGTGGAGCGGTTCGCAGCGATTGTTGTGCGGAATTTGGTCGACCGAAACCACCGTCAGCGGTCGGCAATTAACGGCGGTTGGAAACTGGGAAGAAACGTGTTGGTTCAGCGACCCCGACGTGGATTACATCGAACTCTCTATTGAACTCGACGGCGGCGCGCGGCTTGAAAGGCAAATCGCGCTCGCCCGCAAGGACAAGTTTTTGCTGTTGGTCGACAATGTGATGAATGCTCCCGGCGAATCAATCCACCATCGGCTCTGCTTGCCGTTTGGTGCGGGAGTCGGTTTCGTTCCCGAAGCCGAAACGCGCGAAGGCTACTTAATGGCCGATAAGCCGCTGGCGAAAGTTTTGCCGCTTGGACTTCCTGAATGGCGCATCGACCCGCGCGTCGGCGAGCTCACTTCCGCCGGCGAGCAGTTGCAGCTTGTCCAGGAACGTCCCGGCAAGAACCTTTCCTGCCCGCTGTTCATCGACCTCGATCCCAAGCGGCTCGGCAAAGATTGCACCTGGCGGCAGCTCACGGTGGCCCAATCGCTGGAGATCCAACCGCACGACGTGGCGGTTGGCTACCGCATTCAGTGTGGCAAAAACCAATGGCTCGTTTATCGCTCGCAAGCCGCCCCCGCCAACCGCACCGTGCTGGGTTATAACCTGTCGATCGAAGGCGTGATCGGCCGCTTCCTGTCACCCTCTGGCGCAGTTGAGGAGCTGTTGCAGGTTGAAGGCTAGACCGCAGCACAATCCATGGCAACTTGGTGAACACCGCACAACTCATCGCCGACAATCTGGCCCGCGTTCATGAACGGATCGCCGACGCCGCCCATTCAGTGGGCCGCTCGCCTGACGAAGTGCAACTCGTCGCGGTGAGCAAGTATGTCGGCGTGGCAGAAACTGCCGCGCTCTTGGCGGCGGGTTGCCCAATTCTCGGCGAAAGCCGACCACAACAATTATGGGACAAAGCCGCGGAACCAACGCTCGCCGGCGCACAGTGGCATCTCATCGGCCACTTGCAACGCAACAAGGTCCGCCGTACCGTTGCCGTGGCGGACCTGATTCACAGCGTCGATAGCCTGCGACTCTTGGAAACCATCAACGAATGCGCCGCCGAGTTAAATCGACCTACTCGCGTTCTGCTGGAAGTCAACTGCTCAGGTGATGCCGCCAAGCATGGCTTGTCAGCGGAGGAACTCCGGCGAATTCTGCCCGAGTTCCCACGACTGGAACACGTCACCGTTTGCGGACTCATGACAATGGCCGCCCTCGAAGGGGGTGAAACCGTGGCCGCCACGAATTTCGCTTCATTACGTGAACTTCGCGACGCGGTTCAGCCGGAATGTCCTCCCGGCGTGACACTCAGCGAATTGTCGATGGGGATGAGCCACGATTTTGAGGCGGCGATTCGCGAGGGGGCCACTCTCGTGCGGGTCGGTTCGCTACTATTTTGAGGGACTCGCACCGTGATTCGGCTCGAAGCGACTGCCGAGGGAACGATCATCCCCATCCGCGCGCAACCCGGTGCCAAACGCAACGCAATTGTGGGCGAACACGACGGCGCCCTCCGCGTGGCGGTGACCGCTCCACCAGACAAGGGCAAAGCCAACGAAGCGCTTGCCGCCGTCCTGAGCAATGCCTTCGAGTTGCCAAAATCGGCGGTCGAACTCGTGAGCGGTCCCACCTCGCGGCAGAAAAAGTTTTTGTTGCGAGGCGTGAGTGTTGAGGAAACTCAGGTCTTAATCAGACGGTCATACTCTTCGTGATGACCGATCCACACCCAAACAAAATCATCACCATCTTCAATAGCAAGTGCACGATAATCTGCACCAACTCTTGCCGACCAGAAGTCGCCAACTTTTTTGAAATGAAGCGAAGGATGCCGAGAGTCGGCCTTCAACAAATTGAAGTTTTTGCGAGCTAGTTCCTGTATCACTGGCTGCAGTTTACCGAAGGCTTGCCAGAATCGCTTAGTGGCTCGATGCACTCTAGAGTTCCTTGAGCGTACCTTCTTGCTTTCCTGCCAACGCCTCTTGACGCAGAAAATCAAGTTTGCCGGCTTTAATGTCGGTAGCGAGCTGATTATCCCAAGCCTCCCAATCGCGCTCGCGCATCCAGTTTAGTAGCTTTGTAAGCTGCTCTTGTGGGAGTAATTCAATTGCGGACTGTATTTCTTGAATTCCAGACATTTCAAAAGCTCACAATTGATAACCAATAGCGCCGAGGCAAGCTGTCAAGGAATTATAGCATTCCTCCGGTAAAGTGTCACTTCTACCGCTAGCCGCCCTTCAACAACTTCTCAAACTTCCCCCAAGGCAACGTGTTCGCCACGTCAGACGCGGTCAGCCCGCCCCGCCGCGCCTGCAACACTCCATAGCGCATCACGTCGAGGCCGTCGGTGCTGTGCGCGTCGGTGCTGATCACGATAGGAATGCCATGCCGCTTGGCGGCGGCGCAGTGCAAATCGTTGAGATCGAGCCTCGCGGGATTGGCGTTGAGCTCCAGCAGCTTCTTGTGCTTTGCCGCTGCGTCGAAGACCTGCTCGATGTCCACCGCATACGCCTCACGTTTATTGATGAGTCTGCCGGTGGGATGCGCGATGATGTCGACGTGCGGATTCTCCAGGGCACCCAGTATTCGCTCGGTGATTTTTTCAATGGGCTGATTCTGGCCATAGTGGACACTGGCGATGACCCAATCCCCTTGGGCGAGTACGTCATCAGGCAAATCCATACCGCCCGACTCCAGAATGTCGCATTCGATCCCCTTGAGAATCTGAATGCCCTCAAACTGTTCCTTAATACGCTCGATCTCGGCCCATTGGGCGAGAAGCCGCTTCGCGTCGAGGCCGCGTGCCATGCTCACCCGCTTTGAGTGGTCGGTGATGGCGATGTATTCCAGTCCCCGCGCCTGGGCCGCAGCAATCATCTCTTCCAGCGTGTTATGCCCGTCCGACTCGTTGGTGTGCATGTGCAAATCGCCGCGAATGTCGGCCAGCTCCACGAGCTTCGGCAGTTTTCCTTTTTTGGCCCATTCAAATTCTTCTCGATCTTCGCGTATCTCGGGCGGGAAATAGGGGAGTTCGAGCGTGTCGTAAATCTCTTTTTCTTTTTTCCCAGCAAGATAAGTTTCCGAACCATCCCCTTCGACGCGAAAGATGCCCCATTCACTAATTTTGAGTTGCTGCTTTTTCGCCAGCCCGCGCAGTCGCACATTGTGAGCTTTGGAACCCGTAAAATATTGCAGCGCCGCGCCGAACGACTCCTTGGGAACCACGCGCAAGTCCATCTGCATCCCCGTCGCCATGCGCACCGACATCTTCGTGTCGCCCCGGGCGATCACCTCGGCAATGCCGGGGAACTTGCCAAAGTGGTCCATCACGGCGTCGATCTGCTTTTCGCTGGCTTCCACCAAAAAATCCAAATCGCCGATCGTTTCGCAGCGCCGCCGATAACTCCCCGCGGCTTCGATCTGCTTGATGCCCTTGAGAACGCGCATGTGACCGAGCATTTCGCCGACAATCGCATCAGCCACCGCCCATTTCGTGCGCTGGTCACCGGCCTCGGCGATGGCGAGACCCTTGAGAATCGTTTCCTCGGTCTTCGCCCCAAAGCCTTTGAGAGCGCGGACACGCTGCTCCTGACAAGCGACGCGAAGTTGATCGAGGGTTTCGATTCCCAATTCCTTGAACAACACCGCCGCTTTTTTCGGCCCCATCCCCGGTACGCGTAACAAAGCGAGCACTGTGGACGGAATTTGCGCCTGCAACTCTTCCAGATATTTAAGATGGCCGGTCGTCACCAACTGCGTGATCTTCTCGGCCAAGTCCTTGCCAATGCCCGGCAGGTCGGTCAACTCACGAGCAGGATCATGCACAATCTCAGCCACCGACTCGGTCATATCGCCGATGCCCCGCGCCGCATTGCGATAGGCCCGCACGCGAAAGGGATTCGCATTCTGGAATTCCAGAATATCGCCAATCAAATCAAACGCGGCGGCAATGTCCTTGTTGGTCATAAGGGCATTTTATGTTTTGAGTGCCCAAGATGTCATCCCAAGAGATTTTGTTAGCCACGGATTAAACACGGATCAAACACGGACGGCAGAAAGAAACTTGACCATGTATTTCCTTCCCTCCCTAATCCGTGTTTATTCCGTGTTCAATCCGTGGCTACTATTCTTTAGCCGGATTTCTAGGCGTTTTTTAGCCTTTCCGCCCTGTCGCAAGCCCCCTGCCGGTGAACTATACTTGTTAGATTACCCACATCCCAAGATAGCTAGCCGAAGCCTCTGGCCTCGGAAACACGGAGCTTCGATGGCCGAAACCGCACCCTGGATTACCTACCGCCCCGAACTCAAAGTGCTCGATTGCACCATTCGCGACGGCGGGCTGATCAACAAGCATCAATTCAGCGACGCAACCGTCCGCGCTGTTTACGACACCTGCATCGAAGCCGGCATCGACGCCATGGAAGTCGGCTACAAGAATTCCCCCAAGCCGTTCCCCAAGAGCGAATACGGCCCCTGGCGGCACTGCGACGAGGCCGATCTCAATCGCGTTTTCGCGGGCCATGATCTCGAGCGCACCGGCTTAAAGCTCTGCGCGATGGCCGACGCCGGCAAGAGCGACTACCGCGAACAGATCGTCCCGCGCTCGGAAAGCGTACTCGACATGATCCGCGTGGCCTTTTACGCCCACCAAGTTTCCGAAGCCGTGCAGATGATCGAGCACTGTCATAATCTTGGCTACGACACCTGTGCCAACCTGATGGCCGTCTCGAACATTGAAGACGTCGAGATCGACACCGTGCTGGCCGCGATCCGCAACACGCCCGCCCAAGTGATGGTGATCGTCGACAGCTTCGGGCATCTTTACCGTGAGCAGATTGACCGGCTCTACAAGAAATACGCCGCCGCCTTGGAAGGGACCGGCAAGGAAATCGGCATCCACGCCCACAACAATCAGCAACTTGCGTTCGCCAACACCATCGAAGCGATCATCCTCGGCTCGAACCGCGTGGACGCCACGATGTTCGGCCTGGGCCGCGGCGCGGGCAACTGCCACATGGAACTGCTCTTGGGCTTCTTGCGAAATCCCAAGTTCAAACTGCGGCCCGTGATCAAGCTGATCCAAGAGCACATTCTGCCGCTCAAGCAGCAGATCGACTGGGGCCCGAGCATCCCCTACAACATCGCCGGCCAAATGAACCTGCATCCCCGCGACGCGATGGAATTCCGCGAAGGCGCCAAACCCGACGATTTCCTCGCGTTCTACGACGAAATCGTCCAGGACTATTAAGGTTTAGCCGCGACACGCAGCGCAAGCGCAGTGGAGCGCGTGGGGAAGCTCGGAGAGCCGTAAGCCTTAGCGCCGAGAACTGGCCACCAGCATTACCGCGCCAAGTAGGATCCACGAGGCTGGCTCGGGAATCAATACGGCGGCTAGAGTTGGTGCTGCCATGCCGTATTGTTCTTGCCAAACCACAAGGTCGTCGGCATCCACGGAGCCGTCGAAATTCGCGTCGCCAGCCGAATTGTCGGATTGCTGATCGAGTCCAAAACCGCGCTGCCAAACCAAAAAATCGCGGCCGTCAATGTCGCCATCACCGTCGAAATCCGCGGACGAAACGACGGGCTCCTCGATCACCGGGTTCCAACCATCCGTGCCTGCCAGCCAAGCCTCTTTGCTATAGGCGGCAGCTTGCTCGGAGGTGAGTTGTTGCGACCACGCCACTCTGCCCGATACATTCAGCGGATTGCCTGCTAAATCCATGCTGTTGTATTCGGCAAAGTAAGCCGTGAGGTGATTGTTGTTCCCCGACCACTGTGACCAGCCCGCGGAGTTGATTAGTGGCCCCATCTTCGTGTCGATAAAAATCGCACGCGAATACGCCTGCCAAGGACGACCCAGGTAAACACTCCCATTGGCGGCTGTCCCCGTAATCGTCGAGTTCTTAAACACATAGCCATTGGTCTCGGCGGCTTGCTCGCGCGCCTGGGCTGTCACGTAGCCACTGGCCTTGGCAAAGAGTGTTGAATTCTCGAAGTAGGCGGTTCCCTTGCCATAGATGAAGTCGACTGTGCCCTCGACATAAGAATTGTAAAAATAGTGTCTCCCGGACTCCGAGCGCAGAGTATCTTGATAGCCCAGGAACCGACAATTATTAAAGATCGCCCGATCACCGCGGGCATAAATCGCCAGCGCCTGCACGCCGGGGCCATAGGAATTCGCGAACGTCAGATTCTCCCCGATAAAATCCCGCCCGCGAATCACCGTGCTCGCGTGAACAGTTGATTCATTGGGAGGCGTATTCGCTGTTTCGTTAAAAGTGAGAATCGTGTCGCTCGCGTTGGCTCCGCCACCTCGTAAAGTGATGAAGGGCTTATCCGAGGGGATGATGACCCGTTCCATATACGTACCGGGCAAAATATCGATGATATGCCGTTCCGTATTGTTGACAGGCACCGCATTGACCGCTGCCGAGACCGTGGTGTATTGCTCGCTCGGCCCCACGGTGAAATGCACATCGGCTGCCGTCGTTTGCACAAAAGCGAACAGCATGAGCGAGGCAGACAAGGCTAAATGGAGCGACAAACGTATGACACTCATACGCCACCCCGTCGGTTGTTCCGCCGCCGAATTAAGTGCATCAGCAGAGTACCAGCCAAGATGCCAGCCGTTGGCTCGGGCACGGCAACCGCTGCCGAGAGTTCACCGGGTTCACCATACTGCAACTCCCAGATTTCCAGATCAGCACTAGTCACCTCGCCGTCTCGATTGGCATCGCCCATGGAGTTGTCACCTTGCCCGGTGAGTCCGTACCCACGTTGCCAAACGAGCAAATCGCGCCCGTCAACATCACCATCCCCATCGAAATCGGCGTTCTCGACGACATTCGCCACAACGCTCAGCACCCCTGCTGACTCAAACGCTGAGACATCCCATGCCAGTCCCGTGTCGAGGCTCGGTAGCATTACCGTAAAACCACCCGTGAGTGAACCAAAGTCGAGCAAATCAAAACTATCACCCTCGATTGGACTGTAACCCAGTAAGGCCACGTCCAGCGTACCGCCAGCAGCAAGAACCCCATCAACGATTAAGCGGTCATAATCCTGTGTGGTCGTCCCGGCAATTTCCAACGCGATCGAACCGCTATTGATCGAGAGATCACCCAAGACATGCGTCACCCCAGGACTCATGCCGGGAGCAATGACTCCGCCATCATTCACAAACGAAAACGCGATCTCATCTGCCGACAATATCCCGCCGGTGATTGTAAATGTGCCCATGGTACCTTTCTCTAACCGCTGGGCACGCAGCAGCCCGCCTGACAAATTGAGTGCTCCCTGGGAAGTTGCCGTGCCACCGATGGTGATTGTCTGCTCAACATTCAGCCAACCCGCCGTGACATTGAACGTCGCCATGTTGCCGGCGTTTGTCGCGACCTTGATCGAACCAGCGTGCTGCCCCACCGCGTCCACGACCACGGTTCCGCTGTTGATGCGCGCCTCATCGAATCTGGAAGGCTGCCAATAAGAGGTCGGCGTCACCACACCTTGCCCTGCAATGTTCACCTGCTGCCCGCTGACCTCCCAATTCTGAATTCTAGCGAAGCGGCTATCTGCCAAGTCGTTCTTAAATTCGATTGCTCCCGGTGCAGGCCAACTAGATAGTTCATTGAGGTATTCCTCAAGGTCCGAATAGCCGTCAGCGTCGAAATCCGCGTTGTTGTTCGCCACGCTCGGATTCAGGCCGTGGAACTGTTCCCAGCTATCGGGCATGCCATCCTGATCCGTATCCCAATTCGCGCTCCGAGTCGTGGCCACCGTTTCCGACAAGACCGTCGCCCATTCGGTTGCCTGAACTCCGATGGTTAAGTCATTAATCAGGCCGCCGGTCCCACTGCGAACAGATTGCACGATTCGCTCATCAATGGGATTTCGACTAGCCCAATTCGCGCCTCCATAGTCCAGCACGCGCTGCAAGGCCACATCCGCGGAATCTAAGACCGAAGTGCTGGCCACGGGAAAGGCCTCGTTGACGAACACCGAAGAGCCAGCATACGCCGTGGGGCTTCCGGACGTGCTGTTAAAAACCGTTCCGTCGAAAATTCCGTCTTTATCAAGATCACGTTTATTCGCGCCGTTTTCGTAGATCTTGGTAATTCCCGTGGGAGTGGCGTCGTCTCCTCCGGTAAAGATGGTTTGTCCGTTGTTGTTTCCTTTGATGTAGTAATTATTGAGAAAATTTGTACTACTGTTTTGGTCCGTACCTGAATAACCAGCTCGATTGATCCAGTTATAAAACACATTGTTTGCCATATTCGTCACGGCCCCGATGGCTCCCGTGACGCTGCCGAGCCGTGGCATCCGAGAGTTGTTATGGGCATAGAGATTGTGATGGAATGAAAGCTGTGTCCCATCCACTTCAGTGGCGATAATGGAACCATAAGAGTGGCCATTGTAGTTCAGACCCTCGTTGATCAAGGCGTATTGAATCGTCGAGTTGGCACCAGCATCGGTTTCCAAAATACCTTCGTCGGTAAACCAACTGGCGGACACGTGATCGACGATCGAATTCGTCAATTGCAAACTAAAGGAATCGTAAGTGAAGCTCGTCGGATTGACCGGGTCTTTGTTAGGACGAACCGTGAGGTTCCTCAAGATCACGTTGTTGCCAGTGAATTTGGTGGCCACGCCGGCAATGGTAATTCCCGACCCAGGCGCGGTTTGGCCAGCGATGGTAATGTTGCTCGCACCCGAACGAAACCAGTATTGGGAACCGCCCCCATTCTGAAAGATCGTGCCACCCACATCGAAGACAATGGTTCTACCGGATGCGGGAGCCGTATTGATGCCGTATTTGAAGCTGCCTGGAGTGATCCCATCCTTGTCGAATTCCAAGTTGGTCACATGGTAAACGTCTCCCCCTCGTCCCCCCGAGGCGGTGGAGCCCGGACCTTCCGCGCCCGGGAAAGCTGGCAACTGTGCGTGAGTGAGTGATGTTGAGTGGACAATCAGCGCGAGCGCAACCAGCAAACTACGAATTCTCATGCCTAGATCCGTTGAAAAACCGAGCAACAGCATCCCTGTTCCAGCGCGGTTTTGAGGAGAAATAGAAAACAAGCGTCCTGCTTTAGTTCAGTTTAGGCATGAGCAAAATTCGCTCAATCATCCATTTCTGCAATAAACAGTCGCAAAAACGCAGTCCAGCCAGTCTTTCGATCCGCGCTTCTCCTGAGCTTACAAGCTGGTCTTGCTAGAAATTTTGAGAGAGGATCGTAATTCCGCGCGATATCAATAAGAGAGTGTCTAGCGCTAGAAGCTCTTCACAATCTACAGTACTGGGCTACGCACTCCTGCGAGTCAGCAGGCCGCAGACCGCCAACAATCCCAACAGCGCCGTGGCGGGTTCAGGGATGTCGTGTGGCTGGCCAGTGGGAATCACTGAGATCGAAAAGCCCTTCTTGTCGATCAAAGCTCCCGTCCCCACGCCAACGGTCGCGGCGTACAGATGATTGTCCACGGTCACCAGCACCTTGGTCACATCATCGGGCAAAGCCACTGAGAGTGTGCCAGTCCAAGCCGTGGCGAAAGAGGGACCGGTCGCATCCGCGGAGTGCAAAAATGAGCTATCGGGAGCAAAACTGTAAAAGTGCGTCGTCGGTGAGGCAACAACACCGAGATAGTTAACCTCCAAAACCTTGATCTCGGCAAAGGCCAATACCGAGGTGAACGCGTCACCCCCAAAGGGTGCATTCAGCAGCGTTAAGCCAATCTCCTCGAAATTCAAGACATCGAGAAAAGCCCCTGGCTTCGCTTCGATCATCAAATGGAGCTTACCGTCGGTTTGATTCGCGGGACCGCCGCTCGTGGAAGTCGCCGAAAAGGCCGCCGTGGGTGTGAAGACCAACTCATCCACCACGGCAAACGGTTGGCCGTAGAGTGGCAAGGGATCACCGGTCGGCGAACCCTCGGAAATGCTTGTGAACCAAACGGAGGCGCCCGTCACATCGGTGTGCATGATATCCGCAACGGCCAACTGACTGACCGAGAGACAAGCAAAGACGGCAAACAGCGACGAGCGAATAGCGGTGTTGTGCATCATGAGTCGACCAGTGAAATGTGCCTGAGTGAGGAGGAAAAATCGTGACGTACAGCGAACCCGATCGCAGGCGACTTCGCGCCAACGAATCAATACGTTGTTAACTGAACACCTGGAGAAAAAGCTTTCCGTGCGTCCCAAATCACCGACGCATTAGCCTTTTGGCATCAGGCAGCACTGGGTGCTGCATCGACTCTCGAAAAATCGTCTTTCGAGGTCGAACACTCCTTCTGAGCGTGAATCCTTGCCTCTCTATTTCACTCTAATCGGCGAATCAGTTTCGTCAATTCTTTTGCGAATTTGTCAAAAGAATCCGCAATTCCAGACGCAATTTAGGCATCTGCCAGGTTAGCCGGCATCGTTCCGATGCCGTATAAACCCTACAACCCGCCAATGAGACCCTGCTGGTAGATCGGCAGATGCCGATAATAGACCTCCAGCATGTACGTCGAGAGGCAAGTGATAAAGAGTCGCCCCCCTTCGCTATCCCAGCGGAAACCCTCGGGATCCCAGCTCCCCCGTTCCCGACCCTCTTTGACCTGCTTTCGGGGAATCAGATCGCGCATCACCTTGTTCCAAGCTTGCCAATGCTTGCCCTCCATGTGATGGCAAACTTGCGTGGCGTAATACCAATAGTAGGCGTCGCGGTCGCTGCGACTCCAATCAGGCAAATTTTCAAGTAGGTAATTCGCACCTTGGAGCAATCGATCATCGTCGCGCTGCCAACCGAGATACTGCCGGCACAACAATCCCTCGGCGGTCATGCTTTTCGAGGGAGGACTCCCCTCCTGATACGAATAGTAGCTGCCGTATTCGTGACTCACCGAATCGAGAAACTTGTTGACTTCCAGCAGGGTTTTGCTCGGCACCGTCAGCCCCGCCATCCGCGCGCTTTGCAACGCCATAACAAACCAACCTGTCACGGATAAATCGCTCCCCGAGCCGGGAAAATACTTCCAACCCCCCTCGGGAGCTTGCACGCTCACACAATAATCGATGGCCCGCTGGGCAGGTTCACGATACCGCTCGTCGCGGGTCATGCCGTAAAGTTCACAAATCGCGATCGAACACAGGGCTTGCGTATAAAGTTGCGCGGTCCCCTGCCCCGTCTGAAAAAAGTTGCCGGTCTCATCCTGCTTGTTGAGCAGCGCCGTCCAACCTCGCGACACATTGTCGGTGAACGGCCCCTTCTTGTCACTCAGCGGTGTGTAACCCGCCCCCTGAAACGCGATGAGTGCCATGGCCGTGGCGGCCTCGAAGTTGTCGTTCGTGGCCCCATCTTGATACGGCCCTTGCAAACTCCACAGACCTTGCCGACCTTGATTTCTAGCGAGCCACTTGAGCGCTTCCATCACCGAACGCTGCGTGCCCCCGGTGCCTCCATAAGCTCCGAGCAAAGCCTGCTGCATCCCCGCTTCACGCCCCGAAAGCGCCAAGCGAATCGGCTCGACTTCGCCGGTGATCGCATCAAACGGCAATAGCGGATCGGCCGCGGTCAACGCCTCGCTGCTGACCTCGGTCACATCGAGATTCGCCTGGGGTTCTAGCGAGGCACTCATGTCGCCATCGGGAACGCCCACCGGCAAGTCCAGTTCTCCCTCAATCGGAATCTCGGAATCAACGGTATCAAACTGGAGCAGAAACCCCTCGGGCAAATTGGGCTCGATCACAATTAGCCCCAGAATGATCACGATCAACATGTGGAATAATGCGCTCACCAACCAAGGCGGCGAATCCTGAATCAAATCCCCCAGCGAAGGAATCACAGGAAGCTCAGGCGAGCCTGCTTCAGCAGGCGGCGCAGGAGGCGCGGGAGGTGACTTCACAGACACCAACAGCGGCGCGGCAGGCGGCACACTCCCAACAACCACAGGCACAACGGGAGCCACACCGACCCTCATCAGGTCGTCGCCCATGCCTACTTGCGGCTCCAAACCAGCCATGAAAACTACTCCGTCCCGTCGCGGCACTTCGCTCCTTGCAGCCCAGAAGTCTCACCCCATGCAGTCTACAAGTCACCCCATAGCGGGGCAAGGAAACGCCGCTCCCAACCGACCTTGCACCAGATCGCCGCCAAGCATGAACACACGTTTTCATCGGAAACCCAGCAAAGAAACCCGGGCACATTTCCGACAGGTTCGACTGTGAGGAATCGTTTATGCCGCTAGTACGGTTTGGGAAAACTACTCACCTGATCCCGCCCGACACATGGCGGATGGGTTCGACATGCCGATAGTCTAGGAACCTAATCCAGAGCTTCCCCGAAACCAGCGGAAAGTGCCACTTCCCTCTGCGGGGCTATGGTGTTAAGATAACAAATCTCATTGTCGCGGGGTGGAGCAGCCAGGTAGCTCGCGAGGCTCATAACCTCGAGGTCGTCGGTTCGAATCCGGCCCCCGCCACTTTTTCTGTCTTCCGAGACACAAAACAAAAATCCCAAGCCATTCCTGGACTTAGGTTACCCGGTCATGCGACCGGAGCGGCTCTTTGCCGAAGCCAAAAGGGGAACGCTAGGGGGGAAGTCTTCGCGACATCCCCCTTTGCGCTTCTTGCAGCCCACGCAAAGACACATGCCGCGCCTCTTTCATCGACCTCCAAAGCACTCTCTCCATAGTCGACTCAACAAGCGTTCGTTCCACTTCTGGAAGGCGCATTTGCTCGGGCCTTATTGATCCAACTAAAGCCCTTGCGCTATAAAGGAATGGAAGAACTCTCGACAGCAGCAATAGCAGGCGAATTCGAAAACAGTTGCGGCTCAATGCGTTGCTGATGCAGGCACCGTTAATGGTTTGACTGTCAGTCGGCTAAGCGTTAAGTGGCTCATCAGAGCAATGGTTACAAATCGTCAAAGGACAATTTTTTGCAAGTGCGGAAGTTGAGCATGCAATTATTCCCAAATAGGATGGTCTCAAAAGGCGCTTGACTTGCTTTGACATGAGACATCCATGAGAGGTCAAATCAAACAGATGGCAAAACACTCAAAGTCGAGGTCGACGAAATGCTGATCGAGTCGTATCATAACACATCATCTTTGCCCTTCGAGGCCGGCGAACACAATCGCGCGGCGTGAAGACCGTCGATAATCAAGAGTTTGCAAAATAGTTAAATTTGTAGAGGAGTCACAACGATGGCGAAAAAGAAACCTAAGAAAACGTGAGAATGTCCCTCCGTTAGTTGAAAAGCCGGTTCCACCGACGTTCACAATATCACGCGGACTTCTGCTCGGCGTCAATGGTCTTCGTATCGAGCACGTCGAGTTGGCTCACCAACAGGTGCAGCTG
>Ga0163152_10004340_pt1 | contig 17608 bp, 16 predicted proteins | sample OliLakLV19MP8IB2_FD_148635 | JGI IMG/M metagenome (GOLD analysis project Ga0163152, IMG submission 148635) | Freshwater microbial mat bacterial communities from Lake Vanda, McMurdo Dry Valleys, Antarctica - Oligotrophic Lake LV.19.MP8.IB-2 | ecosystem: Environmental > Aquatic > Freshwater >... | reverse complement strand
GTCACGACAAACTCGGTCACCATAGGACAAATTGCCCCCACCAACACATGCACGCCACGCTACTGCAGCGCGTGGCCCAATTGCAATCAGGAGACCAGCAGAGCCATACGCCACCGACCGATTCGATTTCCTCTCCAGTCGGGCGGGATTAGGCTGATGCCAACCACGCTTGCCCAATTCTGCTCAAGGGAGTAAGACCCTAGAACTGGTGAATCTCGAATAGACTCTTTGCAGGTGAGCCGACAGAGAAATGATGGGATGATAGTGAGGGAGTGCGCTCTAATGATGAGAAACTATTCGCAGGACCCCGTCACTCAACAGATAGGGGAACAAGGGTGGCCCGACTCACTCCCTCAGCCGAACGCGCTGCCCCGTTTCTGGTGAGCCTGGCACGTGGGAATAACTGCATGGTCTGACCAACCATTCGAGGTCGCCCTGCACGGAGCGGGTTCTTACGTTGGGGGAAAGGGCCTTGCCGTGAAGATTCCATCTCTGCCAAAGTAGTCCGCAGGGACTGCGCAATCAGCCATGAGAGCTTCAAATTAGGGCTCCAATACACAGCATTGCGCACACGATCGACCAAATCCCCAGGAAGGTTGACCGTGAGCCGAACCATTCGAGGCTGTGACGGCCCTGTCTGGTGCAGCCTGGAGGACGGACCCGGTGCCCTCCGACGCTCAGGCTTGGTGAAATGACTCGGAGCTGGCTGCTCAATAGACGACATGGCGTATCCCTTCAGATGGCTCTGAGATACATCGCTCGAGCTATGGCTTGATTTCATCGCTTCGCCTGATGCCGCCGAATGAGGGGACCGCGCCACTAGCAAGGGCAGGACGCGGCCCCGATGGCGGAAGCGTGTGGCGGCGGGAGGGCTCCGAACGGGCATAGTCCAGAGGTAGTCCCACCTGCGTGAGAGGTATGCACCTCTTGAGTGGGGACCCACCGGCGGTTTCGCTTCGCCAAAAATCTTTCAGACGGTATTCATCGCTCACTTACGCTGATGTCAGGCGTGATACGAGAATTACCAAGCAACCCCTGTACCAGATTTTCTCGCTGTCCAAATTTCCCGTCACTAGACTGTAAGTCGTTGAGTCCATGCGGTGAGTCAGGTGTGCGAGAAAGCGAAGCCTTCGGGCAGTGGGTATCTGATTCCGTACACTGCGTATCCTAGAAGATACAGGCCCAGGACAAGCCGTTACACGAAAGGGCCGGAAAGTGAGAAATAGAGCGTGACCTATTGGTGGAGATGTTTCATTGCGGCGGCGCAGAGGAGAATGAAAATGCCGATCCAGAGGGCAGCTTGCTGGAAAGGGATCGCTTCGTAGGATTCTTCTTTGCCTTCTTCTGCATCGTCGGACTTGAAGAGCACCGAGTACAGAAAGAGCGTAAGAAGACAGAGGACGAGAAACAGCTTCACAAAAAAGACGGTCAGATACTTCGGATGATGCTGGATCCCGCTGCCGGTTTGCGCGGTGATGAGCTGATTCACATAGTGGAAATTGATGCCACCGGTAAACAGGAGGACGATGAGCAAGATACCTGCGATTTTCTTGTAATGTTGATAGAACGCATCGGTGATCGGCTTGATATGCTCCTTCGCCACGGCGTGCTTCAACCCAGGAGTCACAGCCATGATGAGGAACGCGATTCCACCGACCCAAATAACGGCTGCCGTCAAGTGCACCCAGTGGTTGAGGATCGGGATCAGTGTGTTGAAGTCTGTGACGAGACTGAGAAACGCGTCCATAGGTCGATGTGGGAGGAGCGAGAGGGCGGGCGTTCACGGCCCCTAGTGGGTACGGTCTCCGGCTCCTCAGTCCTTATTTTACATCGAAATTGAAGACCGGGGCATCGTTACCGAATCGTTTCTTCCGGAGCTCTTCCATCAGCTCAATTGTAATAAGAGGGATGTCATTCTCACGGGCATGCTTTTCAACGCCTTTTTTCACCATGGCGCGCAAGAAGTAGGGAATCCGGTTGAGTCGAGTTTCTGAATCTTCATCCCACGCCACAGAACTTTCTTCCGGCGTATTAAATGCCACTTTGATTTTCTCTCCACCCTTCGGCGTGTAGAGACACCATTGATCTTCGTCCAGCCAGTCTCCGTGATCGACGTAGGGGCGCGCGCGGCAGCCGCCACAGATGTCGGTGTATTCACAATCGCCACATTTACCCTTCAGGTGCGGGTAGCGAAAAGAATTAAACACATCGGACTGTTCCCACAGATCGACGAAGCTGGTCTCGCGAATATTCCCGGCGGAAAGCGGCATATAGGGGCAAGGTGTCAGTTCACCGTTAGGGGTCACGCGCGCGTAGTTCGTACCGGCAAGGCAGCCACCCCCCATATAGCCCGTCGCTTTGGTGATCGGAGAATTCGGGTCTTTCTCATATGCAAGCCGTTTGAAGTGCGGCGCACAACGGGCCCTGACGAGCATGCCCTTGTAATTATCCTGACAATTGACCAGGTAGCCAAGCACCTCTTCGTATTGGGTCGGGGTGATGTCGGTGAGTTCTTCGCCGCGACCGGTGCAGACCATGAAGAAGACATTAAGCACTTTAGCACCAAGCTGGTGTGCCCAATCGATCACCGAAGGCAGCTCCTGGTAGTTCATGGGCTGTGCGCTGAAATGCACTTGGAAAGCCAACCCGTTCCGCTTACAGGCCTCGATGCCGGCGAGCGCGGCCTCCCATGCGCCGGGCACGCCTCGGAAACGATTGTGTTTCTGCGGGTCGAGCGAATCGATACTGATACCCATGCCCATCACGCCGATCTCGACCAAAGTCTTCGCCATCCGATCATCGATCAACATGCCGTTGGTTCCGAACACCACCATGAAACCGAGCTTGACGGCATGCCGCGCGATATCGAGGATGTCGGGGCGGACAAGCGGTTCGCCGCCCGTGATCACGAGGAGGCAGCCCTTATTGACCTCGGCAATCTGATCGATGAGCGTATAGCACTCTTCTGTCGAGAGTTCATCATCCCCGCCCGCGGATTTCGTCGTCGCGTCGAGATAGCAATGATCGCATTTGAGATTGCAACGCTTCGTGAGGTTCAGCGCGATGAGATAGGGCTTGAAGTCATCGACCGTCCGGCCATCGTGCGGCGCAGGAGCCGTGGATGGTGGAGGAAAGAACTGCGAGACCTGCTGCTGAATATTGCCGAACGTCCCCGCCAGAGATGGGGGATTGAAAATTGGAAGTGATTTACCCACGCACGAAGCTCCAGTTATAAGTTCTGAGTTATAAGTTCTGAGTTATAAGTTCTGAGTTGATTAGCTGAAACGAAGTGTATGGCTCCGGAGACAACTCAGAACTCAGCACTCAAGACTCAGCACTTATGATTTCGTCTTGCCGGTCAGGTTGGCAATCATGTCCTTCAGGTTGCCGGTCTTCATGGCTTCCGCCATGTAGTCCTTAGCCTGCTCGATGCCCTCATGAGCCACTTCAGCCGTGATGACCGTGACCCCGAGCTTATCGGCATGTTTTTCAATGAGGGCACGCGTACAGTCGCGCATAAACCCTTCAGGAGCCCGCTCAAGCCGTGACTGCGCTTCGGGTAGCCAGCTGTAGGGAGCGGCAGGGGAAGGTTCCGCCGCGTGGCTATTCCCTTGACCGTTCTCATCCATGGAGGTCGCGCCATTGGTGCCGCTCGTTGCAGCAGCCACGGCAGCCTGGGCTGCGGTGGAGGCGCCGGGTCCTTTATTCGCAAAGATGGGGGTGTAATCCTCTGAGGCCGCTTCCTGGATCATGGGTGCGGCATACTCCAGCGTGATTGTGGTCATGCCGAGTTTGCGAGCAGTCTTCTCGATTTTGGCCTTAGCGCGCCTACGTTGGAAGCCGGCTGGGACCGCACGGATTCCCTCTTTGGCATCTTTCGTCCATTGCATAGGGACATCATCGTAGGCCAGGTCGGTTTCGAGAACCCCTTCCACGTGCGCCGCTGCTTCAAAAAGCTGTTTGTCGACCAGTTTGAAGCGATCGCCTCCTGCGGCGCAGACAGGGCACTTCACAGGTGTCTCGCCCTTTCCGATATAGCCGCAGCCATCGCAGACGAAGTAATTCTGTTTCATCCGGTCCAAATAGGCTTGGGTGCCGGCACTCACTTTCGGCTTTTCTTCCACAACCTCAGTCATCATGCCGCTAAGCGTCGAGCCCATGAGATCCTTCATCACAGATTCGTCAGCCTGCATTTTTTCTCGGTCGATGCCTGCGGCATCCAGACTGCCACCCAGCGCGTGCATGGCATCCATCGCCCCCTTGGGCAGGAGGTCTCCCACGGCTGAATCGACGACCGTGTTGCTGATGATGGTATGGCCCTTTTCGATGGCGTAGCGGTGAATCGCGGTTTTGGCAACCCCTCTGGCAAATACGGGGATCTTTTCCATCCGGCGGAGGGCTTCCTCAGTCCAGGCGATCGTGTATTCCGCCAGTGTGTCGATCGGCGGTACGTGCTTCCTGTTCGACACCAGGATATTGCAGGGCGCGGACCGCAAGAGATTTTCCGTATTGCTGCCGATGTCCATATCCTCGTCGCTGTGCACGCCGATCCGTCCGACGATCAGTAATGCCGGAATATCCTTGCGCACGTATTGAATGATCTTCTCGAAGGCCTTGCCATCCAGCAGGGTGGTCTTGACGTCGGTTTGCTCGGCCTGAGCGAGCTCGCGGCAGATATCGAGGTGCGACTGGTAGATCTTCGCGAGGCCGCTATCAATGATTTCCTCGTGCAGCTTTTCCTGCTCTTTGAATCGGAACACCTTGCCTGCTTCCTCATTGAGCACACCTGAGATACTGTGAAAGGCGGCATAGTGGAAATAGGGGTCGAAGGCCGAAATAGCTTCGACCGGCATGTTGAAAGCCTTGCCCAGCGCGAGGCCGGTCATGAGCCCGCCGAAGGAATAGGGGCTGCCGTCCACCGCCACCACGATTCTCCCGCCGGTCATGGGCTGGATTTGCTTGATAATCAGCATGTCCGAATTCCGCACACGACGCAGCACGCGCTCGGTATTGCTGCCGATGACGCTATCCTTCACGGCGCCGACACCCAAGGCCCCCATGATCACCAGATCATAGGCATTGGTATTGATGTCTTCGGCCAGCACTTTCCAATTCCGGCCTTCGAGCGAGCGGCGCTCGATCGGAAGATTGTTTTCCGCGCATTTCTTATCGACATAGTCGAGGTAGGAATCGGTGATAATCTGGAGGCCACGGGTAATCAGCGAATCGTGGATTTGGCGCTGCCGGTCGAGTTCTTTTTCATCATGGTACTCTTCGGGCAAACCTGCTTCCATTTGCTTGAAGCGTTTGTCATGCATTTTGGCTGCATAGACATGGCTACCCACGATCTTCGAGCCGAAAGCTTTGGCAAAATGAACTCCGATATCGACGGCCGTATTGGAATGGTCGGAGTTATCGACCGGGACATAGATCGTCTTATACATCGAGATGTCTCCTCAAGATACCCTCCAGGCCAGGGCGAACGAGAGTAATTCTCAAAATTTCCAAATGGTTGACGTGCTTCTCTACCCTCAAAGAACGCCCATGCTAGCACCGGTCTGAATTCGAATGCAAGGTGTCGATGGGGACTGGTGGGACGACGTTAGGATGCCGGGGTCGCGACGGATTTTTCGCTCGACTCTTTTGCGGTGCGAATGGATTGTCGGGAACGGAGTATTTCTTCTAGGGACAAGAGGGCATCTCGTCCGGAGTTCCCCTCGATCCCTCGAATCAAATTTGCATCGGCGTAGGGGCCTGATTCTTTTGGGGCTTGGGACAGGGAGCCCGTCCACTTCCGTGGATCCCTACTACCATCTTTTCGTTCCCAGGCCATGAGGCAAGCCTTGGCGATAAACGAGTTCAGCGACGCCGGGTTATAGAGGAGCTTTCTGATACTCGTCGGAGTCAGCATCAGGGGGTTATAACCGGCCGAGAGGTAACCCTCCTCTAACAGCCGTTCTTCCAGATCGGTGTTCGGCTGAATGCCTAAAAAGAACATGAGGGGGAAGACGCGCTCCTCACCCAGGATCGCGGCGACCTTCTTATAGGACTCCACGCTTTGGAGCAATGACTCCTCGGTTTCTTTTGGCCGTGTCTGTTCAATTTGCGCGTTCAGGTCAATGATATGTCGCCCTAGATTGTCTTTGGCCGAGTATATGCAAACGTGAGGTTTTCAAGATCGCTGCTGCTGAGCGCAGCGACGTACAAGGCCTGTGGGCGAGCCAAAGAAGCTTCACGCCCCAACCCTCCTCAACATCCGGCGTTGATCTGATGGATGAGATTTTCTATTTCCTGGGAAAGTCTGGTTGGTTCGTCAAGCTAGCACCAGCCCTAATAATGCCACAGCCGACAATGACGACATCATAGTCGGCATTACTGGAGAGCTAGAGCATCAATGGCACTCATGATCGTACAAGCCTGTCACCCGTCTGCGTAGACAACATCTCACTCGTAGGGACATTGGCATGCACTGCCCGAAACATGCCAAAGCGACACAGCCCCGCCCCAAATGCCAGATGCATTAACAGGAACGTGGGCACTTCTCGCAATGATTTAATGAACCCGATCACGCCAAACCGAACAATCCCTGCTGGACGGACCATTCCCTGCCAGATGGAATCGAGCCATGAGGGTAAGGTTTCGGCAGTCCAATCCGCTGTGGTCACTTTACCCGCCACCAGTCCAGTTGCCTCCAGTAATTCTGAAAACCCTTCAATGCTGGAAAATGCTGGATGAGACCACTGATCCAACAGTTGCCGCATCACTGGCTTTTCCCAAAAATTGAGTGGAACCTGGCGATCGTCCCGCTGATTCCAATCGGCAACAACCAGAATTCCACCCGGTTTCAGAACGCGCATTAACTCTCTTGCAAATTGTGCCTTATCCGGCATGTGCGGTCCTGCCTCGACCGACCAGACCACATCAAAACTGGCATCGGGGAACGACAGTGCCAGCGCATCATCGACCTGAAAGTGGGCATTCACCTCTGAGGAGGTCAGTTCTTGAGCACGTCTGACTTGCTGAGGGCTGAGGGTGATACCTGTGACAGCAAAGCCATAATCCCGCGCCAGAATGCGACTGCTGCCGCCAATGCCACAGCCCACATCTAAAACCGTCGTACCGGAAGGAAGCTTGTCTAACCCACCCCAATGCACCATTTCATGCACAAAGTCTAACTTGGCTTTGAGAAAGTCCTTTTTACGGGGTGGAGAGCCATAGTGTCCCAGATGTATATGTTCACCCCAGTAGAACTCTAGAATGCCGTCATTCGTCCAGTCATCATAGGAATTGGCGACAGAATCGGCAGACTGATATTTGCGGGGAAATAGCAAGTACAGCACTAATCCGATCAGTAGTAAGACCAGGAGAAGGACGATCGCTAATATGAAAATGTTCATCATATCGAATGTCTGAATGAACGTGATTTCATTAACATTTATGAACAATACAAGGAAAGTGACACGAGGAAACTAGGGAGCACCGCACGCTCATTATTGATGTGCCAACAGAGGCGAAAAGTGGCGTAGATTAGCCTCGGAAATGCTGCTAAGTCAATGCGAAGGGCCTTGGAATCTCAGGCGGCGCCCGATGAAAGGCATGCTCACGGGTCCGGTGACTATTCTCCAGTGGTCATTCGTCCGCGACGATCAGCCGCGTCAGGATACCTGTCGCCAGATCGCGCTTGCGCTTCGCGGGAAGTTGCTGATTTAGAACGGGCGGGCATCGCGATGATCCGATGGATGAACCGACGATTCGCGAAAGACTCCCCCGCCGCCGCCAGGATTGGAAGACCTATCTGCGCTGGGCGGTCGACGCCTTCAACCTGGCCACGAGCGGAGTTCAGGACGAGACACAAACTCACACCTACATGTGCTATTCGGAATTCGGAGACATCCTAGAGGCCATCGCTGGGCTGGATGCCGATGTCATCTCCATCGAAATGTCTCGTTCGAAGATGGAACTCCTAGCGGACTTTGCCCGGTTCCGCTATCCGAATGCCATCGGTCCCGGAGTCTATTACGTTCATTCTCCGCGTGTGCCAACCAAACAGGAGATGGCCAATCTTCTCCTCCGTGCCGAAGAAGTCCTCTTCACTGAGCAGCTCTGGGTGAATCCGAATGCGGACTCAAGACGCGCGGATGGGCCGAATTGGAGACGGCACTGGTCAACATGGTCGAGGCGGCAAAATCGGCTCGACACCATGTTGGGTGGTATGACATCATGAGTGATGGGCCGCTCGATCCCTCCCGCTGTCCGCTCTGTCGCAACAGAATAAATGCGCATGGTGGAAGACAGCGGGACCTGCTGGTGCTTTGGGTCGTCTAAGCCATCAGAGATGCTCGACCAGGTGCCCACCAACCCATCGGCCTTGCAGATCTTTGTCAAGCCTGTCTGAACATCATCTAGCCAATGAATAAGGGAATGATCGAAACGGACGTAGCGATTGTCGGCGCGGGCGGCGGCGGTGCCGTCTTAGCCCTGGCACTGGCAAAGCAAAACATTCGCACAGTGGTAGTCGATCAGGCGGGCAGTCCGTCTAAAAGTTTGCGGGGTGAGATTATCCAACCGAACGGGCAAGAAGTCCTTGACCGCTTGGGCGTCTTATCGTCATTGCCGGCCGATGCCACGCTGTCCGTGCGCCATTTTCATTTTTGCCGGGCCGGGGGCATGCGTCTTTGCAGCTTCGACTATGGCGACTTGCCGGCACCGTACAACCGTGCCATCGTGACCCTCGCCAACGTGGCCCACCATGCGATCATCGCGGCAATACAGCAACAGAAGAGCGTGACACTTCACTACGGAACCTCTTTCACAGGACTCATACTCGAGGACGATCGGGTTGTTGGATTATCGACGAAAGGACAGGATGGCCCACTCACGATCCGTGCAAAGGTTGTCGTCGGTGCTGACGGAGCATTTTCGAAAGTGCGTGAAGCGCTCAAGATCCCCGTCGATCTGCATCTCTATCCTCATGGATATCTGATTGCGATACTGGAGTCGGACGATCAGATAGTGGAATCGTTCTTCTACGTTGGAGACAAGTCCATCTTGGGACTGTTTCCGGTGACAGGAAAGAAGGTTTACATTTTATACATGATTCCCAAAGATTCGATGGAAGCCGTGAAGCAGCAGGGGATCCCTGCGCTCCAGCAGACATTGAGCCGGATCGCACCGCCGTTTACCCGGCTCTTTCGGAATCTGCATGATTGGAGTCAGGTCGCATATCTGCCGACGGGTCGGGTGCGTACGCCAAGATGGGTGGCAAATGGAGCCGTCCTGATCGGTGATGCTGCCCATGCGATGAATCCCCACGCATCGCAGGGGCGCATGCAGGCGATGGTCGATGCCATTGCGCTATCCGATCTCATACCAAGTTGTCTCGCCGACAAGGACTATTCGGCTGCCAGATTGAGTGCATTTGAACGTGCCAGGCGACCGCAAGTGAACATGCTCCAACACTTGGCCGATCAACAAGTGTTCTATTGGGATACTGGGAATCCGGTGGTGGCCTTCATCCGCGATCGTGTGTTTCAGACACTAGATCGAAATGCACGGCTACGTCATCAGGTCCTATCGACGACGGCGGGGTTGCGAACCGTGTCGCCATTTAGCGGGATCGATCGGATGATTGCGGCGGGGTTATTTCCCGATATCCGGTCGCACGAACGATCTCAATAGTCGATCTCGTCATGAGAGCTTACTCTGGAATAACGTCCCATGACACCGGAAGAAGCGCGTGCCCACTACAATTTTATCCTGACCCTCTACATACGGAAGGCTGAGTCCTTCGGCCCTCGGTACCTTCCGGGAGCCTCAGAATGAGCTGGTCGGCAAAAGCGGTAAAGGCTCCACCAGCGATCATAATCTGCGCCTTCGGGAACTCCTTCGCGATCAACCAGGGATAGGAAAGCGCCGCCCGGATATGACTGTAGTAGCGGTAGAGCTGTTTCACTCCCGCAAACGAAGCGGCGACCCGCTTGAGCGGATTGCTCGCAAAATAGAAATTAAAGGCATGTTCCAGCGAGGAATCTCCCTCGTGCGGAGAAAAGATCTGAATGTCGCGCCAGGAGAAACAGACAAGGTCGGGTTTGAACTCAGTGGTGGCATCGCGGACTGCACTGATTCGCTGGCCGTCAGGAAAGAGGGGAGAGATCGAGAATACGCTGCCGTACATCCGGCTTGCGCCGATGAATAAAATCGGCGAGATAGGTTACCCCGATGGGGTAGACCTTCTTGCACGGCAGAAAGATGTAAAGGATAGAATTCATAGTCTAAAAGTCGTCAAGTCTGAAAGTCATAAAGTCGAAAGCCAATGACATGATGACTTGACGACTTTATAGACTTTCCGGCTATCATTTCGTGGCTACATGAATCGCCACGATCCCGCCACTTAGGTTGCGATACGTGACTTGCCGATAGCCTACATCGAGGAGCATCTGCTTCAATCGTTCCTGGTCCGGGAAGTTCCGAATGGAGGCCGGAAGATATTCGTAGACGCCGGTCGTGTCATGCGCCACCTTCGTGCCGATCCAGGGAAGCAGCCGGAACGAATACCAGTCATATAGGGCCCGCAGCCATCCAAATACAGGTCGGGAGAACTCCAGGCACACAAACCGGCCGCCTGGTTGCAAAATACGGTGAATGTCCGTGAGCGCTTGCCGAAGGTCGCCGACGTTTCTCATGCAAAACCCTGTGGTCACGGCATTGAAAGTCCTATCGGGAAACCCCAGGTGTTCGGCGTTGGCTTCGAGACAGGTAATCTTCTTTCCCAAGCCACGCCCAGTGACTTTCTTGAGCCCCTCGACAAGCATGGCATGGTTCAGGTCGGAGGCAATGACACGGCCATTGTCCCCCATACGGGGTTCGACCAACAACGCCAGATCGGCTGTGCCAGAGCCGACATCGAGTGCCCGGCCTCCAGTCGTGACGGGGACATAGGAGGCAGTAATCTTCTTCCACCGATAGTGCAGCCCAAAGCTCAGGAGCGTGTTGTTGAGGTCATAGACGCCTGCAATCGACGTAAACATCCGCTGAACGGCTTGTTCGCGGGCCGAGCCAGTCCAAGTCGACACGGCGAGCGGGGCCGCTGGGGAGTCGGTCCCCTTCTGAACAGGCGGTGTATCCACATGTACCATCGTAGCGTGGTAGCACCCGGCTTCCGGGTTTGTCAAGGTAGCCAAGTCCTCATGCTATAATCCCGCCCCTGATGCATAACTCAATCGTTATTAAGGGCGCGCGGGAGCACAATCTCAAGAACATCGACGTGACGATCCCGCGCGACCGGCTCGTCGTGATCACAGGGCTGAGCGGATCGGGCAAGTCGTCGCTGGCCTTCGATACCATCTATGCCGAAGGGCAACGGCGGTATGTCGAATCGCTCTCGGCCTATGCCCGGCAGTTCCTCGAACAGATGGGCAAGCCCGACGTCGATTCGATCGAAGGGCTCTCGCCCGCCATTTCCATCGAGCAAAAGAGCACCAGCCACAATCCCCGTTCCACGGTCGGCACCGTCACGGAGATTTACGACTACCTCCGCCTCCTCTTTGCCCGAGTCGGACGCCCCTCCTGCTTCCAGTGCGGCGAGGAGATTACCGCGCAGACGGTGCAACAGATGGTCGATGCCATCGGCCTGCTGCCGGAGGGAAGCAAGTTTCAGCTCTTGGCTCCGATCGTCCGCGGCAGGAAAGGCGAGTATCGGAAAGAACTCCTCGACATGCGCCGGGCCGGCTACGTCCGAGCGAGGGTCGATGGCAGGTTGATGGACTTGGGCGAGGACATCTCGCTCGATAAACAGAAGAAACACACCATCGAAATCGTGGTCGACCGGCTGGTGATGAAGCAGGGCGAGGCGATGGCGCGACGGTTGGCCGATTCGGTGGAGACCTCGCTGAAACTCGCCGGTGGGTTGGTCGGAGTGCTGACGGACAGCGGGAATATATCGCTCTATAGCGAAAAGCTGGCCTGCATACGCTGCGGTGTCAGTTACCCGGAAATCACGCCGCGTGTCTTTTCGTTCAATAGCCCGCATGGGGCCTGTCCTGCCTGCGACGGCATCGGCTACGCGATGACACCCGGCTCTTCTGACGATGAGGATTTCACGTTGCTGGAACCCTGTGAGGTCTGCAGGGGCGCGCGTCTCCGGCCTGAAAGTCTGTCCGTTAAAGTGGCCAAACAGTCGATCGCGGAGGTGACCCATCTCTCCGTACGGGCCGCTGCCGAATTTTTCGGATCGTTGAAGTTTACCGAGCGTGAACTGATGATCGCCCAGCGCATTTTGAAAGAGATTCGTGAACGGCTCGGGTTTCTCGTCAATGTCGGTCTGGATTACCTAACGCTAGATCGAGCCGCCGCCACGTTGTCCGGTGGAGAAGGGCAGCGCATTAGGCTCGCCACGCAAATCGGCTCCGGCCTTGTCGGCGTCCTCTACATCCTTGACGAGCCGTCGATCGGCCTCCATCAGCGGGATAATCGGCGCTTGCTCCAAACCCTGCTGCGTCTGCGCGACCTGGGCAACACGGTAGTGGTGGTGGAGCACGATGCGGAAACCATGATGGCAGCGGACCATCTGCTGGATATGGGGCCGGGCGCTGGCACACACGGAGGCCAAGTCATTGCCCAAGGCACACCGACCGACGTCATGGGGAATCTCGACTCGCTGACGGGCCAGTATCTCCGCGGCACACAGATGGTCAGCCTGCCTCGCCGCCAGCGCAAGGCCAAGGGCCTGCTGTCCATCGTGGGCGCCAAAAAACACAATCTCAAGGGGATGACCGCCAAGATTCCGCTCGGCCTGCTCACCTGCGTGACGGGCGTGTCTGGTTCTGGAAAGAGTACGCTGGTGCTCGAGGTGCTGTTCCATTCCCTCTCCCAATTGCTCTATCAGAAAAAACCGAAGATCGATGGCTGCAAGGAGCTTCTCGGTGTCGAGGCGCTGGATAAAGTGATCGACATCGACCAGGCCCCGATCGGCAGAACTCCGCGCTCGAATCCTGCGACCTATACGGGTCTGTTTGGTTTCATCCGGGATCTCTACTCCAATCTCCCCGAGTCCCGTGTTCGAGGCTATAAGCCTGGCCGCTACAGTTTCAATGTGAAAGGCGGACGCTGTGAGGCCTGTCAGGGAGATGGGTTGATCAAGATCGAGATGCATTTCCTCCCGGATGTCTATGTGACCTGTGAGGTCTGCAAGGGCCTGCGGTACAACCGTGAGACGATGGAGATACACCATAAGGGGAAGAGCATCGCCGACGTGTTGAATATGACGGTGGACGATGCCGTGGAGTTCTTCGAGCATATCCCGTTCATCAAGCGGAAGCTCGACACCTTGCATGATGTCGGGTTGCACTATGTGAAGCTTGGCCAGTCGGCCACCACGCTGTCAGGGGGTGAGGCGCAACGAGTCAAACTCTCACGCGAACTGTCGAAACGTCCGACCGGGCGCACGATGTACATTTTGGATGAACCGACGACCGGGCTTCATTTTGCCGACGTGCAACGGTTGCTGGACGTGCTGGATCGACTGGTCGAGGCGGGCAACACTGTGGTCGTGATTGAACATAATCTCGATGTGATCAAGAACGCAGATTGGATCATTGATCTCGGTCCGGAAGGCGGCGATCGCGGCGGTGAAATCGTGGCCGAAGGGTCACCGAAAGAAATCGCCAAGTCGAAACGGTCGTACACAGGGCAAGTGCTCAAAGAAGCGGGGGTGGGATAAGTACATGCAGTTGAAGGGATCGCTCGGCCACAATGAAGTCTGTCCGGTTCTGCACCAGAATGTCGAAGACCAGCCTTTCTTGATCAACGGCACGCCACAGGCATTGGAACTGACCGTTGATCTTTAGGTATTCCTCATCCAGATGCCAGGTATCTCCAGCTGGCCCACGGCACAGACGCAGTCGTGTGGAATAGTTGCATCCTAGCTTGTCGCACCACCAACTTGGCATCGAACCAATGACTCCGAGGAAGCACCGTGGATCCTGAGTTGGTCACGCGAATTGCGAACAATCCGAACTATCAGGCGCTGAAGGCCAAGCGAACCCGCTTCGGCTGGTGGCTGACCCTGGTGATGATGATCGCCTACTACGGCTTCATTCTGCTGGTGGCGTTTAACAAGAGCTTTCTGTCACAGAAACTTGGCGCCGGCGTGATGACCCTGGGCATTCCGATCGGCTTTGGCATCATCCTGTTCACGATCGTGATCACCGCGTACTACGTGAATCGCGCCAACCGCGAGTTCGATGCATTGTCCGACGCCATTGCCAAGGAGTTGTTGAAATGATCGGCCTGCCTCGCACGTATCTCAATGCAGTGCGGTTCGGGCTGACTGTGGCCGCGTTCTTTGCTGTTGCTGCATCGGTGTATGCCGCAAGCCCGGATGTCGGCCAAACACAGAAGCAGGCGATCAACTGGACGGCAATCTGCATGTTCGGTGTGTTTGTATTGCTCACGCTGTTCATCACGAAATGGGCGGCGGCCCGAACCAAGTCGGCGGCTGATTTTTATACAGCAGGTGGCGGCATTACGGGTTTCCAGAACGGCCTGGCGATTGCCGGTGACTACATGTCTGCGGCATCGTTCCTGGGAATTTCTGCAGCGGTGATGGCCAGTGGCTACGACGGCCTCATCTACTCGATCGGCTTTTTGGTCGGCTGGCCGGTACTCACGTTCCTGATGGCCGAGCGCCTGCGCAACCTCGGCAAGTTCACCTTCGCCGATGTCGCCGCCTTCCGGTTCAAGCAGGCGCCGATCCGCATCTTCGCGGCCTCTGGCACGCTGGTGGTGGTGGCGTTCTACCTGATTGCGCAGATGGTTGGCGCCGGCCAGTTGATCACGCTCCTGTTCGGTCTCGACTACTGGATGGCGGTTATCATCGTCGGCGCGCTGATGATGATCTACGTGTTGTTCGGCGGCATGACGGCAACTACCTGGGTGCAGATCATCAAGGCCTGCATGCTGCTGGGTGGCGCAACCTTCATGGCGTTCATGGTGCTGTTGAATTTCGGCTTCAGCCTGGAGGCGATGTTTGCCAACGCGGTCGAGATCAAAGCCGGCCTGGCCACAGCCGCGGGCAAGACATCGGCCGAAGCAGCGGCTGCCGGCCAGTCGATCATGGGGCCGGGCAACTTCGTCAAGGACCCGATCTCGGCGATCTCGTTCGGCATGGCGCTGATGTTCGGCACGGCCGGCCTGCCGCATATCCTGATGCGTTTTTTCACGGTACCGAGCGCCAAGGAAGCGCGCAAGTCGGTGATGTGGGCGACCGGATGGATCGGCTATTTCTACCTGCTGACCTTCATCATCGGTTTCGGCGCGATCACCTTCGTGCTGACTAACCCGGAGTTCCTCGATGCCAACGGCGCGCTCAAGGGCGGCAGCAACATGGCGGCGGTACACCTGGCCAACGCGGTGGGTGGCAATGTGTTTCTCGGCTTCATCTCGGCCGTAGCCTTCGCCACCATCCTGGCGGTCGTTGCCGGTCTCACGCTGTCGGGTGCGTCAGCCGTGTCACATGACCTGTACGCAACGGTCGTCAAAGGTGGCAAGGCCGACGGCGCTTCCGAGTTGCGGGTGTCGCGCATGACCACGGTGGCGCTGGGAATCCTGGCCGTGTTGCTGGGTATCGTGTTCGAGAAACAGAACGTGGCGTTCATGGTGTCCCTGGCGTTCGCAGTCGCGGCATCCGCCAACTTCCCAGTGTTGTTCATGTCAGTGTTGTGGAAAGATTGCACGACCCGCGGCGCGGTCATCGGCGGTTTTCTCGGGCTGATTTCATCGGTGCTGCTCACGGTCGTGTCGCCGTCGGTGTGGGAAGCGACCTTGGGCTATCCGAAAGGCAGCGCCTTGTTCCCGTACGCCTCGCCGGCGCTGTTTTCGATAACGATCGGATTCGTGGGCATCTGGTTGTTCTCAATCCTTGACCGAAGCAGCCAGGCAGCAAAGGACCGTGGCGGCTTTCTGGCACAACAGGTGCGCTCGGAGACCGGCATCGGCGCGACGACCGCATCCAGGCACTAAACCTAGCCCGGAATACTCATGAAGGTTCGTCGCGAAAGCGTGCAGACGCGACGGGCACTCGGAGACATGAAACCTTGAGGCATACTCGTGCAGTATGTCGAAGAGGTGAACGGCGAGACTGCCTGTCCTAGCAGCGTATCCGCGCTTGCAGCATAAGCTTCATGAATCATGCGGGCTATGGGCGCCAGAAGGCCTCCCAATCTTCTTGCCGGATTTGCAGCGCTCGAAGGACATCGACCGGAAGACCAGTCGTTACCTGAGCCTGGGCTTCGTACCCCACGATTTGTTTGTGCAAAATAAACGCCATGGCTTTTAAATGCTGGAGACTCAGCCGGACTGTGGCCACTCGTTCAATAGGCGGGGGAACACCTGGCGCGACCGGATTGGCTCCCGAAACCTGAAAATTCAGCGTGCACCCGAGCGGCCCAAGGTTGAGTTGAAATTGGTCGGCATAGACATCAGGGGTTTCAGCCATACGTCCTCCTAGAAATTTGGGTTGTGTGAGCGACGCGATATTAGCGTTCATCCTGGGAATTGGTCAATGGAGTCTCCCCGATACCAGTATCGGCTGCTCACATCGATCAACTGACAGATTCCCACTCTTTTCTGCTTGAAGCGACAAGAGCTAATTCGTAAAATGCCGCCTACTTCTTGTCGATCTTGCGGAGGGACCGACCAGGCGGAGCTGTGAACAATCCGGCGTCTCGTATTTCAGCAGGCCAAAATCGTGAACGGTAACGCGGGGCGCCTGCCCCATCACACCAAGGACAAAGCGGTCTATGCCATCTAAAAAAGAATCACGCGGGCAGGCAAAGGACGGATCCAAGCCGTCAGAATCCACTCTAACGGCCGGCACTGTCGGGGATTTTGAGAAGCTCGGGGTGTTCTATCTCGGCTGCCCATACGATCTGGTCGCGAAGCAGGCAAAGCCCGGCTGGTTGCTCTACGACTCCAAAGACTTGGTCACGCACGCCGTCTGCGTCGGAATGACCGGCAGCGGAAAGACCGGTCTCTGCATCGGGCTGCTCGAAGAAGCAGCCATCGATGGGATTCCCGCCTTGATCATCGACCCCAAGGGCGATCTCGCCAATCTGATGCTGAACTTTCCGCAACTGCGCGGGGAAGATTTCGCACCGTGGATCAATGAGGACGATGCCCGCAAGAAGGGCCTCACGCCGGCAGACTACGCGACACAACAAGCCGACATGTGGAAGAACGGTCTGGGGGACTGGGGCCAGAGTGGCGAACGAATTCAGAAGCTCCGCGATGCCGCCGATGTCGTCGTCTACACGCCAGGCAGTAACGCGGGCATTCCCGTGTCCATCCTCAAGTCCTTTGCGTCGCCACCGCAAGAGATTCTCGACGATCCCGAAATGCTGCGCGAGCGAATCAGCACGACGGTGACGAGTCTGTTGGGTTTCATCGGTGTCGAAGCCGACCCCATCAAGAGTCGCGAACACATCTTGCTCTCGACGATTCTCGGCCACACGTGGAAAGCAGGACAGGATTTGGATCTGGCGACATTGATCCAGCAGATCCAGACGCCACCAGTTACCAAAATCGGCGTACTTGATCTGGACTCGTTCTATCC
>Ga0163152_10004338_pt1 | contig 17615 bp, 11 predicted proteins | sample OliLakLV19MP8IB2_FD_148635 | JGI IMG/M metagenome (GOLD analysis project Ga0163152, IMG submission 148635) | Freshwater microbial mat bacterial communities from Lake Vanda, McMurdo Dry Valleys, Antarctica - Oligotrophic Lake LV.19.MP8.IB-2 | ecosystem: Environmental > Aquatic > Freshwater >... | reverse complement strand
AATAACCCAATAGGAGTTCATAAAAGAAGTGATGCCCGAATAATCTATTACATTGCCGCCTGCAATATTGCCTGAAGAAGCAGGGTAATTATTGGGTGCAGCAGATATGCGTGTTATCACCAAATCGCCATCAGGGACAGCACCTGAACCTAATTTTATTTCTACTTCAGGTGTTTCTACTCCCCAAAAACTTACGATTTGTCCAGCTGTATTGGCAGGCAAGCGCATAGAGTACCCGTCACCCAAAGCTTGGTCAGCGTTGACAAACATGCCTATAGTGCTGAGGGTTATTGTACCACCATCCTCTAAGTTTTCGCAGATAATCCCTGTATTTTCATCAAAACGGTAGTAAGCCGTTAAATCTTTATAATTCGGGTGCGATTCATTTGCACGAAGGTTCATCATCTCTGTGATAGTATTGGCACTTAATGTGGTATCCCACAAACGAAGCTCATCTACACAGCCATGCCATGTGTTCGTGCCTATCAAGTCTTTTGATATAAGCATGTTGATGCCTGCTCCAAGTGTACCAGTATTGGAGGTATTCAAAGAAGCGTCTAATTTGCCATTGATGAAAAGTTGTAACTTGCCTGTGGATTTATCACGTGTAACAGCCACATGATACCATTTATCTGGACTTACAGTGGCGGTACTTTGTATAGTATGGTCTGTTCCGCTTCCATCTCTTACACCAAAAGCGAATTTATTATCCAAAAGGCTTATACCATAATCGTTTTTACTGGTAAGGGATTCCATCGCTAAGATACGCCTTCCTTCTGTCCATTTGGCACCTGCTTGTGTGGTATTGGCAGGCATTTTTATCCAAAACTCTATTGTAAAGTCATCGCCTGCCGAAGTGTTTGGAGCGGTAGCTGTTTTAGTAGTGCCATTTACGTCAAGTGCTTTTCCGCCATTGAGTGCATTAGACATAAGAGTGCTGCCCTGCGCGAGTACGAACTCGCCTGCTACTACATTTTTTCGCCCTAATTTCTTGCTATTTCCATTTGTTACACCTCCGTAGGGCAGCCATAGCAAACCATTGGGATTGTCGCGCCTACAGAAGCGAAGCGCGTTGCCTTGAGTTACGTCTGTATTGGAATCAAAATTGTACACCATCTTAAAATTAGGATTTGTGCCTCCTATTATAAACACACCCCAATAACGCGAGGTAAGCAACGCCCCACAGTTGGCAGGAGGAAGCAAGTAATTCGGCGCTTCTTTTACTTTGTAGATATGAAAACCCGCGGGTGAGCCTTTCATGCTTTTAACTTCAAATTTGTCTGTATCAGTTAATGTGCCGTCTTCACCACCATAGATAGACACAGAAATATCACCTAAAGGAGCGTTAGAAACTTCCCAAACAGGGGTATTCATCAACATGCCATCAGCAGTAGCATCTTTTGCTTTATTTTCTGTGATAGCCCCCAATTTTTCATCAAAACGGAAGTATGCTTTTAAGAAGTTTTCAGTACCTATTAACTTCTTGCACATGTTATCACGAACCTGTGTTTGTGTGAGGGCTGTTTCCCAAAAGCGTACTTCATCGATGCTACCATTGAAAGCAGTTGTATTGGCTATAGAGTCGTTTCCTATTTGCAGTCCACTTGTAGGTGCAGCAGGCACGTTGCCCGTAGTACCTGAATAGACAACACCATTCACATACAACTCGTATTGGTCATTTACAGCATTAACCAACGCAATGTGTGTCCATTTGTTGATAGGCAATGAAATATTGGTGTTTTTTAATGTGTCATCATATCGCACCAATAATTTTGTGCCTATTCCTTGCTCCACCAGAATTCCCCATCCATCAGAGCCGCTATTACCCACCTGAATAATAGATTGGTTATCAGTGAGGCTGGCTGCCTCTAAACGCACCCATGCTTCCATAGTTATGTTGCCGCTATTTGTGGTAGGTATGGGGCTTTTTACATATTGATTGATACCATTGAAGCGCAGGCTATTTCCACTTCCTGCAGGCAAGATAGGAGAAGTCATTTTGACATTGGAGTTGGGCGAAGTAACAGCAGGAGATATCGTGTAACTGCGTACTCTATAATAGTATATCGTATTGTCGCTAAGTCCACTAAGTCCGCTTACTATTTTAGTGTTGGTTGTACCTATAGGCACATTTAAGTCATTGTAACCTGATACAAAAGAACTGAAGTTACTTTGCGTAGATACATCTAACTTATAGCCATCGCTCCCTGCTACTATCTGCCAATTTGCACTAAAGCCTGTAAGCGTTACATTCGTGGCTGTAGTCGCTATAGGTTCACTAAGCAACACGAAAATAGTGAATGTGGTTTCAGGAGTAATGTCAGTGAATATACCATCTGCTGTTGGAGCTATGCCACTGAAAACGCTTGTTCTTGTAACTCCCCAGCTTTGCGTACTTAAACTGAAGCTACTCAGGAAGAAGAGTAGGTAGATGAGTATTTTTTTTAAATTTTTCATAAAAATTTTATTTTGATTGTAGTATAGGTTAATATAGTAAACGACTGGAGTTAAAATAAGTTATTTTTCTTACATGAAAAAATATGCCTTGTCTATCATAAATACACAGAATAGTTTGTGAATCGCTTTGGCACGTGTACGTGAAAGTATGCTTGGGGCTTGTAAAGAGGCTTTTCAAAAGAAAACTAAAAAATAAGCGAAATTTTGCACACATCAAAAGAAAAATGCTTTTTTTACTGCCAGAAACGCTTTTTCTTCTGATTTCCCAACTTTGCATACTCGAACCAAAGTTACTCAAAAAAAAGTGTAACTAAATGATTATTTCAAATTTTTATTTTAGTTGCATCGTAGGTTTGTATAGTATATAAGTTTTACCCTTCTATAGTAAGCAATTTTTGTTAAAATAAATTATTTTTCTTACATGCAAAGCTATGCCTTGCCTGCCATAGATACACAAGACAGTTTGTGAATTGCTTTGGCACGTGTACGTGAAAGTATCCTTGGGGCTTGTAAAGAGGCTTTTCAAAAAATATTTTTTGGAAGCACTTCAATATTGATGATAATAGGCTACCTTGCATCATTAAGCTAAAACTAAATACCTTATTATGAGTACGAAACAAACCAAAATAAATTTATTTCCCCTCCACAGTTTAAATGGATAGAACAAAACACAAACATAGATGGAGAGATGGCTAATGAGTATTCAAGTAATTTTGTCCCACTTGGCGCACTTAACAACGCAGATTGAAAGTATTAAAGTCCAAGCAAAAAGGGGGTGCGTTGTCAGTTTTAGTAACAACTTGTCATATTCATAAACAGGCAAGGTGTTGAAGCAGAACTGTTGAGTTGTAATTTTGGGCAGGCAAGTTGCCAAATATTTAACCCATTGCTTTGCCTACCCGCTCTTTAAAAAGGACAAAAACCATATAATCTGCTCCTCCCTCCAAATTGGAGGGAGGTTTTTTGGAGAATTTAACAGCTCTGGAGTATGAGGTCTTAAGAAACACTTTCGCAAGAAGTCTAATGAGCATTTTGACTTTCTCACCTTTGGGTTAGGTGCTTTTAATAACTTGGAATGGTATAAAAATGTAGGCACACCTAACCAAACCGAGATTTGGTTAGGTGTGCCTTATTATGAGCATTATGATTAGACACGTTCGATGATAGTAGAAACAGCCATGCCGCCTCCCACGCAAAGTGTAGCCAAACCTGTTTGTTTGTCTTGACGCTCAAGCTCATCAAGCAAAATACTCATTATGACAGCTCCTGAAGCACCAAGCGGATGCCCCATAGCTATTGCGCCACCATTAGGATTCATTTTTGAATGATCCACTCCCAATAAGTGTGCATACAACATAGGAACTACCGAAAAGGCTTCATTCACTTCAAAAAGGTCGATGTCGCTTATTTGCATACCATTGCGTTTGAGTAGTTTTTGGGTAGAAGGTGCGGGACCCGTAAGCATGATAGTGGGTTCAGAGCCAATAACTGCATACGAATGTATCTTAGCGCGTGGTTTTAGTCCTGCCTTCTTGCCTGCCTCTTCCGAACCAATAAGCAGCAATGCCGCGCCGTCTGTAATTTGAGAGGCGTTTCCTGCGTGGTGTACGTGATTGATAGCTGCAAGTTCGGGGTACTTTTGTAGTGCAAGCGCGTCGAGTCCGCCCATTTGCCCCATCATTTCAAAAGCAGGTTTCAGTTGCGCAAGCGTTTCCATAGTGGTTTGGGGACGTATGCCCTCCTCTGTATCCAAAATAGTAAGCCCTAGCGAGTCTTTTACAGGCACACGTCCTTTCTTGAAGTGTCCGTTTTGTTCAGCGTAATAAGCTCTGCGGTGTGATTCTACCGCGAATGCGTCAAGGTCTTGGCGCGTGAAGCCGTATTTGGTGGCTATCAAGTCAGCCGAAATGCCTTGCGGAACGATTTTATGCCTTGCTATGATTTCGGGGCTTGTAAATAACGCGCCTCCATCGAAGCCCATTGGTACGCGAGACATAGATTCCACACCTCCTGCTATTACGAAATCATACATGCCTGCCATAACGTGGGCTGAAGCCATGTTGATAGCTTCCAATGCTGATGAGCAAAAACGATTTATTTGTACGCCTGCTACGCTTTGCGCATAGCCTGCTTCCAATACGGCAGTGCGTGCTATATCAGCACCTTGCTCGCCTACAGGCGTAACACAGCCTGCTATCACATCATCCACTAAGCTTGTATCAAGGTTATTGCGTTCATGAATTGCACGCAAAAGAGTTGTAAGGAGTGTTACGGGTTGCACCTCATGCAGCTGCCCGTCTGCCTTTCCACGCCCACGCGGTGTACGTACCGCGTCATAAATATATGCTACTGCCATAAGATTTGAATAAGTGTTTAAGCATTTGAAAGTACAATAGTATGCAATCCTACTATTTTTTCAAAGAGAAAACAAAAATATTTTTTTCAAGTGTTTTTAAGTATTTGTAAATCAGTGGTTTATACAATATTTTTATTTTACAAGAACGTGTGTTATGGTCGCATTAGTGGCGAAATAGCTGTTCCAAAATGTTCCCTACCCAGTAAGCAAGCCCAGCCGCGATAGCTCCCAGCAACAATGTTTCAATAATACTTCGCACTTTGCTGCTTTGATTTACAAAAGATTTTAGCCAGCCGATACCTATAAAAGCGAGGGAGGTAAGGGCTGTAGAAATCCAAAATAGCGAGAGTGATAGCTTGAAAATATAGTCCAACACATACACAGATAAAGGAATGAATCCCACGGCTACAAAAGAAACAAAAGTTGCCAATGCCATATTCAAAGGCGATTTGTTTTCGGCTATCATTTCCAACTCTTCTTTCATCATCGTGTCCACCCAACGGTCTTTATTTTCCGTTATTTTGGCTACTACTTCTTCTAAGAGCCTGCCTTCGAAGCCTTTATCGCGATAGATTTGGCGAACTTCTTCGCGTTCTGTTTCGGGCATGTTTTCTATTTCCCAATACTCGGTTTTTTGGTGCCTTTTGTACATTTCGCGCTCTGTCTTTTTAGACAAGTAATTGCCTATCGACATAGAGAAGCCGTCAGCTATCAAATTAGCAAAACCTAAAATAATAACCACAGAGCTGTCTAAGTTTGCGCCTGTCGCACCTGCGACGACTGCGAAAGTTGTAACACTCCCATCAATACCGCCATAGACAAACTCGCCTAAGTAGTCTTGAAAATGCTTCAATGCGTGTTTAGGCACATGTGCGGTTTCTTCTGGAAGATTTGCCATTTATATGTTATCAGTTATACGACAATAAGTGATATAATCAGTACTTATAGGTACAAGCCCCAACTCGCGCAAACGCCTGCCGACTTGAGCGCGGTGGTGCGTGCCGTGGTTTACACAGTGCATCACACAATCCAAAACACGGCTTGTAAAACTATCGCCTGCTGAGTTTTGGTAGGAGAAAGCCCGCTCAAGTTCCGCCTCTGTCAATGTCGCTATGTAGCTTTTCCACAATAGCTGACTATCGGTCAGTGCTTGTCCTAATTGTTCAAAGTTCCACGTATCCCAGATTTTATAATCGTTGGACTGACCACTTACACGCCTATACCAAATAAACTGTGCATTGATGAGGTGACTGAACATTTTCAAGCAATATTCGTCTTGCACTTCTTGATTTGTGAGGCTTGCCAACACTTGCCTATTTGCCCAATCGTTGTAGGCATATAATTTTTCGATGTACGTATATAACATTTTTTATTTACAAAATAATAACATAGAATTAACGCAAATATACCATTTAAAAAATGAAAAGCACAAATTTAAAAATTTGTGCTGCAAGTTATTTTGGTACGCTGACAAATTTTGTGTTGAACCACATAGAAACATAGACCGAAACACTATGTTCCATATCTTTCTATGTGGTTTATACCTTGCGCCACTAAAATTGTCGGAGCACCGAACATTTAACTAAAAACAATATGATGGTCGTTATTTACAACTAATATTAGATTACAAGTCTATAAACAACAGAAATTGGATAGAGTTATAGTTTTTTCGGTTGTCAATGCCAAAGACTTGACAATCTGGGAAAAAGACCGCGACTGAATATTGTATCTAAAATATCAGTTTATTTAATTTTCATTCTCAAGAAACATAAATGAAAATATTTCTACTATAAAACCTTTAAAAGTACATTGAAACAAGGTGCAATATAGTTTTGTCCCCACCTTACAAAAGGCATTCAGAGGCGGTTTATGCGTAAATAAGGCGTTGTGGCACTTTATTCAGATTGGCAACATGTGTAAAAATCCTTGCCTGCATTGAAAATTTGCAAGTTTATAAGAAAACCGACTTGTTTACCCGCTTAAATGCCTCTACAACGCTCCTAAAAGGGGGCAAAACCAGATTGCGCCCATTAAAACACTCGTTTTTCAGCTCAATTTTTAGTAAATGCTTCTTTTGAAAAACACGCTGTGAAATGTCGGTTATTTGACTATCTCTCCCTTTTTAGGGGTGTAAACCAAGAACTGGTATCTAACCAAGAACTTAACAGCTCTGGGCTGGGAGAGAGGCTTTTTTGGATTGAATTTAGCTTCGCGGGTGAAAGTCTATCAAAGTTTGGCGCAAGTATTCGTTGTCCATGTGCGTATAAATTTCTGTGGTAGCGATGGATTCATGTCCCAACATTTGTTGGATAGCCCTCAAATCTGCACCGCCTTCCAACAAATGCGTAGCGAAAGTGTGCCTAAACGTATGCGGACTTATGGTTTTTTTGATATTGGCTTTCAGGGCGAGGGCTTGTATATTCAAAAACACCATTTGCCTTGATAGTGATTTGCCTAAGCGACTGATAAAAACAATGTTGCCGCTTTCAGGTTTGGCAGGAAGTTCAGGACGTGTATGCTCAAGGTACATAGTCAAAAACTTTGATGCGCTCTTGCCTATGGGTACAAAACGCTCCTTGCTACCTTTACCCAACACTTTGACAAAGCCAATATCCAAGTATAAGTTGCTTATTTTCATACCAATAAGTTCCGAAACCCGCAATCCACAACTGTACAAAACTTCTAACATAGCGCGGTTGCGTGCGCCATCAAGACGCGACATATCCGTCTGGCTCACGATAGCCTCTACTTCTACTATAGACAATACTTCAGGCAGTTTGTAACTCATGGTAGGCGGTTCTAAAAGCTCGGCGGGGTCTGTGGTACGCAAATTCTCAAGGCACAAGTATTTAAAAAACGCCTTGATGCCTGATAATACACGCGCTATTGACTTGCCTGCAATGCCTATCTCGGTCAAATACGCCATCATTTGTTGGATATGAATAGGCTCGATGGCGGTAGGCAAGGTTTTCCAACCTGCTATGGACGCATATTCTTCGAGCTTGCCTACATCACGCATATATGCCATCACAGAATTGAGCGACATGCCACGCTCAATCTTTAGATAATCATGAAATCCCTTTGTATATAAATGCCAACTCATCTATTGTTATTCGTTTTATATAATAAACTTCTTGCGAAAGTCCTTTTTCCCCTCTCCAAATTGGGGAGAGGTTAAATATTTGGCAACTTGCCTGCCCAAAACGAGAACTTAATAGTTCTGGGCTGTGAGGTCTTAAGAAACACTGAGTCTTATGAGGCTGGTTGAGAAAAGTATTTGGTGCTCCGACAATTTTAGTGGAGTAAAGTATGAACCACATAGAAAGATATGGCACACAGTGTTTCGGGCCATGTTCTCCATGTGGTTCAACACAAAATTTGTCAGAGTACCAAGTATTTTACTGTTATACAAACCTCAAATTAACCAAATCGCAAACCTTTTTGAATACTGCTATGTTTTTGGGGTTTACGAGTTTGGGCATCTTCTCCCATTCGGGTAGCCAACGTTTGCCGAGTTTGAACAATAAGTCTTGTATTTGGCTTTGTGGTACGTGTATGCCGAGTTTGCGGAGGGTAGGCAAGATGATGGCGAATTTCTCCAGTGGTTCTATCTCATTGGCATAATTGCGGAAGTGTTCCACGAACGTCAGCAACAACGCGCCTGCGCTGAGGCTAATCTTTTCTTTGTTCAGGGTTACGTTCCATTCTTCTACGTCTTGCGCGAGGTTCATCAAGCGAATAGTATTCGAGGACTTGGTTTCAAAAAAGTCTTCAAAATCTTGGCTGATAACGGTTTGTATATTTTGTTGTAAGGAGGCAGGCACAGGCAAGTTTTGCAAGTGCATGGCGGTCAGTAAGTTATAGTTGCGGTTAAAGATTTGTTGGTAGTAGTTTTTGGCTTGTAGCATGTTCTCTTCCAGTATTTGGTTAAAGACTTTAATCTTCTCGTCTTTGAATAGCTCCCAAATGCTGAAATTGTTTTCGGGAAAATACTTGTGCATCATGGTGAGTATTTCAGGAACATTGCCCATTTCGAATAACTGCTTCGCCTGTGTAGCCAGCGCAAAAAAGTCCTTGCTTGCGATATGCTCTGACGAGCCGCCAAAAATATGGTGTTGCCCCAAATATATCACCACGAAGCTAAAATACTTCTGCGACATAGTAGTCCGTGAGTAAACTGTAGTACGCCCGATAGCCATGCGTTGTATGCCTGCCTCCAATCGCTCAAAATGCTGGTTGAAAGAGTCATAATTCAAGATGTGCAGGTTCTCGGTATTCTCAGCAAAGAGCGAAGCGACAGCGTAGTGCATACCCACTTTGGTAAGCGTAACACGCGCAGGCATGGTCTGTTTGGTATATATGGTTGCGCCATTGCCGTATGCCGGCAAGTTGCTTAGGGCTTTCTCCAAACGCGCCAAGAATTCCTTTTCCAAGACTTTCCCGCTGCTTCGTTCGCCTAATTGGAGGGCGCGGTTGGCATACTGGAGTACTTGCGTGGCTTCCATGCGTGATATTTCATCAAAAAACCATGCACAACTCGTAAACATCAAAAGCGATTGGCGTTGCATCTCCAAGAGGCGAAGGAATTGCGTGTTCTCGAGGTCGTCCAGCTCCTTGCCTGTCTGTTTGAGGATAAAGTCAAGCGTATTTTCGCTGCTTCTGTCCAACAAAACATCAATGAACTCATTGCGTAAGTCCCACGGGTTCTTATGAAAAGGTGTCATTTCAGTTTCATAAATGCTTGCCAGCTCGTCGCGTAGCCAATTCAAGGCTTCACGCAAGGGCTTGCGCCATTTTTGGTTTGAGTATGGCACATCGCCATCTTTGCAACCGCAGTCGCTCCGCCAACGTTCTACGCCATGCACACAACTCCACGAGCTATTTTCATAAATCTCTACTTCGTGCAACGTAGGCACGAGGCTCATGTATTGTGGATAGTTGGTTATTTTGGCTAATTGATTGCCATGAATATAGCGCAGGCAGTAGGCAAGTGCCATGTCGCCATGTTTGTGATGATGCCCATAACTTTCGCCATCTGTGGCTATATGAACAAGTTGAGACTCAGCGTTTTGGTGATCGAAGCGGTTGAGTAACTCGTGGGCGAACTGCCTGCCGTCTTTGAGTAGCCCTTTGAAAGCCACAGCTTGCGCAACATCTCCGTCATAAAAGAACAATGTTATCTGCCTGCCTGAAGGTAAGTTGCAAAGATAGGGGCGGTGCGTTTCGATGCCTTGTTGCCATTGTGTGTGTCCTATTTTTCTGAATTGTTTGGCTTGGCGTGGGGCAAGGACAGTGAACTTTACACCATGCTTTGCCATCAGGTCGAGGCTTTCCAAGTCCACAGCCGTTTCAGCGAGCCACATACCTTCTGCGTGCCTGCCAAAATGGTACTCGAAGTCACGCAGGCCCCATACTATCTGGGTTTCTTTGTCATGCGTGTTCGCAAGGGGCATGATGATGTGGTTATAGACTTGCGCCATCGCCGAGCCGTGTCCGCCAAAGATGCGTTTGCTTTCGCGGTCGCCTTCCAATATACCTTGATAGGCTTTGCTGCTGCATTTTTGCATCCACGAGAGTAGCGTGGGTCCAAAATTGAAGCTCGTATAACCGTAATTATTTGTAATATCTATGATTTTTTGCTCCTCATCAAGCACCCTTGAAACGCTGTTGGGACCATAACATTCGGCCGTGATGCGTTCATTCCAGTCGTGATAGGGCGAGGCGGACTCTTGTGTTTCTATTTCTTCCAACCATGCATTCTCGCGTGGCGGTTGATAATAATGTCCATGTATGCAAATATAGTGGGGCATGGGGTTTGTGTTAGATGTACGACATATACGATAACGATTTGTATGAACAAATTGTTATTTTATAACTTGTTTATGCAAATATAACACTTTTTTAGAAAACACATAAAATTATGCCTATTTTTGAACGTTGTAACTCAAAATATAAACCTTTTACCCTCCTTTTATTTATGTTCGTGTTAGTATATCGTTTGTTTTTTGTAATGCACCTTGCCTGCCTGCTACTACCTGCCACGGGGTACGCACAAACAGCCGAAACTTACTACAAAATGGCCAAAGACAGCCTCGCCAAAAACAGTACAGGCAATGCCTTATCCAATATCAAGAAAGCTATTCTCATTAAACCGCAATTTGCGCAAGCACATTTCTTAGAAGGAATAATTGAAAACAAACTGATGAACCACAAAGCAGCTCTTAGCGCATTCTCCAAAGCCGTCCTTTATAAGCCTGACTATCTGGAAGCCTATTACAACCGCGGTTTGCTCTATATGGGTATGGAACAAACCGTACAAGCTATTGTGGATTTCACTGAAATAATCAAAATGAACAATGGCATACCAAATGTTTATATGCAACGCGGGCAAGCGTACTTTGCTACCAATCAATTGGACAGTGCGCGCAAAGATTTTGAAAAAGCCTTGTACATTTTACCCAAAGAAAGCGAAGCCGCTTCTATGATAGCCCTTATTTATCACAGGCAAGGGCAGTTTGACAAAGCTATGTCGTATGCCGAGAAAACACTTGCCCTCAATCCACGCGCTGAAGACGCTGTTTATATCCGCGCTCAAATATATACGGCACAAAAGTTATATGACAAGGCTTTGCCTGACTGGAATTTACTCATTCAATACAATCCTTACAACTGGAATGCCTATCAACAACGTTGCCTTGCCTACATAGCTACCAAAGAATGGGACAAAGCTTTGCAAGATGCCAACAAAATTATAGAGAAACAACCTGATACGCCTACGCATTATGCACTGCGTGGACAGATTTACCAAGCAAAACAAAATATTAAAAAGGCTTGTATAGACTGGAAGCAAGGGGCAGGCAAGGGCGACCAAAATTGTAAAGAACTGTTGGCTAAATATTGTAAGTAAATGTTTTATTTTGTCTAAGGTCTGCAACATTTTATCTAAGGTCTGCAACATTTTGTCTAAGGTCTGCAACATTTTATCTAAGGTCTGCAACATTTTATCTAAGGTCTGCAACATTTTGTCTAAGGTCTGCAACATTTTGTCTAAGGTCTGCAACATTTTATCTAAGGTCTGCAACATTTTGTCTAAAGTCTGCAACATTTTGTCTAAGGTCTGCAACATTTTGTCTAAGGTCTGCAACATTTTGTCTAAAGTCTGCAACATTTTATCTAAGGTCTGCAAAAATAAATCACATAATAATTAAAAATAATTTACACAAATTAAAATTTTTTCATAATCTTTGCATATATTTTCAAAACAACTTAAAACATTTTCATTATGGCAAGCAAAAGTGATTCTTCCTTTGGCAATAAACTTGCTAAGGGGCAACAAATTCTCCAATACGTCAAAACCTTACTTGCCTACAAGCCTCCTCACGAAGCTTTGAGCATAGAACGTTTAGAAAAGTTTCTTAAACAAATAAGCGAAGCCAACAACAAAGTAGCTAATAGCTACAATCTTGTTGCTGAAGCGCGTGCTACACGCTTGGATACGTATTACGGTAGGGAAGGTATCAAAAAACGCGCCGCTATGATACGCGATTTTGTAGGCATCTTGCCTGCTGGTAAGAACTCTCCCGCTTATATGAACATTCAAAAGGAATGTCAAAAGATGAGTAGCTACAAAAAACCAAGTAAGAAGGAAGAAAATGCCGACAATGAGGTACTTCCTATCAAGAAAACGGTTTCTACTTCCGAAACCAGCTTTGGTTCTATCCTGCAAAGCATCAAAAATATAGGTGAAGTAGTAAAAAATATAGTAGAATACAATCCTACGAACGAGCTTATCACAAAAAAAAGCATCGAAGCCTTTATTTTGTTTATAGAAAATGCCAATCAAACCGCAAATACGCAACAATATGTATATGCAGATGCTATACAAAAACGGCAAGAGCTGTATGAAGGCACAGAAGGGTTACGTTATTGTTTTCAAAACATTAAATCTTTCATTGCAGCAAACTTTGGCAAAAGCAGTGCTGAATTTAAAGAAGTAAGTAAGATTAAATATTAATCCATTATGCTATTTGAAATTGTAGAAAGTAGAAAAAAACAAGTGGAAGCAAACAAAGTTTCCACTTCTATACAGTCATTGGAGCAAAGTATGTATTTTGATAAACCGTGTTTGTCATTAAAAGAATACTTGTGCCGAGATGATAAAACAGGTATTATTGCAGAATTCAAACGGGCATCTCCTTCAAAAGGTATGTTTGATATAAATGCCAATGTAGTAGCCGTTACGAAAGCCTATACAAAAGGTGGCGCATCAGGTTTGTCTATAGTAACCGAGCCTTATTATTATTTTGGCAAAGACAGGGATTTAACTGAAGCAAAGAACGTAAATAATATACCTGTTTTGCGTAAGGATTTTATTATAGACAAGTATCAAATCATAGAAGCAAAGTCTTTAGGTGCTGATGCGATACTATTGATAGCGGCGTGCCTAAAAAAACCACAAGCAAAGCATCTTGTTCACATAGCCAAAGCATTGGGTTTAGAAGTGTTGTTTGAAATTCACACTATAGAAGATTTAGACAAATTGCCTGACAATGATGTTATCATAAGTGTAAACAATCGTAACTTGATAACATCAGTATTGGACATGCAAACGTCTTTTAATTTAGCTACTATGCTTTCTAAAGACTTTATGCTTGTAACAGGAAGTGGCATTTCAACCGTAAGCAACCTTATAGCCTTAAAAAAAGTAGGCTATACAGGCTTTTTAATAGGTGAAGTGTTTATGAATACCAATGAGCCTGTCATTGCTTTCCAAAAATTTGTACAAGAACTTGCTACCTTTGATAAATAATTCACAACTACGTTTATTTTTATGTTTAAATCATTACTACAGTCCTCTGAGCTGTTTCAAATTTTAACAGAAGCCGTTGAAATAATACAACTTGACAGTTATATTATAGGAGGATATGTACGCAATACCTTGTTAAACCGCTCCAGCAAAGATGTGGATATTGTTTGTGTAGGGAGTGGCATAGCCCTTGCCGATAAAGTGGCTGATTGTATAGCCAAACGCAAAGGACATCGCCCACAAGTAGCTTTTTTTAAGACTTTTGGCACAGCAAGTTTAATGTTTGAGGACATTCAAGTCGAGTTTGTAGGTGCAAGACGCGAGTCTTATCAACACGAATCACGCAACCCAATAGTAGAAGACGGTACATTGGAAGATGACCAAAAGAGAAGGGACTTTACTATCAACGCTCTTGCTATTAGCCTCAATAAGAAAGACTATGGGGCATTGTTAGACCCTTTTGATGGCGTGAATGACCTAAAACGTAAGACATTGCGCACACCTTTAGAACCTGATATAACTTTTTCTGACGACCCCTTGCGCATGATGCGTGCTATTCGCTTTGCTTCTCAATTGGGTTTTGACATTGAACCCAATACGTTTGAAGCTATCAAAAGAAACAAAGAAAGAATAGGCATCATATCGCAAGAACGCATCACTGATGAGCTAAATAAAATCATTGCGTCTAATCCTCCTTCCTACGGTTTCAAACTTTTGTTTTACAGTGAGCTATTGCATATCATATTCCCCGAATTGGTAGAGCTACAAGGGACAGAAATGAAAGAGGGGAAGGGGCATAAAGACAACTTCTTTCACACTTTACAAGTGTTAGACAATGTGGCGCAAGTGTCAGATGACCTTTGGTTGCGTTGGGCGGCTATTTTACACGATATAGCCAAACCTGCTACCAAACGTTTTAATGACAAAGTCGGTTGGACGTTTCACGGACACGAAGAACGTGGTGCAAAAATGACTCCTGTGCTGTTTCGTAAATTCAGATTGCCTATGGGCGAAGAGATGCGCTTTGTGCAGAAGCTGGTGCGCTTACATTTGCGCCCTATTGCATTGGTGAAAGAAACAGTAACAGACTCCGCGCTCCGCAGGTTACTATTTGATGCAGGCGAGAGCATTGAAGCACTCATGAAGTTATGCAAAGCAGACATTACTTCAAAGAATTATGCCAAAGTGCAAAAACATTTGCTTAACTTTGCCAATGTAGAACAAAAGCTCATAGACATGGAAGCCCGCGACCAACTCCGTAATTTCCAACCTATCATAACGGGCGAGTTGATTATGGAAGTTTTGGGAATCACTCCTTGTAAAGAAATCGGCATTATCAAAATGGCTATTCGTGAAGCTATCCTCGAAGGTGAAATAACCAACGAATATGAAGTAGGTTATAACTTTATGATAGCCGAAGCTAAAAAAATAGGACTCGAGCCTGTAAAAAAACAATAGATTACTTACGTTTGTAATACCTAATCCTTTTTAATGCGTATGAAAACAGTATTTTTATGTGCTATGTTATTTCTTTTTATCACGCCTTTACTAGTGAAAGCACAAGGTTGTAGTGATGCCGGCTTCTGCACAATGGGTGCAATGAAGCCTGACCAACATTTGAAAACCAAAACGGTTGCTAAACTCTTGTCTATAGAGATAAGTCAATATGTAGCCCGCACTAAATTCGAAGACTATATATGTGCTACCACTATAGAGGCAAATATAGGACTCGGTGCAGGCAATAAAAACATTGTGCAGTTAAAATTGCCATACATGGTGATATTTAATTCCTTAGAAAACACACAAGGATTAGGTGATTTGTCTTTGAGTTATACGCGCTTGCTACTTAAGAAAGAACAAATGCAGGTAAGTGGCACACTTGGCGCAAAAATTCCTACAAACCACGCCAATAAAATGACAAGTTATAACCTGCCCTTGCCTATGTATCATCAAACGAGCTTAGGGACTTATGATGCTATCATTGGTTTCTCTTTGCTTTCCAAAGGGTGGCTTATTGCTACAGGCTATCAACAACCTTTGATAAACGAAAACCGCAATCAATTCACATGGGCGGCTTGGCGAAAAGCCTTGCCTGCCGAAGACACCCGTAGGCAACATCAAGACAAAGTGCCTATGTCTAAAGAACTCAAACGGCAGGGCGACATTATGTTGCGTGTTGAGCGCAATGTACGCTTTCAACGTATGGATTGGCATGTAGGGCTATTGGGCATCTATAGATTTCAAAAAGATGTCTTTACTAATGGTACTGGCATAAGACAAATATCAGCTAATTCTGATGGTTTAGCACTTAGTATGATAGTAGGTTTTACGCATCACCTTAGTGCCAAAAGTGCTTTAAAAGTAGTGTTTGGCAATGTCTTGATAAGGCGTGAAAAAAACCCTGATGGCTTATCGCGTGAGCAGGTTTATACAGTGGGTTACAGTTATAGCTTTTAAATAATATACATGGGCGTAGTTTTGCGACAGAGTGCGAAGTTTGCCGCCTCTAATTTTTTGGGAATAGGCTTAGGTGCATTCAATATTCTATGGTTATTCCCCCGTTATCTCTCTACCATTGAAATTGGTATCCTTACCACGTTAGAAAGTGCCGCTATTTTAGGCTCTACTTTGGCAGGTTTGGGCATCAATGTCATCACTGATAGATTTTTTCCTTTGCATAAGCAAGTTGCTACCAAACATGCAGGCTATTTTGGCTTTTTGTTGCTTTATGTTTTCGTGGCGTGGGTAGTTTTTGGCGGTGTATTGTGGGTTGTGTACGACATGTTGCTACAATTTTATGCACAAAAGTCTCCTGAAGTCAGTCCTTACTTTATATACGTCTTTCCCTTTGCAGGACTTTTAGCTTTACAGTATGCTTTAGAAAGCTTTGCGCGTGTGCATTTGCGGATAGCTATTCCTAATCTATTGCGTGAGTTCGTGTTGCGCATCTTGATAACGACCAGTGTCGTATTGTATGCTATGCAATGGCTGAGTTTCTCACAAATAGTATGGATAAGGGTAGCAAGTTATGGCGTTATCTGCCTTTTTTTATTGATATATCTTCTAAAACTCAATATACCGTTTTGGTATATTGATAAGAAGTTCTTTCAGAAAGCCAACATTTATCCTATTTTAAAGTTTGGCTTCTTTACTTTCTGGGGAGCGTTAGGTGTCGCTTTAGTGATGAAACTCGATGTATTGATGTTGGGTTCGTTGCTCAATCAAAGTGAAGTAGGCATATTTGCCATTACCTTTTTTATCGGCAATGTGTTAGAAATTCCGCGTAAATCTATTGCACAGATTAGCCAGCCTTTGTTGGCGCAGGCATGGCGTTCAAATGACTTGCCACTTATCCAAAAAATGTATGCACAATCCTCATGCAACTCACTGATAGTGGGAAGTTGGATGTTTTTGGGGATATGGTTGAATATAGATAGCTTGTTTATGTATATTCCAAACGGAGAGATTTATCAACGAGGCAAGTACGTAGTGCTGTATATTGCTATCACGCGCCTAATAGATATGGCGATGGGACTGAATAGCGAAATTATTACGCAGTCAAAGTATTATTTGTTCAACTTTGCGTCTGTTTTGGCATTGATAGGCTTGGTAGTCTTGTTTAACCTCTTGTTTATTCCTGTCTATGGTATAACAGGCGTGGCAGTAAGCAGTTTGATAGCCATTACTGTTTCAAATATAGCCAAGTTTAGCTTCCTTTATATAAAGTTTGGGCTTCAACCCTTGACTAAGGTACATATTTGGGTGCTATGTATCTTGTTTATTTGCCTACAGATAGCGTGGATACCTGTGTTCTTGCCTATTTGGGCAGATATCTTGCTCCGCTCTGTGCTGATAACTGTCCTTTATTGGAGTATGAACCTTTACTTAAACACATCACTTGAAATATCTTCGCTATTGCGCAAAATAGGTTGGTAGGCAAGGGCAAAAACACACCCCTATACAGGCTAAAAAGCTGTATAGGGGTGTGTTTTATAT
>Ga0163152_10004337_pt1 | contig 17619 bp, 10 predicted proteins | sample OliLakLV19MP8IB2_FD_148635 | JGI IMG/M metagenome (GOLD analysis project Ga0163152, IMG submission 148635) | Freshwater microbial mat bacterial communities from Lake Vanda, McMurdo Dry Valleys, Antarctica - Oligotrophic Lake LV.19.MP8.IB-2 | ecosystem: Environmental > Aquatic > Freshwater >... | reverse complement strand
GGCGCGACAGGGGCAGCGGGCGCGGCGGCGGGTTCGGTGGGAGCGGCCGCAGGATCAGCCGCCAGCCTGGGTTTCAGGCGGAGCTTGGGTGCGTTGTCTTCGCTCATGCCCCCTTGCCTAGCAGTTTCGCCCCGCGGCGGAAACAAAAAGATTCAGCCAATTGCGCCATCAGTCTTGAGGCCCGGCCGGGGGTCGGCTACATACCGGCCCCATCCATGAAGCGCACGGTGGCCAACTATGGCGGTATCAGCTCCGCCGCGGTCCGGAAGGCCACCACGAAAACCTGGGCCCAGTGGCTGGCCCTGCTGGACCAGGCCGGGGCGAAAAAACTGCCCCACAAGGGCATCGCCCTCCTGCTCCAGCAGAAACACCGGCTGGGCGACTGGTGGTGCCAGATGGTGGCCGTCGGCTACGAACAGGCGCGCGGGCAAGCATCTGCTTTCGGAAAAACCGGCGGGCATGACCGCGGCGGAAATCCTGGACCTGCAAACGGCCGCTGACCGCGCGGGCGTTGTGGCAAGTGTCCTCTACACCCGCCGCGCCCACCCGTGCGTCGTCGCGCAACCGCAGGATGGAAGCCTCCTCGTCCTGGTTGAGGCTCTTCGCCTGTACGTCCAGGCCGCGCGCTCGCTCCTCGGCCGCCACTTTCTCGAGCACCGCGACGTGGCGCGACGCGAGCACCAGCGTCGCGCCGGCCTCCGCGAGATCCCGGGACAATCCGCGGCCAAATATTCCCGCGCCGCCCGTCAGCACAACGACCTTTCCCCGCAGGCTGAAGTCTTTCATCACCGGAGCAGTCGACGATGGTTCCATGGTGGCGATCCAGCGCGGAGGGTTAGGTCAGGCGGGCGAAATTTCCGATCGTGGGCGCCTGGCCCGCCTCAGATTTCAGTCGGCCCGTGACCACCAGCTCATCGATCTCTGTCAGCGCCGAATCGAGGGCCTCGAGGTACTGGGCGATGATCGCCGGTGTATGGGTGTACATGATGAACGAGGCGGAGCCGGTGGAGAGAAAGCCGCGCTGCAGCATTTTCCGGACGATCAGCATTTTCATATACGGAGCATTCGCGCCGAGCTCGAAGGTCATGTAGGGATTGCTCGGCATGGCCCAGACTTTCATCTTGCACGCCGGGTGACGATCGCCGACGGCCGAGAGGCCCTTCTGCATTTCCTGCCCCAGCGCCCAGATCGCCGACTGGACATCCAAGGACCGCATCTTGCGGACGGATGCGAGCGCGGCGGCGGGGCCCACCCCGTCGGTCCAGTAGCTGCTGGAGATGAAACTGGGGTTCGCCGGGTCCATCACGCTGTCGCGGCCGATGATCGCCGCGCAGGGAAAACCATTGCTCATGGCCTTGGCATAGACGGCGATGTCCGGATCAACTCCCAGCCGGGTGTGCGCGCCGGGGAATCCGAATCTCCAGCCGCTGGTAATCTCGTCGAAGATAAACACCGCGCCCTTTTCGCGGCAGCGCTGCTTGATGCGCTCGAGAAATCCATTGTCCGGAAATTGCGTGCGCATCGGCTCCATTACGACGGCGGCAAGCCGGCCATCGAGGCGGTGCAACGCGTCTTCAAAGCTGGCGAGATTATTATAGTGGAAGGGAACGGCCGTGCCGGCCAGTTCCCGCGGCACGCCCAAGGGTGTCAGCCCCGGCAGCAGGTGGCCGTCCAACGAAGACTGGTCGCTGAGGTTCGCGGCGAGGTACCAGTCCTGCCATCCGTGATAACCGCAGAAGGCGATGCCACTTTTCCCGGTGGCGGCGCGGGCGATGCGGACGGCCACGCCCATCGCGTCGCCACCGCCGCGCGCGTAGCGTACCTTGTTGGCCCATGGATGAAGTTCCAGGAGGAGATCCGCCAGTTTCGGCTCATCCGGGGATACGAGCTGGCAATAGGAACCGGTTTGGACGCGCTGCTGGACGGCACGATTCACATCGGGATCCGCGTAGCCCAACACAATCGCGCCGGCGCCGGCGCCAAAATCAATCAGCTCCCGGCCGCTGAAATCCCAGATCCTGCTTCCCGAGCAGCGGGAGTAATAGGAGGGCCAGCTTTGCGGGTCGAACAGCTCCGCCCATTTCGAGCGCAGCCCTGTGCCGCAGGAAACAACGGTCTTCGCCCGGCTCCACAGTTCGGGCCCGGAAGGAGTCGCGGGCATCGCCTCGCCCGCCAGGTGGGGACTCAGCAGCCGCACGGCATTGTCGTGGAAGATGCCGCGAATGTCCGTCTCGCCGAGCCCGCAGTCCTCGACCGCCTCGCGGAGGCAGAGCAGCGACTCGATCCCGATCAGCGTCATTTTTTTCGGATCAAGAAACGGGGAGCCGGGCTCTCCTTCATCGGCGTAGATCCACGTGAAGGAATCGGCCGTCGCCACGCATCGTCCGCGCAGTTCGCTGATCGGATAGTCCGTGCCGTAGAGCACGCGCTCCGGCCCGAGGACCTCGATGGCCTTGCGCAATGTCTCCGTCTCGGTGACCGCCGACGTATCGACCCACACGTTGCCGAGGTCGGCGACCTTCTGCAGGCCGGCGCGCGCGGACCGATAGCTGAACGAACGGCCCACATGCGCAAGGACGAGCCGGCAACGCGGATATTTCCGCGCCAACCGGTGAATGAACGCGAGATTGTCCGCGTCGTTGATCGCGGCGTCCCTCATGACATGCAGCATGAGCACGCCGTCGTGCGCGTGGCAGAGCTCCCACATCCACTCCGGCGCGAACGTCCCCAGCTTGGCCTGGCGCGTGTCCTCCAACGGAGCGTAGACGTGATAGGGTTTGATTCCCACGAAGACCCCTCCGGCCAGTTGGGCGGCGACCGTGGCCGGATCGTCGGCGGGAGACGCCAAGACCAAACCGCGAAAGGTGCCATGGGCCGCGCCTCCCCTGAGCTGCGCCTCCATCCACGCGTTGATGTGGGTGCGATCGTTGTCCTTGGACGGAAAACCAAACGCCAGCGCGCCCAGTTTCTTCGTCGGCAGCCAACGGGTGACGTCGGCAAGATATCGATCCAGGCCGAGGGTCTGGCCTTGAAGATGCGGCGACAGGTTCGCGGCCGGCGTGATCAGGTGCGCGTGACTGTCAAAGACCTCGGACGGAACAAACGCGGCAAGCTCACGGACCAGCCGCCGGTCAAGGGGAGAGAGTTGGCCGACGAGCTTCATTTCACGGTGGGCAAATCCCGGACGACGGCCTCGCTGATTTCGAATTTAGAAAGGGATGCTTCAGATGCGCCGCCAAGTCCTCTTTCTCGCTGACTGACGGTATTTTCATATGGCTCGGAGTGGACCCGTCCACCTGCTCCAGATAAACGATGCGCCACGCCAAGTCCGCGAGTTGTCGATCCTCTTTTTGCTGCATCAGTTGTTGGATGACCGCTTTGCTTTCCACCACATACTTCGTCAAATAGTCGACCATCGCCTTCCGGGCCCCGGGATAGCAGAACTCGATCGGTCCTCCTTGGCGCCAAGTGCCATAGCGGTTGATGGGCGCCCATTCCGGATGCTCCACCCGGATCTTGTCTTCGGCCGCATACGGAAAACCGTAGAACCCCACATCCGGGCTGGAGCCGTTGTCAAACAGTCCGTAAGCCATCCAGATCTCCATGCCGCGGGCGTGCGCCGCTTTGACGGCGATCCGGTTGGTGCCGACCTTGCGATATTGCAGGTCCCGCCACCAATTCCAGACGCGAGTGTATTCCCGATTTTGCTCCCGGAGCAGGAATTCCTCGCCCCAAACCTCGTCCTGACCACCCCGCCACCACACCCGGGAAATATGGTCTTGATCGTGCAGCGCGTCGAAAACCAGGTCGATGCTGGTTTTCGAATCGAGGGGCGTCCAAGGCAGCATCTGCGAGTCGCCCACCGTGAAGTAAACGGTCCGCGGATTCCGCTCGGAATCGTTGGCTCGGCTCACGCCCGCCAGCAGCAGACTGACCAAGCAACACAGCGGGAAAAATTTTATATCGGTTTTCATAAGATGAGCCGCCTGGATGGATAACAACGGCGGCAACAGGAATTCGGGGAGGGTTTGGTCCGTTCCTTTTGGATGCACGGACGTGGGCTGAGCTGAGTTCATTCGCTGTGGGTCCGATACCCCGAAGCTTGCTTCGGCTTGGTTGGTCGGTCGGGTTTGAGTGTGGATTGCATGACTTGCGGATTGGTTTGCGGTGGTCTTGTCAAATGCCCCGGGGCTTGCCCCGGGGTTCTTTACTAAAAAGCGCACCTTCGTCGATGCGAGGGCAATATACTGGTCAGGTTAGTTGCCCGCGTTTCGGGCAAATTAAGCTATCCGACGCCCGGAATCCGGGCCGGCGTCGGCTTGGCCAAAGACGGCGCGAAGCCGTCGTGGGTGGACCGTGCGCTCCGCGCGCGGCTCGGGTGAGGAAGTATTTTCAAACCCGCTCTTTTTTGGCCCGTCATCCTGAGCGGAGCCGAAGGATCGCCGTACTTTTTTGGCTCGAGTCTGCTTCGTGCCAAGGACACTCCCGCGCCGCTGCGCGAGTGTCCGAACAAACGCGGAATCCATATCAAGGATCACAGCGATCGTTCGGCTTCGCTCAGGATGACGGAAGAGCGCAAGGGGGATTTGAAGACACACCCTAAAGGTTGCGGGGCAACGGAGCGCCCGACCCACCGGCAGCATCAAGACCAGCCCCGAGCGAAATTTAACGACCCGGGAAGTTCCGCACCGTGCCTCCGGCGAAGAACCGGGGAAAAATCAGATTGGCCTTCGTCGGCAGCTGTTTTTGCCCGGCCAGCTTCAGCATCAGCCGGGTGAGCCGATTGGTGAATGCCTCCACTTCGAAATTATAGTGGGTGATGCGCGGGTTGACGTCGGAAAAGAGCGCATTCTGGTCGCGGGAGATAAGCGAGACATCCTTGGGCACGGACAGTCCGCGCTTAAGGAGATAGATGATGACGATGAAAACGTAGTGAGGACCGCCCATGAGCAGGGCGGTCGGGGGCTGCGGTGAGTTGAACAGCGCGTCGAGGTTGTCGGTGATGCTCTGCACCGTGTTGTTGTGACGGGCGATGACGGCCCGCGCCGGGTCCGTTCGGTGCTGCTGGGTGACGGCTTCCAAAAAACCCTGCTCGCTCGCCAGGTTCCCGGCGCCTCGCGCTTGCGCCACGAGAAAGGCCAGCCGCCGGTGTCCATGCTTGAGGAAAACCCCGGCGGCGTGACGGCAGACCGAGCGATAGTCGACGTCGAGTGACGGCAGCCGCACGGACGCGTGACAGGTGCCGAGGACCAGGGCGGGAATCGAGTGGGTGGTAAACCACTGCTGCAGCTCGCGGCTGACCGAGACCAGCAGGCAGCAAAAAATCTGGTTCTCCCGAAGGAAAGTCTCGAGCTTGCGCTGCTGCGTCGCGAGGCCGTGGGCCTTGCAGACAAAGATCTCCGTGGCGAAGCCGTGCTCGGTCAGGTGAGCCCGCATCTCGCTGACGCCCCATTGGGCCGGCGAACCGGCCATGTCGGAAAACAGCTCCTGGATAACGATCGCGATGCTGCGGTTCTGCGGCGTTTGGGCGCGGGTTCCCCGCGAGTTGATGCGGTTGCACCGACCCTGCCAGATCGTGATCCCACCCTCCTTCGCAATCATGTGCAGTGCAGTCCGCACCGTCGGGCGGCTGATCTGCAGCGCTTCGCACAACCGGCGCTCGTTGGGGAGATATTCCTTCCAGACTCCCGTCTCGATCCCCTTGCGGATCACGTCGGCAGCCTGGACCGGCAGGGACATCCGTTTCGGAACTTCGAGCAGGAAAGGAGTGCCGGTCATGGTCAAAGTGTGTTCCTAGCCGCGCCGGTGCGCCAAGCCTTCACATTCGAGACCACGACATCGAGGAGGCGGCCCCGCGCGGAGCCCGAAGCCCAGGCGATGTGGGGCGTGATCAGGCAGTTCCGCGCGGTGAGCAGCGGATTTTCGGCAGGGGGCGGTTCGGCTGAAAGGACATCCAGCGCCGCGCCCGCGATCTGGCCCGCGTTGAGCGCGGCGGCGAGATCGCGTTCCACCACGAGCAGCCCCCGGCTCGTGTTGACGAGGAACGCCGACCGCTTCATCAACGCGAGCCGTTCCCGGTTCACGAGGCCGTTCGTCTCCGGCGTGAGCGGACAATGCAGCGAGATCACGTCGCTGCGGCGAAAAATTTCCTCAATCGACACCTTTGTCGCGCCGGGAGTTTCGCTCCGCGAGTGGGCCAGCACCTCCATGCCAAACGCGCGACCGAGGTCGGCCACCTTCTGCCCGATTTTTCCATAACCGACCACGCCGAGGACCCGTTGGTCGAGCTCCACGAGCGGCTGGTCCCAGTAGCACCAGTCCGCATTCCGCGACCACCGGCCCTCGCGCACCGTCCGCGCATGCAGGCCCACGTGGTTCGTCAACTCCAGGATAAGCGCGAAAGTATGCTGTGCGACCGAGCGGGTGCCATAGGTCGGGACATTCGTGACAACAATGCCGGCGGCCTTGGCCGCCGCGGAGTCGACGATGTTGTGCCCCGTGGCCATCACGCCGATGTAACGCAGCGCGGGCAACCGGGCGATCGTGTCTGCCGTCAGCGGGCATTTGTTCGTCAACACGACCTCCGCGCCTTGCGCCCGCGCCACGATCTGGTCGGGGGGGGTCCGATCGTGGACCGTGCAGGAACCCAATTCATGCAGGGGAGCCCAGTTCAGGTCTCCCGGGTTCAGCACATGGCCGTCGAGGACGACGATCTTCACCGGAGGCATTTGAAGCGACTGTTCCATCGCCGACCAAGAGAGCGCATTGCGGAGGGCGGTCAACCCAACGATGAGGCTTTCACCGTGGGAGCGGCCGACAACGCTCCACCATAGGTGAACGGCCGGGCGGCGCTCCGCTCGGCGGCGGTCGGGGGAGAAAGGGTGCAGACCACGGCGCCCACCACCATGGTCACGATCGTGCCAAACAGCGTCAGCCAGAACAACTCGAGTTCAGTGCCGTAACCCACGACCATCGAAAAAATCAATCCGACCACGCAGCCGATGAACGCGGATTTCGAGGTGGGCCGGTCCGAGAACATCCCGAGCAGGAACATCCCGAGCATTGGCCCCATGAAGAGGCTGCCTGCTTTGACCGCGCCCATCCAGACGTTGCTATCGATATAGATTGCCAGGAATCCAACGAAAATAGCCAGAATGCCCCAGGCCGTGGTCAATTGCTTCCCGACCTTTACGTAATGCTCATCGGTCTCCTGTTTGCGCCAGAAGCGACGGTAGAAGTCGTTCACCGAAACGGTCGCCAGCGAATTCAAGACGGAGCTCAGCGTGCTCATGGCGGCCGCGTAAATCGCCGCGATCAGGACCCCTGCCCAGCCCGCCGGTAGGCCGTGGAGCATATAGAGCGGGAAAATCTCCTGCGCGGTTGCCCCGGCCGGAAAGTGACCGGGATTCTTCTGCATGAAGAGGAACAGCATCGTCCCAATGACAAAGAAGATGATGCCCGAGGGCAGGGTATAGATCGCGTTAAGGTAAAGCGATCTGCGAGCCGACGTGAGGGAATCGGCCGCCATGTAACGTTGCACCAGCACCTGGTCGACGCCGTAGAACGCGAGATTATAGAAAAAGCCGCCAATGCACGAGGCCCAGAAGGTCTGCTCCACCCAGGAGAACTTGAAATTCATCAGGTTGAATTTGTTTTGCCGCGCGGCGTCGGCGATCCAATCCATCGGTCCACCGGGCAGCTGCGTGCCGAGGGTCCACATGACGAAACCCGCGCCCACGAACAGCACCACCACCTGCATCACGTCGGTCCACACGACCGCACTCATGCCGCCCAAGGCGGTATAGAGAACGGTCATGACGCCGCTGATCAGGATGCAAAGATTGAGGTTCCATCCCGTGACCGCGCAAAGCGCGATCGAAGGCGCATAGATCGCAATTCCCGCCATGAGCCCGCGAAGCAGGAAAAATAGAATGCCAGCCAGCGTGGCGACTTTCGTGTCGAACCGGAGCTTCAGATAGTCGTAGGTGGAGGTCAGCTTCAGGTTGTAGAAAAAAGGAATGAAGAACCACGCCACGATCAGCGTGGCCGGGAGTCCCATGAGGCTCGCGAAGAAGGACGACCAATCCTTCGCAATCACGAACGCCGGAACCCCGAGGAACGAGATGGCGCTCAAGCCCGTCCCGAGAATCGAGAGACTGATGGTGAAGGAACCGAATCGCCGTCCACCCAGGAAATATTCATCCGTGGTGGTCTGCTTCTTGGAGAAAAATACCCCGATGAAGGCGACGCCCACCAGGTAGAGTATCAAAAGAATCCAATCCACGGCCGTAAGTCTCATAGGGTACGGCCGGAAAGACAGCGGACGTGCCCTAGGCCTGGTGCGACAAAGAGGAGCCGCCTTTCGGACTACAAAGGCAATCTACTGGTAAGATCTCTTTTCCATGGAAACAGGCCCGCACCTTTGAACTGCGCTCGGTCACCGAGGCAATGCTGGATGCGCAGCACCTCGTTCCACTTGGCCATCCGTTCGCTCCGGCAGAATGAACCTACCTTGAGCTGGCCGGCGTTGGTCGCGACGGCGAGGTGCGCGATGAAGGTGTCTTCCGTCTCGCCGGAGCGGGCGGAGACGACGGGGAGCCAGCCCGCGGCTTGCACGCGCGCGATCGCCCGCAATGTCTCGGTGACCGTGCCGACCTGGTTCAGTTTGATGAGCACGGCGTTGGCCGAGCCCTCGGAAATACCGCGCTCGATCCGGGCGAGGTTGGTCGTGAACAGGTCGTCGCCGATCAGCTGGCAGCGATTGCCGATCGCAGCCCGCAGCCGTTTCCACCCTTCCCAGTCGTCCTCGGCGAGCGGATCCTCCAGCGAGACAATCGGGTAACGATCGAGCCATGAAATCATCAGCGCGGAAAATTCCGCCGACGTGAACCGCTGCCGATCCAACCCGAGGACATAATGCCCGTCGCGGTACAAATCGGTCGCGGCGATGTCGAGAGAGAGGCCGACGTCGCGACCTGGTTTATAGCCGGCTTGCTCGATTGACTCGAGCAGGGCTTCAAAGACGGCCTCATTGTGCGGGAACGCAGGCCAGTAGCCGCCTTCGTCCGTGACGCCGGACAGCAGTTGGCGCGCGCCCATTACCCGCGCCGCGGCATGGAACACATTGAAGGTCATTTCCAGCGTCTCCGCGTAAGTCTGCGCGGACAAGGCGACGATCATGAAATCCTGGAGATCGATCCGGCCGTGGGCCAGAAGAACTGGCTGTTCATCGGTCACCCCCCCCGACGCCGGCCAGCGCTCCGCGATCATCTACTCGCTCGTCGTCTCCTGCCAACGGCACGGGATCGATCCGCTCGCCTATCTCCGCGCGGTGCTCAGCCGCCTGCCGGAGATGACGACCAAGGACGATCTCGGGCCGCTCCTGCCCTCACAGTGGAAGTCGAGCACGCCCGCACCTACGCCCCCGTGATCGTCGTATTGGTTACCAATACGAACCCTCCGCCATCGTAGCCCGGGCTGGATTGGTTACCAATACGACCCTGTCAAGAGGTCCCTCGGCCGGACGCTTACCGCTGGTTTTACCCGGCCGATGACATTTCACCGCTCTGCTCATGGGACAGCACGCGTGACTCTTGCCCAACAATCCGCTCATCGACCCAAAAATCATCCATCACACTTTGGCCCACCTCACCCCTGCTCGCGCTCCCGCGCAAGCAGTTGCATCATCACGCCCTCATCCCGTGGGATGGCACTGATTCCAATTGATTCGCAACAGCGATTCGTGCCGTTGTCTTCAACTGAGAACAGTTGCCGCTTTGGATGCGATGGCAGATAAGAAATCCCTTTTACAGCACCACGAGATTGCTGGACTCATGGCTTGAATTGATACGCATATACATCGGCATCTCGCATGGCGAAACGCAAACGCACTGTCTTGCCAACAAGCCCAGTTAGATCGCTTCCGTGCCGCCAGGAAACCTGCCGCTCGATAGCGTCTCCAAAGACCGGTGCACAGTCCTCAAGAGAAAACCCAGGGAATGGACGTCCCCTCTCATCTAGAATTTCAACGCGCACGTCGCCCGCTGCGGCGCTGGAAAAATTCAACGTCATACTAGAGCCCTGAAATTTAATCAGTTTTGTCAGTAATTCTCCTCCGCTCATCGGAGCTGACACCGACACAAAACCATCTAGCCGCAGTGTGTACCGACGAAGGCTGCTGCTTAGGCACGGCGGCGTGCAATAGCTCTCACTCGCATAGATTGAAAGCTCGTTGGGCGCACCGCTGAGATGGGATTTCGTCTCGACGACGTGCCATGCAATAAACTGCTGCCCATAATTCCAAGTGCCTTCTCTTTCAACGCCTGGACGTAAAAACGCCTCCTTCCATTTCTTGAATGTAACCCTGTCTCGGCTGGCCATTAGGAGTCCTTCGGTAATGGCTGTTCCATATCGGGCCACCACTTTATCTACCGCTTCACGATGTGCCGGCTCAGGCAGAGCACGCATGGAATCGGACCATCCACGATCAATGTATCTCACAGGAAACCCTAGCAAAATATGGGGCGCACGGTGGTACGGTTTGATCTGATTAGTGTAGAGGTGTTCGTCGGGTAAATCGGTATAGGTTAAATCGCGTTGATCAGTCCAATGAAGAAGATCTTTGGACACAGCCGTGCGCACCCCTCGGACCCCGGTCGATGACCATTTGAGTTGTTCGATACCTGAGCCCTTTGTGAAAAAGTAGCGCCAATACGCTCGATATTCTCCACGATCCGTGTCCCAGAACGCCAGATTCTGAGAATCGAATTGCCCGTCCGTTATGACGGGAGCGTCACTCATCAAAGTCCAATGCAGGCCATCTGCCGATTTGAGAGCAAGCAGGCCCTTCGGCACTCCTCTTTCCGGCCGTGCATCGCGATGATCGGAACGCACGATTGCTTTGTAGCGCGCATCCGGCGGAGCTTTGGGATTTTCATCTTTAAAGACCGAAGGATGCCCGCCATCAGGAAATGCCTTTCCCATTGGCTCATTCGTTATGACGATGTTATTTGCCTTTGAACCCTGAAATTCGTGGATGCCAAGGTTAGGTTTTTCCCAGTGAATTCCATCCGTGCTCTCCGCATAGCAGGTTGAACCGCCCCCCGCTTCATTATACTTTCCATCCTTCAACTCGACCGGCCACGCCTTGTAGTACATCTTGTACAAGTCACCATCACGGAAAAGGCTGTGGTATCCACTGCCACTGCCCTCCCAGGGGGCGTCGTGAATGATCGCTATTTCCCGGGGCACGGGTTGATGAAGTCGAAGCCGAGCTTCTCCAGAAATCCGCTCGATCAGATAATCGTCAACAAATAGTTCGCGCCGCGAACCAATGTTCACTGCGTCCGGGCCCTCAGTTGCAAAAGCACCAGCTGAGAGCGAAAGACTAAGTGCCAGGAGCAACGTATGGCGAGTTGCCTCTCTTTTTGGAACTAGCTGTCTAGCTAGCGGCGATAAAATTTCTAAAGTTTTCATATTTTGACTGGGTATATTTATAGATTGATCACGCTTTCGTTAAAATGAGTGGCAGGAAAGACGCGATTTTAAACTTCTGGTAAGAATGTTTTCCCAGTCTTTCGCACCAAGACAAAGAGGATCTTCGCGGTGATCTACATGAACCGCTGATCACGACTTATGTGGATATTCTATCTTCACAGTGTCCAACTGCACGTACCCCTCGGGTAGATTTGAAGTCCAAACTGGATAGTCACGGCCAGCGCGCAACTGGTGCGAATCACCCGGGATTTGTCCCATCGGGCGTATCACCAACGGGAACAAAACCAGCATTATGTTCACATTAACGTCCCTCAGAACTGTTTTTAGCGGATGCTGCGTGTAATAATCCCCGCGGTCATGACGCGCGCCAATACATGTCCACTGCGACTCGTCATCAACTGCTGTAACCGTCCGCTCAGACCAGTCCTTTGTTACCTCAATAGGCTGCCCGGTTAAAAGCCATCCCGATATGGTTTCACCAACCCGGCCTTGAATCAGTAGTAGCAACTGGGCGCCGCGCCGCTCAAGCTCACCACACAAACGAACCGTAATTTGTGCATTTCGAAAATCGAGGGGATACCGCTTACTCGCGAATGCATTTTCCCCCGCCACGTCTTTGTGGAAATCGGAGAACGGCCCACGGAGGTTCAAGCAAAAAAGCATGTGCAAGTAACCAGCTCCTGGCGGCGCGTGGTTATAGTCGATCCACCAAGGGCTGCGGGTTGTTACGAAGCCCTGCTTCCAATCGAGGGGCTTTAGTCCAATATGATTTCCGCCGAATCCCCACCAGCCCCCAGTATTATTGTCGAATGTTTCAACATAGGTGCACGAATTATTGTCAGACATAATCATGGAGAGTTATCTGTTAGTAGATCCGTCTAAGGAGATTCAGTATTGTTCTGGGGCGGCACCAATCAAGACCGTGCTAGTAAGTTTCGTGGTGCATCGACTAGCATAGTCTCAATTTGAGATTCGCTAACACCTAAACGACGCAATCGAGGAAGGAATGTGGTCCAGAGATAATCGTAACCTCGTCCATGGTTGGCATGAAGTTGGGAGAGCCTACACGTATCAGTCGCGAGTGTGATTTTTGCTGCGTGCCCGAGTTGGACTAAGGCGGCGATGCGCTCAGCCCTGATCTCGTCGGGTGCTAGTTGCTCCCATCCGATCATATCAAACTGACAGTAAGCACCACGTTCCAAAATAGGAAGATAGTATGCCATATCTTTCAATATGTCCTCATGCCAGTGGGCATCACAGTGGCCGATGGCCACGCGAGACAGGTCCGCTCCCGCAGCCTCCAATACCTCCAGTTGCGCATGGCCACCTCGCCCAAGCGACGCGTGGGTCGAAATCGCCACGCCCGTCCTTCTTTGGGCTATTGTTGCCGCGACAAAAACGTTTTTTTCCAGCGGTTCGAGACGATAGCCTGTGGGATTTGGCTCGACCTCATTGTGGCTCATGAGCTCGCCCAAGATGCCTGCCCTCACACCATGATGTCCCTCTTCAATGTGGCGGACAAAATAGTCGGCGATTCTGTCAGCAGGTGCAGAACGAACCCACAAAGGGTACGTGGTTTGATCATAAAACGCGATACCGCTTACGATCTGTACGCCAGAAGCTTCACTGATTTCTCGCAGCTTAACGGCATCGCGGCCGATTCCCTCAGGCGTCACTTCAACAATCGAGATCCCGCCTGCCCTACGGAACCAAGATAACTCGGCCGTGATTAGCGGCACGTCCATCATCTTGTTATCTGGACGATGGGAATGTATTTCTATGTCGCAATACAGGTGCTCATGAGCGAGCGTCGCACCGAGCTTCGACGCGGGAATATCGCTTGTTACTGTAGTAATAATTTTTGGTCTCATGCTTGCGCTTCCATGTGCAATGCAAAGTGCCATAAGCCGCCAGGAAATGACATACGGTAGACTACTCAGAACTAATAAGGGCAGGTCCGTGTTATGTGGGACCTGCCCGCGTTGGTGGCGTCACTTACGCTTACCAGGAATACTTGACCGTAGCACGGGCACGAAATGGATCCGCCACTCCTACAAGACCCTTGGCGTAGACGTTAACGACATAACGTTCGTTCGTAAGATTATCTAGATTCATCTGCACTTCCCATTTTTTTCCCCAGCGGTAGCTGGCGAACATATTCGCCACTAGGGGAAAATCGACTGTATGCGCCCCGTCCCGTTTCGTGGTCTGGTCCATAACTCCGCCGCCAACAATAAGGCCTCTCAAAGCGCCACCCAGCCAACTGTATCGCGCCATGACACTATATTTCTTGGGAACGAAATTGGCAGCCTGCCTTACGTACGGTAACCCCTTGTCTGCGGCAATCGATGAGTCCCCTTGAAAGAAGCCTGCAAAGATATCGGCTCGTCCTTCCGTGCCTTTAAACTGAGCGCCAACTTCCAATTCCCATCCATCGGCTGAGTCTTTTTCCGACTGGATGATACCGACTTGCCCATTGCCCAAGGGACCGAAAGTACGGATGTTGGTTTGAGACATTTTGAAATGAGCAAGCGTGCCATAAACGCTCATGGCCTCGTTTAATTTGCGCTCGAGCTTCAAGCCATATTCCTCGAGAAGGCCCTCTTGATCTTTAAAGGGATCTCCCAACTGATCGTTGGCGGCAAATTTATCTGTTCGTCCAAGAGCGGCGACAAAGATATTTTCCGCGTCTGTCCAATAGAGCGAAATCCAAGGGAGCGGCTTCACAATGACGCCGAACTTATGAACCCGGAACCCTTGGCTGCTGCGGTCGGTAATCACATTGGTGACAAAATTTGTATTTGTGCCGCCTGGTTCAAACCACCGCAGTCCGCCAACAATGATTACGCGCTCTTTAAGCAGCACCAAATTCTCTTGAATATAATAGGAGAAATTTAGCGTGTTGTTACCGAAATTTGAGACGTAGGGAGCCCCCGAACCTCGCCGGACGGAAGCAAAAAAGGCATCATCTGCTCCATACGTTGGATTTCGGGTATCCAGCGCGGGCATAGCGTTAACCGCGCTCTTTCCTCTGGTGAGAAGTTTTGAACCATCTACGCCGATGGCAGTGTCTAGTTTGAATGCGGTGAGCTCAAATTTATGGAGAAAGTCTACCTGGAAGCTGTGCGCTTGCACATCACGATAGATTGGCACCTCTTGGCGATTCAGCGTGAAGTTGTCTGCTTCGACCGTGATCCCGCGAATGTAGCGTTCTTCGTTATGCCAATGATTCAGGGCGTATTGTGCGCGCAGACTGGCATTATCCGTCAGCCCTGTCAGTAATGTTACCGCAAGAAACCCGTCGTTATCATTCCAACGAGCATCCTTTGACCTCCCAGGGGAGAATGACGGCGTGGAATACTGGTTAATCCGAGCGGGCGTAAGATTTGTGACAGGATCCGGCGTCAAAGAAATGTCCAAAAAGTCATCAGCGTAGAGATAGCTGTCTTGCTGTGAAAAATACCCGTGAATGAGGATATTCGTGTTGCTGCCGAAGTACATGTCGATGGCACCACTAATAAATTTCTCGCTCTGATTCTGGATTTCCTTATCTCGATCGGCATTCAAATAGCCAAGCGTGACCCGATAATTTGCCTTGAACGCCGCATTATTCACAAGCGGCCCAGAAAAATTTCCGGCCAACCTGATATAATTGTTTGTAGAGAATGTTGCCTGCAGCTCTTGCGAGGGTTGCGCGGTTGGACGCCGCGAGACGTAATTGATGGTGCCGCCGATGTTCGTGTTGTTGCCTGTCAACATTGCACTAGGACCTCTTAAGATTTCTATCCGTTCGACGTCATACAAAGGTGCTGGTGCCCATGTGGTAATCTGTGATCCATCACGCAATGAATTGGTCACACGGAACCCACGGATATTAATGTCATCACCGATGGTAGAGTTTTGTGTCACTCCGCTAACGCCAAATTTCAACACCTGATACAGCTCAACCGCACCCAGATCTTTGATCTGCTCAGAATTGATAATAGAAAGGCTTGTGGGGATATCCGCTAGGTTTTTCGCCGCGCGGCTACCCACCACGGTCTGCTGTGCTCGATATCCTTCTTCCCGCTCAGTGGAAATTTTAAAAGGGGAAAGCTTGACTACCTCATCTGTTGAACTGGGAGGTGGCGCTTTTTCCTGGGCGCTCAGTGGCTGCAGAATCAAGAAGGCCAACAACAGCCTCCCGGGGATAGAATTGATATCTTTCATGACGGTGTGTGGTTTTTGGCTAAGTTTCGTTGCGAGGTGTACCAGTTACACGGCGAGTCATCCATAAAAGTGCGCACGCAACAAACCACTTCCTCTGGTCAAATTTACTATCCAGTCAGCATCGCGCGTATCAGCTCTAATCATTTTATGTTTTCTAGCTGTGCACTTCATTCCCCTAGCCCGAGTTCGTCAGTTTGGTGATTGGGCGGAAAAAGTTTCAGAGGAGAGCGGATTGGGCGCGCCCTTCCGTTCAGAGGGAAGCCCACGGCAAAAGTCGATGTAGTGCCGAAGACCCCATTGTGGAGCGGCGCGATTTCGGCGATACTGCCGGCATGTTCCTCCGCCGGAAAAACAAAAAATATCGCGGAGTCGGTTACAGCTATTGGCACCTGTGCGAGACGGTGCGCACGGCGCGGGGGCCGCGCCAGCGCGTCGTCGCCTCGCTCGGCAAGCTGGACGAGGCCGAGGTCGCCGGTCTGCGCGGCGGCTGGGACGACTTGCCCGCGTTGCTGCGCGGCGCCGCGCCGTCGCCCCGCGCCACCACCGCCGACTTGCCCGGCTTCGCGCCGGCGGTGACCGCCTCGCCTCCCGCGCAATGGGAACAGGCGGATGTGCGCGGTCTGCGCGTGGAACGCACGCGCGACTTCGGCGAGAGCTACCTCGGCCTCGCTCTCTGGCACCGGCTCAAACTCGACGAGTTGCTCGCCCGCCTGCTGCCCGCCGGTCGCGAGTCCGTCGAGTGGTCACAGGTGGCGGCCCTGCTCACCGTCGCCCGCTTTTGCGCGCAACGCTCCGAGCTCGGCGTGGCCGAGCACTGGTATGATACCACCGCGCTCGACGATTTGCTCGGCGTGGACTCCGGTCTGGTCAACGACGCGCGCCTCTACCGCGCCCTCGATCAGCTCGGCCAACACAAGGACGCCCTCTGCGCTCACCTGATGGAGCGTTACCGCCAGTGGTTCGGCGTGCGCTTCGAGTTTTTGCTCTACGATGTGACGAGCACGTTTTTCGAGGGTCAGGCCGAGCGCAATCCGCAGGCGCAGCGCGGCTACTCGCGCGACCAGCGCAGCGACTGCAAGCAAGTCTGTATCGGCCTGGTCTGCACGCCAGAGGGCCTGCCCCTCTCGTTCGAGGTCTTTGCGGGCAACCGCCCCGACGTCACTACCGTCGAGGACATCGTGCGCACGATGGAGGAAAAATACGGCGTGGCCGAACGCATCTGGGTGATGGACCGCGGCATGGTCAGCGAGGCCAACATCGCCTTTTTGCGCGAGCGCAAGGCGCGTTATCTGGTCGGCACGCCGAAGAGCTGGCTGCGGCACCACGCGGCGACCCTGTTGGAAAAATCCGACTGGCAGGAGGTGCAGGCCGGACTGGAAGTGCGGCTGGTCACGCATCCCGACGGCGAGCCGGGCGAAAAATTCGTCTTGTGTCGCAGCGCGGCGCGGGCCGAGAAGGAGCGCGCGATGCTCCAGCGCCAGAGCGACCGGCTGGCCGAAGCGCTCGGCCGCATCGCCGTGGCGTTGGCCAAACATCCGCAAAGCGACCACGAGGCGGTGGGCCGGCGCATCGGTCGCGCCTTGGGCAAGTATCCGGCCGCCGCCGCCATCATCCAAGCCACGGTGCAGCGTGACCCCGCCGACCGGGCGAGAGGTCTGGAGATCGCCAGCGATCTGGCCGCCGGCCAAAAGGCGCACCGACAGAAAGGCGCCTACCTGCTGCGCACCAACTGCGAGGAAACCGATCCGGCCCTGCTGTGGCGCTGGTATATCCAGCTCACGCAGGCCGAGGCCGCGTTCCGCACAGCCAAAAGCGACCTCGGTCTGCGGCCCATTTATCATCACAAAGCGGACCGCGTCCAGGCCCACATTTTGGTCTGCTTCCTCGCCTTGGCCCTGTGGCGCACGCTCGAAC
>Ga0163152_10004336_pt1 | contig 17632 bp, 11 predicted proteins | sample OliLakLV19MP8IB2_FD_148635 | JGI IMG/M metagenome (GOLD analysis project Ga0163152, IMG submission 148635) | Freshwater microbial mat bacterial communities from Lake Vanda, McMurdo Dry Valleys, Antarctica - Oligotrophic Lake LV.19.MP8.IB-2 | ecosystem: Environmental > Aquatic > Freshwater >... | reverse complement strand
GACTTCGCGCGCGATGACCACGCGCGCGAAGTCGAGGGCCGGCAGAGTCAGGGCCGACCAGCCCCACGCGCTCGACACGAGCAGGACGCCGAGCACGTGCGAGCCCGAGTCCCCCAGGTACGCGAGCGGCGGCCCGTCCGAGCGCCGGCGGATCAGATTGAACGGCAGGAAGGCCAGCACGGCTCCCGCCAGGCTCGCGCCGGTGGCCAGCAGGCCGACGAACGCGACGGAGGCCAGCGCTCCGTCGGCGTGGTCGAACGCGTTGGCGACGTTCTGGGCCGCGACCGCCAGCCCGAAGACGAGCGCGCGCTCTCCGACGGACGCTGCAGCGCCGTCGACGTGCAGCGACATCGCCAGCGCCCCGGCGGCCGCGCATTGGCCGACGAGCTTCGCGGCCGGAGGCAGCCCGCGCGCGCGCACGTCGTCGATGAGGCCCGTCGCGAAGGCCAGGAGCAGGCTGGCCGCGAACCAAGTCGGCTCGAACGTCCAACCGAACAGCGGGCCGGGCGGCACGATCTCGCCTCGACCGGCCAGGCCCGGCGCGAGGACGAGCGCCAGCGCCGCGAGGAGCAGCGCGGGTCCGCCGACGAGCGGCACGGCGGCGCGCTGCAGTTTGCGCTCGGGCGCCTCGCGTCCGTCGTCCACCACCCAGCCGAAGCGCTGCGCCACGGCGCGCAACACGACGAGCGCGACGAGCGTGGTCGCGGCGGCGAGCATCATCCCACGCGGCGACGGCATGGGATCGAACGCGATCCAGGCCGCGCTCATGACGACGTTCGCGCGACGATCACCGTCGTGCTCCGCGGGGTTGGAGTGCTGCGATCACCGTTGCACTCCGTGCGGGTCGAGCACTGTGATCACATTCGCGTTGTGCGGGTCGAGCACTCCGATCACCGTCCTGCTCCGTACAACCGGCGCGCGCGGATGTACTCGCGCACGGCGAGCGGAATCTCGTGGTCGCACGCGGCGCCGCCACCCAGCTCTTCGCGCAGATCCGTCGACGACACCGCGACGGGCGGCAGGCGCACGTAGCCCCGCTCGACCTTGTCTGCCAACACCTCGCCCAGCGCCCGCCGCACGCCCTCGAGCGCGGCGTGCGGCTCGCCCTCGCGGTGCACGACGACCGGCTGCACGCGCTCGATCAGCGCGCGCGCCTCGCGCCACTCGCCCAGCAGCGCCAGGTTGTCGCTGCCCATCACGAGGTAGATTGCGACGTCCGGGCTCTCGCCCAGCGCCGCGGGGAGCCCGCGCACCGTGTCGATCGTGAAGGACGGCCCGCCGCGCGCGAGCTCCAGGTCGCTGACCTCGAAGCCCTTCTCGCCCGCGATCGCGAGCTCGACCATCCGCAGCCGGTCGGGCCCCGGTGCCGCGACGTGGCCGGCCTTGAAGGGCGAGCGCGCGGCGGGCACGAAGACGACCCGGTCGAGCTGAAAATGGTCGCGCGCCGCGCGCGCCGCGTGAAGGTGGCCGACGTGGATCGGGTCGAAGGACCCCCCGAAGAGCCCGATCCGGCGGGGTCGTCCGGACGGGTCGTGGGGCGAGTGCTCGGCCATCGGGGGCGGGCGGACGTTACCCCGTCGCGCACCGGGGTAGCTAGCGGACCGGGGCGCGTGGCCCCGCGACTGCCGCCGGTAGGACTTGCCCGCTGGCCTGCCCGCTGTGGCCCTGGACACGAGCCCGGGGCCCGGACAAACTCACCGCCCCTCGGCCGCGCCCGGTTGCGCGGCTTCGGCCCCTGAGCCCCCCTCTCATGATGAAGTTCCTCCTCCCGGCCTGCGCGGCCCTCCCCTTGGCCGCGGGCTGCACGACCCAGGGTGCGCACGGCAACGACCACTGGAGCCAGCGCTCGATCTCGAACTCGCTCGGGCGCGCGTTCCTGGGGTACGAGCAGGAGCGCGACGGGCGGTACATCGACTTCCAGGACAAGAAGAAGCGCGAGTTCAACCTCACGATCCGCCGCTACTTCTTCCACCACAACCCGGACAACCCGTTCGAGGTCTACGACCCGCACTACTACAAGGAGCGGTATCCGCTGGCGATCGTGCCGGACACGTTGAACTACATGCAGGATCCGATCTCCTCGGTCTGGGGCGGGTTCTCGGAAGGCGGCCAGGACGAGTCCAGCCGAGCCCACAACATGGTCGGCGACGACCTGTTCCGCGAGCACGACGACGAGGACGCCGCGCCGAAGTCGGCCAGCTCGCTGCGCACCGCGGTGGGCCTCACGGCGCCGAAGTCGGATTGATCACGGACGGGACGCGGTTGCAGCCGCGTCACCAGGCCAGCGCCCGTCGGACCTCGCTCGCGAGGTCGGCGGGCGCGCGGTTTTCGGCCGGGATCCACGCGACGTCGGGGAACTTGCGGTACCAGGTGCGCTGGCGCCGCGCGAACTGTCGCGTCGCCTGCGCGATGCGCTGCGCCGCGACGCCGGGATCGAGCTGGCCGTCGTGCACCGCCAGCGCTTCGGCGTAACCGAGCGCCTGCACGGCCGTGGGGCCGAACCCGGTCGTGTCGCGGATCCGCGCCGATTCCGCCGGCCAGCCGGCCGCGAGCATGCCCGTGGCGCGCGCGGCGATGCGCCGGTCGAGTTCGGGCACCGACACCTCGAGGCCGACGAGCTTGCGCGCGCGCGCCGGCGATCCCGACCACTGCGTCTGCCACTCGCTCAACGGGCGTCCGGTCTGCGCCTGCACCTCGAGCGCGCGCACGACGCGCTTCACGTCGTGCGGATGCAGCCGCGCCGCCGAGCGCGGATCGACGCGCATCAGCTCGGCGTGCAACACCGCGCCGCCTTCGCCGCGCGCGCGCGCCTCGAGCGCGGCGCGCAGCGTTGGATCGACGTCGGGCCCGCGGAAGAGACCGGCCGAGAGCACCTTCAGGTAGAAGCCTGTGCCGCCCACGAAGAGCGCACGCCGACCGCGCGCGCGGATCCGCGCCAGCGCCGGCGCGAGCTCGGAGAGGAAGCGCGTCACGTCGTAGCGCTCGTCCGGATCGGCCAGGTCGAGCATGTGGTGCTCGACGCGCGCGCGCTCGGCGGCCGTCGGCTTCGCGGTCCCGATGTCCATGCCGCGGTAGACCTGCATCGAGTCGAGGCAGACGATCTCGGCGCCGGCCGCTTCGGCCACGAGCAGCGCGACGTCGCTCTTGCCGCTGGCGGTCGGGCCGATCAGCGCGACGAGCTCCTCGCCGGCCAGCGGGTCGGCGTCGGACCCAAAACCTTGCGCAGCGCCGTCCATGGGGCGAGCCAGGGAACACGCCGGCCCAGGTGCTGGCAAGGGCCCGGCTGGCGCGCGGCCGGACGGGGGCCTAGCTTTTGCGCATGATCGCCGCCGCCGCGCTCGCCTTGTGCCTGTTCCAGGACGCCCCGCCGCTGCCGCCGCTGCCCGACGCGCCGAAGGCCGCAGGGCCCGTGCTGAACGCCGACGGCGAGCCGGTCGAGCCCGGGAAGCTCCCGAAGAGCACGAAGCCGGAGGCGCGCGCGGCCTGGGAGAAGCTCGTCGCGGCCGGATCGCCGGCGGGCGAGACGCGCACGCCCGTCGCGGGCTTCGACCTGTCGCTCGACCTGCGCCTGCGGATCGAGGAGAACCGCTCGAACGACTTCGAGAACGCGCGCTACGCCTACCTGGCGCCGGCCTACGTGCTGTTCGACACGGGCAAGGGTCGCACGCAGCTGCGCGGGCCGAAGGGCGACTGGCTGATCGACGCGAAGGCGGCCGAGGGCCGCACGCGCGTGAAGCTCGACGTCGGCCGCGAGAACGCGCAGGACCGCCGTCAGCTCGAGGATGCGATCGACGTCGCGCGCTTGTTCATCAGCGTCGTCGACGCGCGCAACGTGCGCGTGATCCGCTTCGAGTCGCGCGCGGTGCCCGAGTCGCTGCTGCCCCCGTTGCGCGCGGAGGACGCGAAGAAGCTCACCTGGTTCGAGCTGCAGACGCCCGACGTCCGCCCGGGCGCGGAGAACCAGGCCGGAGCGCGCATCCTGCTCGGCCTGTCGCCCGACACCGGGCTGCCCGCGATGGCGATCGCCGACGACGCGCGCGCGCCGAAGCGCGTGAACCCGACGACGACCACGGTCGACCTGGCCGATTGGAAGCCGCTCGACGGCTGGATGCTGCCGCGCAAGATCCTCGTGTTCCTGCCGCGGATCGCCGAGCAGGCCGGCCCGAACGGCGCGACCGCGCGCGTCGCCGACGGCTGGCGCAAGGAACCCGGCATGGACCTCGTCGTGCGCTCCGGATCGCTGAAGAACACGCTGAAGCCCGAGGCGTTCGATCCGGCCGCGATCAAGGTCACACCACCGCCGCCGGACGACAAGTGAACACGAGTGTCAGACACCGCGTCGAGCGGTGAACAATGGTGTCAGACACCTTCTCCCACCGTGTTGGCGGGACAAGGTGTCTGACACTCGTGTCTACCGGCGGTGGAAGGCGCGCTCCAGGTCGGCCAGTGCGAAGCGCACGCGCGTCGGGCGGCCGTGCACGCAGGTCTGGTCGGACTCGAGGTGGCGGCCGCGATCGAGCAGCGCGCGCATCTCCTCCTGCGAGAGCGCGTCGCCGGCCATGACCGAAGCGCGGCACGCGGCGCGGTGCAGCACCTCCTCGAGGAGCTTCTCGCCGGCCAGCGTCTTCTCCTCCTCCAGCAGCGCGACGATGTCGCGCACGATCAACGTCGGACGCGGGCGCTGCAATCGCGCGGGCAGGCCGTGGACGGCCAGCGTCGCGTCGCCGAACGGCTCGATCAGGATGCCGGCGCGCGCCAGCTCGTCCGAGCGCGCCGCGATCGCCGCGACTTGCGCGCGGTCGACCTCGACCAGCTCGGGGACGAGGAGGCGTTGCACCTCGATCTCGCCGCGCGCGAGCTCGGCGCGCAGGGATTCGAACGTGATGCGCTCGTGCAAGGCGTGCTGGTCGACGATCTCGAAGCCGTCCTCGAGAGCGCGCAGGATGTAGGTCAGCGCGACCTGCACGAGCGGCGCGGCGGCCAGCGGCAGCGGCGCGCGCGGCGTGGGGCGATTCCCCGAGGATTCCGGCGTCCAGCCCGGGCCCGGCGCCACCTCGTGAACGACGTAGGGCTCGGCCGCCGCGCGCGGGGCGCCGCCGCCCACGAAGCCGCCGCGGAACGGCAGGACCGCCTCGCGCTCCTCGCGGCGTGCCGCGAAATCGACCAGCCGCGTGCCCGGCGTCGCCATGTCCGTGCGCGCGACCGCCTCGCGGATCGAGTTCACGAGGAACCCGAACAGGCGCCGCTCGTCACGGAAGCGTACGTCGCTCTTCTGCGGGTGCACGTTGACGTCGACGCGCGCCGGATCCATCGCGAGGTGCAGGAAAGCGACCGGCTGGCGGTGGTCGAAGACGAAACCGTGGTAGCCGTCCTTCAGCGCGCGCAGGAGCACCTTGTCGCGCACCGTGCGGCCGTTCAGGAACCACATCTGCCGCGTCGAATCGCCGCGCGCGAAGCGCGGCGGCGCGACGAGCCCCGTCAAGCGCACTTCGCCGTCCTGCGCACGCACCTCGATGAGCTCGTCGGCCAGGTCCGCACCGAAGAGCCGGCGCACGCGCGCGCGCAGGTCCATCCCCGCTTCGACGTCGAGCGCGCGCTTCCCGTCGTGCGTGACGCGGAACGCGACGCCACTTCCCCCGTCGGCAGCGTGAGCCAGCGCGAGCCGCTGCAGCACGTCGAGACACCGTCCGAGCTCGGTCGCCGTCTGCCGCAGGAAACGCCGCCGCGCCGGCACGTTGTAGAAGAGATCGCGCGCCTCGATGCGCGTGCCGCGCGGCGCGCCGGCTTCGGTCGCGGTCCCGAGCGCGCCACCCTCGCACACGATGCTCCAGCCCGTGGCCGCTTCGGCTGGCTTCGACAGGATCGAGCAGCGCGCCACCGCGCCGATCGAAGCCAGCGCTTCGCCGCGGAAGCCGAGCGAGGCGATGTGCTCGAGGTCATGCACTTCGCGCAGCTTGCTCGTCGCGTGCGCCAGGAACGCCAGCTCGACGTCCTCGCGCCCCATCCCCGAGCCGTCGTCGACGACGCGCACGAGGCGCGTGCCGCCTTCCTCCAGGTCGACCGTGATCGATTTGGCTCCGGCGTCGAGCGCGTTCTCGACGAGCTCCTTGACGACCGACGCCGGACGCTCGACGACCTCGCCGGCCGCGATCTGGTTGCGCACGCGCTCGTCCAGGATCGCGATGCGGGCGCCGGGGGAGAGTTCCATGGGGAGGCTCAGGTTACGGAATTCGCGCAGCCGGCGTACCGCGACGGACCGCACTATCCACCCGCGGACAGCGGACTTAGAGGACCGAGCTGGCGTGAACGACGCGGCACGTCGTGTCGGACGAGATCGCAGGCGTCTAGGATCGGGGCGTGCAGGCCGCCATCACGCTCGCGACCTCGGAGCAGGAGATCATCCCGGCGTCGACGACACGACGGGGGCCGCGCTCGTGTCGCTGAAGAGCAGCGTGGCCTGGATCGGCGCCCTGGGCCTGCTCGCGTGGCTCCTGTTCCGGCTGGCAGCCGCACCGTCGACCGCACCTCCGATCTCGAGCGATCTCACGACGGCGGATCGCGCTGCGACATCGACGCCGGTCCTGGCCGCATCGCGCGAGAGCGACGGCGAGGATGGCTCGAGGCGCGCGGTCGTGGTGCCCGCGGTTCGCGCTCCCGATGCCCCGACGGTCCCGGCGAGCGGCTACGACACCTACGTCAGCGGAGCACTGCTCGACCAGAACGGCGAGCCGATCCGGAACGCCGACTCGTGGGTGTCGTTCACCGACGCGAACGGCAGAGCTCACGTGGCATCCCAGAGAAACCTGGGCGGTTATGCCCTGCGAGGAATTCCCTTCGGATCGTACTGGATCTCGGCGCGGACGGCTGGCCATCGCTCGCTGGAGGAGCCGTTCGAGCTCGATCCCGCACGACCCTACGTCGAGCACGACCTGCACTTCCGGAGCGCGACCGTGCTAAGCGTGTTCGTGCGCGATCCAGACGGCCGGAACCTGCACGACACGGTCACGAGGAAGCTCTCCTCCCCGGCGCTCGGTTTCGACGGCCTCACGACGATGCCGCTCTTGATCCCGGTCGCGACGCGCGAGAGCCCCGGCGCCTGGATCTTCGAGGTCGAGGGCAGCGCCAACAACCGGTTCGGCGTCGGTCAGTTCTTCCAGTACGGTCCGCTCGCCGCGCAACGCAAGGAAGGCTCGATCGGTGTCGTCGTGTTGGACGTCGACCTGCCGGTGTACGTGAGCCTCGTCCAGCATCACGCCGTCCTGCAGTCGCGGTCCGTCGAGGCGGGTGCCGAGGAAGTCGAGTTCGTCATTCCCGCCGACGCGCTCACGGCGAACCTCGGCACGCTGACGATGCGCCTGCTCGACTCGGTCACGCGTGAGCCGCTGACCCGACCCACCGTGTTGATGGCGGGCGGAGGGGGCGACTTCGGTGCTCGCGGAGGCTCGGACGGCGTGCTCACGATCCGCAATTGCACGCCGGGTTCGTTGATCCTCGAACTCGACGCCGAGGGCCACGAGCGCTTGGTGCGCCGGGTGGAGGTCGCTCCCGGAAGGACCACCGACCTGGGCGACATCCTCCTCGACCCGAGCATCGCGCTCCACCTGCACGTCTTCGACGGCGATGGGCAGCCCTGCTCCGCGGTCTTCGAGCTCCTGACGTTGGACCCTGGAAGCGCGCAGCCCGGCGACCCGGACGCGAGCCAGGATGTGATGTCGAACGAAGAGGGCGAGGTCCTGCCTCTGCACTTGGGTCGTCGGTCGTACGTGCTGCGCACGACGAACCACGGTGCGGAATCCGGTCGCAATCCGAATGAGGTGACGTGGGTTTCCGGCAACGTGTCGATCGACCTGCGCGGTGGCGCGGGTCCCGTGGACCGGGACGTCCGCCTGCGGAGCGCGAGCTCACTCGTCCTGCGTGCCCCGGGTTACTGGTCCGATGGCCTGCGCTACCGCGTGACCGACGCGCGGGGGCTGCCTCTCGTCACGGGTCGGTTCCACGGCGGCGCAGCGCGCGCGCTGGCCCTGCCCGAGGGGACGTACCGCGTGGAGCTCCTCGACGTCCAAGGCCCGTCGCTGTCCACGAGATCGGTCACGTTGGGGCCTTCGATCGTGAGCATCGATCTCTCGCGCTGATCCAGCCTCGCCGATTCACGGCGACGTCGGACACTTGCGCGGCGCCCTCTCCGCCGTGCTCGTTCAACGGGATGGACACGCGGCTCGACCGGGCTCAACCGCCGCGGGCGCGCCGGAAGCGCGGTGACGGGACGTCGAGGGTCTGGCTCTCGACCTTGTTCCCGCGCAGGAACTCCTGGAGCAGCGCGCGGTACTCCGGCAACAACATCTCGATCGATTCGTGGCCCGCGTTGCGCACGAGGACGTGAGCGTGGTTCGGAAATCCGGCACGAATCTCCTCGACGTTCTCGGGCGGCGTGCGCGCGTCGAGGTCGCCGCTCACGAAGAGCACGGGCACGTCGCACCGCATCGGCCCGCGATACGCGTCGCCGAGGTCGGGCTTGCCGCACGCCGCGCACGCACCCGGATAGGGCACGTTGACCGCGTCGGCAAGCAGGTTGGCGGGGTCGAGCCGCTCCTTCTCGATGCGCCGCAGCCGCGCCGCGGTCGCGCCCGAGGAGCAGTCCATCATGAGCGCCATCGCCGAACCGACCTCCCCGTGGCGGTTCTCGAGCGCGATCGGACCCAGCGCGCTCCAGTCGCCCTGCGCCATGCGCTGCACCGCCGCCGGCACGTCGCGGAACTGGAACGCGAGACCCAGCGAGCCGGCGAGGTACGACTGCAGGTCGTACGGCCCGATCACGACGGATCGTTCGGCGCCGTCCTCTTCCGCGACGATCGTGACCGGCTTGTCGGCCAGCTCCTTCAAGAGCTTCTTCACCGTGCCTACGAAGTCGGGCAGATCCTGCGAAAACCCCGGGTCCGCGGCGACCAGCTCGCTCAGTCGTTCGAGATGGCGCTGCGTCGTGCTGGGCATCTTCCACGTGTGATCCGGGCCTTCGACGCGGATCAGCACGGAGCGCGCGACGTGCTGCGCGTGCCGGCGCAGGTATGCCAGCGTCAAGTGCGTCCCGTAGCTCTCGCCCCAGGTCAGGATCTTCTCGATGCCGAGCGCGCGGCGCACGTCGTCGACGTCGTCGGCGTTCTCGACCGAGTCGTAGGCCGCGAGGTCGATGCCCTGCGCCTTCCAGTGCGCGACGCAGCGCTCGACGGCCTGCGTGTACGCCCTGATCACGTCCTCGCGCGTGATCGGACGATCGGAGGGGAGCTCGTACTCGAACCGCACGCCTTCCTCGAGGTTCGGCCGGCTCCGACCCGTGCCGCGCTGGTCGATGCCGATCACGTCATGGTGGTCGAGCAGGCGCAGCATGCGACCCGTCGCGGGACCGACGCAGTGCTCGATGCCGGACGGACCAGGGCCGCCGACGAGGTAGAAGACCGGCGGACCGGGCTTTTCGTCCTGCGTGCGGAAGCGGACGAAGGCGATCTCGATCGACGGGCCATCCGGCCGGCTGCGGTCCTCGGGCACGCGAATCCGGCCGAGCTCGCCTTCGAGAGGCTTGTCGTCGACGCCCTGCGTCGCGTACGGCTCCCAACGCACCTCCGGCGCCGTCGCGGCACGCGGTTGCGTGGACACGGGCTGCTGCTGGGCGCGCGCCGTCGAAATGGCGCAGGTCAGGCTGAACACGAGCCAGCCGATTCCACGCACGCTCCTCGTCTCGAAACTCATGGTCGAATTCCTCGTTCGTTGTTTTCAGCCGCGCGCGACCCGCAGGCGCGCGAAGGGTCGTTCGAATGCGGCGCCGAGCCACGCTCCGCCAAAGGCCAGCGCGGGCATGCCGAGCACGACGATCGCGATCTCGGTCCAGGGCATGGCGAACCGCAGGTCAGCGTTGGCGAGCTCGACGATCCCGTAGCTCGGAAGCAAGCCGGCGGGGATCGCCAGCACGCAACCCATCAGCGCGAGGTAGCCCGCGCGCGCCGCGACGTGCGTGCGCAGGAGGCTCGGCGCTGCTCCCACCGAGCGCAGCACGTGCGCGTCCGCGGCGGATTCGACCGAGGAAAGCGTCGTCGCGACGAAGACGACGACGATCCCCGTCACGAAGCAGAGCAGGAGGACCACGAAGAGGATGGGGCCGGTCGCTTGCCGCTGCATCATGGCCGCGTCGATCGACGTGCCCGTGCTCGCCGCCGCGCGGTCCTGGGCGCGCTCGAGGACCGGTCGCGTCACCACGGATTCGAGCCGAAGCATCCACGGCGTCAGCGTGGAGCGCGGAGGCGGACCGGTCTCCAGGCCCAGACGCTGGGCGAGGTCCGCTCCGGCAAAGAAGGTCGGTGCGCGCGCCAGCTCGTCGACCTCGATCCAGGCGACGTCGACGTCGACGAGGGGGCGATCGTCGGCGACCACGAGCGTGACGGATGCCGCGCGCGACTCCGACGCCGTAGCGCGATCCACGAGGGCCACGAGGCGGCCCGAGCGCAGCGCCTCGAGGCCTGCGCTGGCGCCGAAAGCGCTCAACGCCCCCTCCTCACCGCTGGCGATCCACGCGTCCGTCGCGCGCGCGTCGCCGACGCCGGCGAGCTTCACGTGTACGAGATCCCCGCGCAGTCGGAACGCTGCCAGCGGAGCGACGGCCACGGCCGAGAGTTCTTCCGCCAGGCTCCGCGCCACCGCTTCCGCCTCCGGTCCGTCGACGGCGAGCTGATCGCCACGCAGGTTGGCGGTCTTCGCAACGATCAGCGTCTCGATGCTCCCGATCAGGGACGCGAGCATCACGCTGATCGACATGCCGGCGAGCACGGCTGCGACGACCGGTCCGTTCCGCGCCCGAAAGCGACCCGCGTCGCGCGCCGCGAGACGCCAGGCGAGCGGCAGTGGCGCGGCGACGCGCGCGAGGACGCCGAGCAGCCAAGGGCTGCACGCGCCGAGTCCGAGGACCGCCAGGATCGATCCGCCCAGGATGCTCGCTCCGGCGGATCCGCCCTCGCGACCGCTCCCCCACACGACGAGACCGAGCCCGCTGGCCACGAGGACGATGCCGAGGACGAACCACGCGCGCGTGCCTTCGGTGACGGGACGCCGACCGCTCAACGCGACGCGGATCGGGAGCCGCGTCGCACCGAACGCGGGCAGGATCGCCGCTGCGGCCGCCGCGACCAGGCCCAGCACCACGGCGCCGACCACGTGCCGCGCGGACAGCTCGAGGTCGCCGTTCCAGCGCAGGTTCCAGCGATCGAAGAACGGGTGCAGGGCCAGCGCCGCACCGATGCCGACGACGACGCCGATCGCCGCGCCGAGCGAGGCGAGAGCCAGGGCGGCGGCGAGAAAGGAGGCACGCATGTGGCCGATCGCGGCACCCGTCGCTCCGAGCAGGCCGATCTCGCGCTGCCGGCGGCGCATCCCGACGGCGAATGCCGCCGAGATGATCAGCGCAGCCTCGAAGAAGCCGAAACCGCCCAGGACGAAGATGGCGATGGTGTCGAACTCGTCGGGCTGACCGAGTTCAGTTCGCGTGATCACGCGCTGTCCCGCGGCCCGCAGACGCTGCGCGACGATCCCGGGGTCATCGTCGACCACGCCCACCAGGAACGCGGACGAGCCACGCGGGTCCGCGGGATGCGGCGCGCGCAGGACGACGGGCATTTCGAGGCTCTCCGGGTCGACGACGACACCAGTGACGCGCAGCGTATCGCCGGCGAGCTCGACCGTGTCGCCGACGCTGCGTCGGAGTCCGTCGAGGAGCACCGGGGAGACGGCGACCTCGTCTGCGCTCGACGGCGCACGACCGCCGGTGATCCGCAGCAGACCGCGAGCCAGACCTTGCGGCTCGAGCGCGGCCGCGTCGATCTCGAACGACCGCGCGCTGAGCCGGCGGCCCGGCGCGCGCAGCTCCTCGACCGAGACCGACACGCGTTCGACGAGCGCGCCGGCCGGCAGGAGCGCGCGCAGCTCCGCCAAGCTCGAGCCCGATTCGACTCGAAGGTGGGCGGCACCGAGGACCTGCGCTCGCGCTTCGTCCGGCGTCCGCTGCGACGTTGCGAGCATCGTGCTGCCGCCGACCATCGCCGCGACCGGCACCGCGACGAGCAGGATGACGAGCCACGAACGCCCGGCGTTGCGGCGCATCCCGCGCGCTTCGACGCGCAGGAGCGCGCGCAGGGCGCGGAGCGTCCGCGTCGCCCACGCTGACCTCACGCACCCCTCCCGATCCGCGCCTGTGGCGGCAGGCCCTTGGCCGAGACTTCGTCGACGACCCGGCCATCGCGCAGGTACAGCACACGATCGGCCCACGCAGCGTGCGTCGCGTCGTGGGTGACCAGCACGGCCGTGCGACCCGCGTCGCACTGCGCGCGCAAGAGGCGCATGACGAGCTCGCCGTTGACCGAATCGAGGGCGCCCGTCGGCTCGTCGGCCAGGAGCAACGAGCGCGGCCCGACGAACGCGCGCGCGATCGCGACGCGCTGCTGTTCACCGCCCGAGAGGTCGTCCGGGAAGCGGTCGGCCAGGTGCGCCAGCCGCACGCGCTCCAACGCCTCGCGGGCCTCGTCGCGCGCCTCGACGAGCGCCGCGCCGTCGAGCTCGAGCGGCAGCGCGACGTTCTCCAGCGCCGTGAGCCCGGGCAGGAGGTTCAGATCCTGGAACACGTACCCGATCACGCGCCGCCGCAGCGCGGCGAGCGCCGAGGGCGCGAGCGTCGCGAGATCGTGTCCTTCGAGCAGCACGCGGCCTTCGGTCGGCCTGTCGAGCGCGCCGGCGATGGCCAGCAACGTCGATTTGCCCGAACCCGACGGTCCCATGACGGCCACGAGCTCGCCGGCGCGCACGTCGAACCGCACGGAGCCCAGCGCCCGCACGGCGCGCGCGCCGCTCCCGTGCACGCGACCGACGTCCTCGAACCGCAGGACCGGCGCGTCGGCCGCATCGCCCGCGCGCGCCGTCATCGCTCGCCCCGCGTGCGCAGCCGCGCTTCGCACAGGTCGAGCCAGCGAATCTCGGCTTCGGCCTTCAGGATCAACGCGTCGAGCAGCAGGAGCCAGGGCAGCTCGCGATCGGGATCCGCGCGCATCTTGTGGCGCGTGTATGCCTGCAGGCGCTCGAGCGTCGCCGCGCGCTGCTTCTGCAGGATCGCATCGACATTGCTGCCGTCGGCCGCGACCGCCAGCAGCACCTTGATCGCGAGCTCGTCGCGCGCCGGCGGATCCTCGAGAACGGGCGACGCGTACCAATCCGCGAGCTGCGCCCGCCCCGCGTCCGTGATCCGCCACGTCTGACGCGGACCCTCGTCCAGGCCTTCGCTCGCGACGAGCCCGTCGCGTTCCAGACGCGCGAGCGTCGTGTACACCTGCCCGACGTTCAGCGGCCAGGCGTTGGCGGTGCTCTTCTCGAAGGCCGCCTTGAGCGCGTAGCCGTGGGACGGCTCTTCGGCCAGGATCGCAAGGAGGCTGTGGCGGACGGACATCGGGGCTCCCGGGGGTGTGATACCGAGTATCTATACTCGGTATCTACGCTCGAGGGGCCCAAAACGCGAGATCCTGCGCGAGGACAGGGGGGGCAGCGGGATGCTGGGCGAGCCCAGCGACCCTCGGCGGCGCCTCGAGGGGCCCGGCACATGGGGGACGTCGGAAGGGGCGCAGGAGATGCCGTCCTTGAAGTTGTCACCCGTGTGCCCGGTCAGATCGGTGACCGATATTCCCGGTCGGTGTTGTCAGTCCGATGCACCGGTCAGGACCCTTGCGGCCTCATCGCGCTTCGCGCCGGGCTCCTCATCGATCCGGACGCAGCTCGACGCGCACGACGTCGTCGCCGTCAGCGGGGATGTCGAGCTGCACCGGCAGAAAGTGCGCGAGCAGGCTGCTGCAGCGCAGCGTGTAGCGCCCCGGGACGGCCCAACCCGTGAAGAGGCGCGCGTCCGGGTCGGAGACGGTCTCGCGCAGCGACTCCTGCCAGGGCCCCAGCTCCAGTTCCTGGGCCGGGTCGCGGACGAGGCGTGCGTCGATCCAGGCTTCGCGCTCGGGCATGTCGCGCACGGCGACCCGCGCTTCCACACGACGCCACGGCGCGAGTCGAAGGGTGAGTGCGCCACCTCCGTCATAGGCAAAGGGCATCCCCTGCGACCGCCCCGTCATCTCGGCCAGCATTTCGCCGACGGCGGCGAAGCCAGCTTCGGGCACGACCGACTGCAGCACGAACCGTCCCTCTCCGCCCTTCACCGTGCCGTTGGTGGACCAGCCCGATGTTCCGAGGTGCACCCGGATCCCGTCCGCGGCGGGCCGGCCGGCTGCGTCGAGTACGAGCACGTCGACTTTCGGCCAAGGCTCGAGAGCGAAGGTGCCCAGGTCGTGCTCGACGTCGGAGACGAGCTCGATCGGAACGCTTGGGCTGGGCTCGTGGCCCGACGCGACGGCGTTCATGAGCCACCGCCCCGGAGCCACGTTCCTCCAAGGCGACGGGGTTCGGCCCACATCGAGCCATCGAATCCCATGCAAGTCTTCCGGCGATGAACCCGGCGAGTGTTCGAAATGCACTCGACCCTCGAGGGCATCGCCGGTGCGCGCATCCACCAAACGCGCTCGTGCGCGGGCCGGCGCGGGCTTCACGCGCTGCTCCGAGACGACCGCCGCAGTCTCGACCGGAGGCGGTTGGATCTCGATCTCGCGCCATTCCGCGCCAGGATTCCAGGGCCCGAACGTCGAGGACCAGGATCCCATCGCCTGTTGCACGCGCACGAAGAACGGTCGATCGACTGCCACGGGCAGCTCGATCGCCGACTCGCCGGGACGCCAGGGAATGGAGATGAAGGCACCCAGCCCGCAGCAGCCCGCGGTTCCGCGCTCGGCCTGGGGGAGCGCGCTCCACACGGCTGGATCCCGCAGGCACGCATTGATCAGGAGATTCGGCGAAGAACTGTGATCCGGTCGAGGCTCCCCGGCGATCCGCGCGCGCAGGCGCAGCACGGGCATCTCCTGGAGAACGAAGCGCAGCGGCTGCGTCGGATCGCCCGCGAACGTGTGCTCGACAGCCTGGTATCCGCCGAGCCTTGCGACGAGAGATTCGACCACACCAGCCGTCCCGTCGATCTGGACGCGAAAGTGCCCGTCCGGGTCGGCGCCGATCGACGTGGAGACAGGACCCTCGGAGCAGCGGAGATCGATTTGGAGCTTTGGACCCACCATGATCCTCTGCCCGGGCCGGAAGCCGGCGAGGCTGCGCGCGTGCGGCTCGACGATCCGATGACCGGCTTCGTCGACGAACTCGAGCACGATTACCGTCGCGTCGCCCACGCGCAGCTCGAGTCCGTCGTAGCGCGCACCCGACTCGAACGCTGGCACGGGACACTCGTGGCTCGAGCCCTTGGTGGTGATGACGGTCAAGTGCAGGTCGTCGTTGCGACCTCGCAGTTCGAATGAGCCGTCCGCCGCGCTCAGCGACTCGCCCGGCCACAGCGTGAATTCGGCGACGCCAGGCCAGCCGGCTAGCTCGGGCTTCCCCGATCGCGGACCGCCGCGCCGGGTCTGCAGTCGCCAGTCGATCGAGGTGACCAGCGCGCCGGGCACGGGTTCGCCGCGCGCGTCGAGCACGTGGCCGGACCACGTTGCGGCACGCGGGATCACGAGGTCACCCAGATCCTGCTCGCCCTCGTCACGCAACTCGAGCCGGATCGGCACCGCCGTGTCTTCGTGCCGCAGCCACAGCGTGGGCGAGGTCCACTGCTCCGGCTTCATCGCGCCCTTCTCGATCCACACGTTCGACGGCATGCGCGCCAGGTTCGCGAGCTCGAAGCGACCGTCCGCCCCGCTCCGCGCGGAGACAACTGCCGAGCTGTGGATCCAGCCCGGCGCGCCGAACCGCGGCGCGAAGTCGCCCTCCAGCAGAACGGCGACTCCTTCGATCGGCGCGCCGCGGTCATCCACCGCGCGTCCGCGGACCGTCGCGCCCGAACCGAGGCGCAGCTCCAGATCCTCGTGCTCACGCGGCTCGAGCCACACGGCGCCGAACGCGCTGGCGTACGGAGGCTGTCGGACCGCCTCGACGATCACTGTGTTGGCCTCGACCGCGTCGAAGCGCGCTTCGCCGCGCGCGTCCGTCGTGCCGGTCGCGAGCAACTTCGGGCCGCCGCGCTCGCGCGCGACGCGCAACGCGACGCCGGCCAGCGGATGGCCCGTGCGGTCATCGAAGACGCGGACGACGAGCGAGCCCGTCCTCGCGGGATCCGCAGTCGCTCCCGCGTCAGCGGCAGCCGGTGTCACGGCGCGGCCGACTGCATCCTCGTCGGCGAGCTCGAGCGGCGCGCGCGAAGGCTCGGCGATCGGCGTCGGATCCGGAGCGCGCGCGCCCAGTGGCCGGCCCACCACGCCCCAGGCCAGAAGGGCCACGATTGCGAGCCCGACTAGGCCGATCGAGAGGACCCTCGTGCCCGGTTTCATGCGCCGCCGAAGCTAGTCCTTGGCGCGTGTCAACGCCACGCCGCGCGGACGGAGCGAGCGCATTCCGCCACGCGTCGGCGCGGATCGGAAGCCCGGGACCCGGCACGGTCGCTCCTGCGAAGCGGCACAGGCGCGGCCCGCCTGACTCGACGCGCCAGCGCAGCGCGGGACGCGAGAGCCGAGGTGAACCCCAGGAACGGTCTAGTTCGGGTTCCCCGTCAGCACCCAAGCTGCCCAATCCCGCTCGGCGTAGCGCGGGTTTCCGCGTTCATCGCGCGCGTCGCGCAGCCGCTTCTTCGCCTCTCGCAATGCTTGGTGCTTCGGCTTCTTCTCGAGCCACAGCCGCCGGTAGAAGTCGATCATCAGCTCCTTGGTCGCTTCGTCGGGCACCTTCCACAAGCTCGTGATCACCGAGCGCGCACCGGCCATGTGCAGCGCCTTCTGGAGCGACGCGACACCCTGGCCCGCGCGACGGACGCCCACGTTCGTATCGCACGCACTGAGGACGGCCAGCTCGCAGTTCGACAGGTCGAGCGCCGCGATCTCCTGCGCAGTCACGAGGCCCGGAATCCGACCGACGGAGTTGGTCGGCAGGTTCGCGCCGGCCAGCGCCAGGCCGCACAGGAGCATCGGGCTCATGCCGCGAGTCCTCTCGTCCGCATCCATGTGCAGCACGCCCGCCGCGCTGCTGGCGTTCGACTCCGGATCCGCGCTCGAGCGCACCGACTCCGGCGCGAACCAGCCGTGCGTCGCCACGTGAAGCCAGCGCGCGCGCGGGCCGAGCTCGATCAGCGCTTCGCGCGAAGCGTTCGTGCGTTCCAGCACGACGGACGCGGCGTCCTCGCCGAATGCGTCCGCGAAGTACTGCGCGATGCCGCGCACTTCGGTCTGCGTCTCCGGCAGCGTGCCGAAGCCTCGTTCCCAAGCTGTTCCGCGCGACAGAGGATTCGCCTCTCCCGTGCGTTGCGCCGCGGCCAGGATCGCCGCGTCTTGACTCAACCGTTTCTCGGGTCCTGCGGGGTCCTGATCGAATGCGGGGTGTCCGATCGCCAGCAACGCGGGAGCACCCTCCGGCGGATCGACTTCGAGCAGGAGTTCGATGAGCGACGAGCGCACGTCGATGCGCAGCACGTCGCCGACGGTCTGCCCGGCGTCCTTCGCGCCGCCCCAGGTCTCGTCGACGGGCAGCGCGTCGA
>Ga0163152_10004335_pt1 | contig 17632 bp, 18 predicted proteins | sample OliLakLV19MP8IB2_FD_148635 | JGI IMG/M metagenome (GOLD analysis project Ga0163152, IMG submission 148635) | Freshwater microbial mat bacterial communities from Lake Vanda, McMurdo Dry Valleys, Antarctica - Oligotrophic Lake LV.19.MP8.IB-2 | ecosystem: Environmental > Aquatic > Freshwater >... | reverse complement strand
GCATCGGCGAGTACCAGGTTGAACAAAGCTAGATAGTTGGTACATCACGACCCGTCCGCCATGATCCCGTGCCGGGTGGAAACAAAGATGTTGTCTTGAATCAACGCAAAGGTGTCTCCGTGAACCTCAACAGCATATCCCGCTTGTTGTTTTTGATTGTGATGGATGAAATTTCTGAAAATGCGAATATTGTTCAGCCGAGTACTTCTGGGGTCCCGATGGTCTCCGCAGACGTCAGGTTGGTCGGTGCTCGTGACATATACGGCCAGGCCAGTCGGAGATGTCGTTGCGATCGATGATGATACGGCTGGCACTGTCGAGAGGCGACAGACCCGCGGCCTCATCGAGATTCTCATCTGTGCCCCGGTTTGGCCCGCGCAGTCGAATCCCGGTCACACGTATGTCGCTGTAACGGATATCGAGCAATGTTCCTTTACACGCCTTCGCCACCCACAGTTCAGGTTAAAAAAGCGTATCGCATCGATTGCCGAGGATCGTCACGCCCTCAGGCACATATAGGGTAGCTTCCAGCTCGATGGAGACGCCGAAGTCTACTTTGATCAGCGTTCCCCAACGAGCCACATTGACAGCCCTCACAAAAGCATTTGTCTGCGGTACTCGCACGAAGCCACTAATCGGCTTGCGGGAACTCTTGTGGGTTGCCACGAAGGTCCAGAATTCCTGATCGACAAGATCTCGAGAGGCCAAGACCAAGGGCGTTTTATCGGCGCTGCAGTTGTTCAGGACCTTGACCATGCGAGACCGGTCTGCCGCGAGAATCATGCTGTCGCCATCGAGAGAACACCGTTGTCCTAACGCCAAGACTGAGCCAGCGGGTTGCTCATCCTGCAATTCGAGCGAGAGTCTCCTACCATGTTCTGAGAAGTCATCGGAGTGGCCATGATGAGTGGCGCGGAACGATTGAGGCGTTGCTTCGCTGGTCCTGCATCACGGTTCCCTTGTTCGGCAGAGCGAGTGCCGGTGCTGGAGCAGCCGGTGCCTCGGCACGAAGGTCCTGGATGATCGGAGCAAGCAGTGGCCCACCTGGTCCAGTGGTAGGGGCCGAGGAAGCCGGCGTGACGGGGGTATCAATTCCAAAATTTCCAGGAGCCTTCACGTCCGGTGCAGCTGTCCCGGTCAGGTTCAGAATGATGCCTATCTGGGTACCACACGTTCCTGAACGGGTCGATCGGGAGAAGCTGGTGGAGCGGAAGGTTCGTCGACCCAGACGAATGCCGAACCGCCGCTTTCGATCGCAAAAACCAGAACCGAGAACCAGATTATTCTGCGATGGATAAGGTCTGTGCTCATGGGCCCTCCTATACGAGAGCGGTTAAGTTTCTGAGCATGAGCCGTTATGTGCCAGTCCCCGCCCGCGCGATCAACTCTTTGAGTCCGTTTACATCCAGCGCCCCTGGCACCAACTCCGTTCCAACGATAAATCCCGGCGTGCCGCTGATACCGAGATCTCTTGCCAACGCACGGTTGCGATCGATTACCGTCTGCCATTCGGGGTTAGCCATATCGGTTTCGAGACGTTTTGTATCCAAGCCCACCTCTCCGGCAATCGACAGGATCAAATCTTTCGTGATGTCGTCGGTAGTGGCTAAGAGCGCTTCATGAAAGGCCTGATGTTTACCTTGTGCCTTCGAGGCGAGCGCCGCTTTTGCTGCGAGTTCGGAGGCTTCGCCAAGAATCGGCAGGTCTTTGTATACAACCTTCACGCGCACATCGTCTTGTTGTAATTGTGTCACAGCGCCAGCCACGCGTTTGCAATAGCCGCAGCGATAGTCGAAAAACTCAACCAGGGTCACCTTCCCTGCTGGATTGCCGCTGACTGGTGACGAGGGATCATGCAGCAAGTCGTTCTGCCTGGTGACGAGGGCCACCTTCGAACGCTGTCGCTCGTCTTCCTGCCGCCTCGTTTCTAAGGCTTGCAGCGATTGCTCGATCACTTCAGGGTGAGTGCGGATATAGCGCTCGATTGTCTGTTCCATGGTCTGCGTTGACGCAGGACCGGGTGAATCAGCCGGCTCGGCAAACGAAAGCGACGGCAGCGCAAAAAGAAACATCACCAGAAAACACATAGCCGACTCACGGCATCGGCATGGCACAGTCGTAGACCGCTCGATCATGGATGAGTCTCCTGTGTTGGCATAAAATCGTGAACTGCTGGAATCGGACATTGTACGGCGCGAATGGTGACTGAGGAGCGAACGATCCGACTGAGCAAAGCGGTGACAGCAGTCGCGGAGGGCACCTCACCTTCGCAGTTCGGAGCAGCGCTCTGTTGGAGTGCACCGCCATGGTCTTGAGAGAGATTGAGGTGTCATCCTGGTGGTGCTGGCAGGTTGACCCGTGCGCTGCTCCTCGTGTGCCTCGATTGCAATTGGAATATTGGAGCAATTCTCCGCCGCCTATACGTGAGGAGATCCGACCAACACACTCATGAAAATGAACGTTCCCCGCGCTGTCTGTATCATCGTGACCTCGGCATGGGCCAGACAAGCCAATTGATTCTGGTCAGTAAGTCGGGCGGATACTCAGAAAGGTTCAGTGGATATACGTATGAAAAAATCGATAATCGAGGTTGTTCGATGGATGGTTCGACTCTCAATCGAAGTCTCCACGGTGCCGAGATATGCAACCTAACCGAACACCGAGTTATGAGCCTGCCAGGAGACAAGAATATGCGATACATGTGCACTGGGTCAATCGCTGCATAGGGCATCCTACGGCGTGCTGTGTTGGCTTTAAGTCAGCATCTTCACCGGGATTCACGTATTCTGGACAGAGGCAGCGGCATTCCCCCTCTCTATCTTGGCACGATGCCGAGATGGAGATGGCGCCTGCATGAGCAAGGCGCAGGAGTTCCGTGAGTCGGATCTCTCCTGGGCCACTTCACGCGAGACAGACCCCAGGGTGGATCCATTAGGCGTCGACCGCTAGAGCCGAGGAAGGGCCTTTTTGGCAACGGCCTTGATCTTGGCGGCGGCGGAAGGACCCTTCGGCATGCTCACTCGCAACGTCAGGTCTCCCTTTTTGGCAAAAAGTTCAGCCGAAAAATCGGAATACTGCTCGTTGAGGAACGCATCTTTCGCTACCTCCGGCACCGAGGCAGTTGATTTACCACCGAACATTTTTCGCATGTCATCGAAGTTTCCTTCGTGGAGATTGATCATGAACCAGCTCGAATCTTTCGCAACCGTATACTCACAGGACACTTCGCCTGAACTGGGGTCGGGCGGAGTGGGTCCCTTGCTGATTTTCCCCACAATTTCTTCCAGTTCTGCGAGGGTGATGAGCTTACACGGATCGGGGATCGCACGGCCTGCAGATAGGGGTGCTGTTATGAGACAGGCGAAGACTACGACTAGCCAACTGGAGAGAAAAAAACGACTCGCTGCTGAACGCATTGCATGTCTCCTTCCGGTAGAAGCAAGAGGTTCACTACGCGCTCCAGGTAGTTTGATTTGCAAAGAATCAATGATGCCATGCAGACCTTCATTATCGCGGCATATCAATCGGTGCCCCCTAGCGTCCATATGGACTGGATGCAGCGATCTCAAGTTTGCGCTGTTGATGAGCCGCTCCATAGAATGGAATCGAGGCTGCCTCATGGCGTCTGGAAACGCTTGAGGTTCGGCTGAATGAGATTACTCTGTTGAATTTGGATATTCGGCTGAATCGTGAGGACGGCCTGCTTCGTGGCGCTGGGAAGGGTCAGCGCCAGGGAAGCGATTACTGCAGATCTGAGTTCTGACACGGCGCCACTACTGGGTGACTTTTGAGCGGGTGTCGTCACAATGGCTTGTGACGCTTGCGATAAAGCTATGGAAGGGCGGAATGGCGAGTTTCTGACGCCGCGCTCCTGCACGTCCTGGCTCACATCGGGTGTTTCCGATAGAGCTGGAATCTCATTGAATGCAACCGGCACTTCGGTCGGTTCCGCCTGCTTCACTTCCGTCGGAGCAGACTCCGTCTGCTCGGTCTCTGGAAAACCTCGAGACAGCACGCTGAAGGGATTGGCCTGTTTCATATCAGTGGCGGTGACTTGTTGAGAGAAGGGAGCGAGGAGTGACGCCGTGATGGTAACCTGACCCGATAATATGGAAGATCCACTGCGGAGTGCGACGGTTCCTCTCTCTGCGCCACCCGGTATAACAATGGAGGGAGGGACCGAGACGAGCGATGAGTTCGAGCTCGAGAGATAAATGGTTTTCCCACGTGGTGGCGTCGGCCCTTCCAAGACGACGATCGCGGTGGATACTTGCCCTGGGTGAACGGTGCCTGGATTCATTGTCACCTCGACCAACTGGTTCGGAACGATCTCAAACTTGGTGCTGGCTACTGATTGTGCAGGAGAGGGCACCGTTGGGCTGACAGTCAGACGCAATTCATACAAAGCCGGCGGGAGGCTATGAAAGGTCACTTGGGAAGAAGAGGAGGAGGAGACCCAGCTGCTTTCACAGGGTTGTGTCGCGTAGGTGCAGGGATTTTGCATGGGAGTCGGCTGCGGCCCGAGCATCCCGGACCTGGTATGCGTCAAGTCTTGCAACTCCCAGGTGTATCCCAAGTTCGGCGTGAGCTCAGGCTTTACCCCAGTAGCTCGCCATTGGATGCTGAGCGGCGTGCCTTCCGGAATAGCGGTTCTGGCACTGGTTCGGAAATCGACGCGATAGCCTTGGGTATTTTGCAGTAGTTCCCCGCACAGGAGATGCACATGATCGAGGTACAGTCCTGCCCGGCCTTCCAGAGCAACGCCCACCCGAGTCCAATCATCCTGTGAACGGTTGTTCCCGGCAAGCGGGCGATAACAGAGGTCTTGCGACGCCTCGACTGTGAGGGGATCGGGATCGCCATAGCTGCCGACCTGACGGAACCCTTTGATGACAGGAGGCTGATACTCTGTTCGGATTTTTAACGCTGTGCAGTTGATCCCCAGCGATGCAACAACGTTGGTTCCGCTGAAGTATTTGATGGTGCCCTCAAGGCCAACGAGCGCCTGGCCGACGGGACAGGCCTTATGAAACCGTGAGCCTCCGGTGCCGCCAGCCGATGCCGTTTCGTAGACGCCTCCGACCCAGGTCCCGGAGACCGGGTCGATTTTCACGCAGAGACCGGCAAGGCGATCGATCACCAGACCCGATTGCCCGGTGACTCCCACCAGTACCGCCGATTCACCGCAGTCGAGTCTGTACGGTGCGCCGCCGGCTCCACCGATCCCGTCAAAGGGAGCGAACCTGGCCCATGCAGAGGAGGTCGCTACCGCCAGAATGGTCACAACTGCGAAGACAATTCCTCTAGCATGTGCAGTGAGAGCCGGTCTCTGCGCCACGGGTTCGAAACAGATTTGATTCCAGCCTGGGATGTGCATCATGCTTCCTCCTCTTCGTCGTTCAAATTTAGTTCAAGGAGACGTTCTCTGAATTCATTTAAAATCCTGGGGTGTGACATCTGCCCCCCTTGGGCGCGTTCTGCGAAGAGTTGCACGTAATTCTCTCGGACAAACGTCGAATGTACCGTGTACCATCCGAATTATGTGTGCACGGTGTTTTGACCGTCCATCAATACGCCTCCCGCGAATACCGAATAGAGAAAACCACGCCGAACTGTCCCATGACGGATTTGATTTCTTTGCCGATGGAGGCTTCCTAGACGCGAAGGCTGCCGTCGTTTCCTCCGGTGGCGATGGTCTTGCCGTCCGGCGAAAAGGTGACGGCTCGGACGATCCCAACGTTGGACGTGACCGCGTTAAGTTCTTTTCCCGTTTCTACGTCCCACAGACGAATCGACATGTCGGCGCTGCCGGAAGCAAGGACCCGCCCATCCGGTGAGAATGCAAGTGCATGGATGGTTCCCATATGATCGCGCAAAAGACGAAGATCCCGTTCGGCATCAGGGTCCCACAATCGGATCGTCTGATCGGTACCGTCCGAAGCCACCAGTTTGCCATCCGGAGAAAATATGATGGTGAGGACTTCGTTCGTGTGACCGATCAGAACTCGCGAGGCCTGTTCAAGGGCAAGTCCGATGGCTGGCAGCGCAATCAGCCCCACCATCAGCAGGATGGTCAGTACACAGCAACGACCAATGACACGATTCCTGAATTGTCCGGCCATGGAGCCATTTCTAGCGTTGCCCGCACATGAGGCTGAAAGAGTACGATGCGTGGCCCTCTCATCGAGATCCATGTGTAGGTCGCGTCATCCAGGTCGCAGGTTCGAAAGGCTGAGGCGAGTGAGTCTATTAGTCGGTGTTGGGCCTTGTCAAAGGAATTGGGCGGGTCTCCAACCAAAGAGGGGGTATACCATTTTGATATGTGAAAGGTTTCAGAAAACACCTCTAGCGCAAAGGGGCGACGTTTCTATCGATCAAAATTAAGGAATCGACCGGCGTTGAACGCAAGAGCCGTGCTTATTGCTCCTCCCATATGAGAGCGGCCCGCACTCATATGAGCTCATGCCTCAAGTTGCGCCATCATGCGAACGGGATCCCAATAGCCCCACATGGCTTGAATGGTACCACCGTCGTTGGCTTCGAAGTCATCAATGCCCTTACAGGTTGCAGTTTCCCCGTTGGCTGCGACACCCCGAGCCGTAACCTTCATAGCCGCGCGGTGGCCTGTGGCGGCAACAAAATCATCGGTGAGCCCAATCTCAGTGAACGCGGTCTGGACGGATACGAAAAACGCTCGAAGCTCATCCTTCCCCTGGATGGGCGACGCCCCCTAGGAGGCGTCGCTGACGGCATCATCCGCAAAACAGGCCAGCCAGGCATCCACATCCATCGCGCGCGTCGCGGGAAAATAGCGGGTGATGAGGATCTGCATCGCCTCAGGCGTCATGAAAACTTCTTCATGAAATGTCATGGCTGGGTAGTGGTCTCGTTCTGACTACTCATACGCAGAATAATCTGTGTATGATCTACGACTTGGGATCTGTCAGGGAGAGGTGCCGCTCTGCATGGTAGGAGCTGCGGACGAGCGGGCCGGATTCGACGTGCGCAAAGCCTATGGCCATCCCCTCCTCTTTCAAGACCGCAAAATCGCTGGGGTCGTAGTAACGAGCAACGGGCAGGTGCTCTTTCGTCGGCTGAAGGTATTGACCGATGGTCATGATATCGCAGCCGACGGATCGGAGATCGCGCATCACGTCGCGGGCCTCATTCATGGTTTCTCCCATCCCAAGGATCAACCCGGACTTGGTACGCATGCCCAAATGCTTCGCCCTACCGAGAAGCTCGATCGACCGTTGATATTTCCCCTGCGGTCTGAGGGACGGGAACAACCGCCTGACGGTTTCAATGTTGTGATTGAGAATCTCTGGCTTCTCGGCACAGACCGTCGCGAGGGCAGTCTCATTGCCTTCGAAGTCAGGAATCAGCACTTCGATCGTGCAGTCATGGCTGAATAGCCTGGTCTGCCGTATTGTGTCGGCAAAGATCGCCGCCCCGCCATCTGCTAATTCATCCCGGTTCACCGAGGTGATGACCGCATGGTGCAAACCCAACGCCTGGACCGCCTCCGCAACACGTCGAGGTTCCCTATGATCGATTGCCATCGGTCGGCCTGTCGCGACTGAACAGTAGTGGCAACGTCTGGTGCAGATGTCGCCAAGGATGAGGAACGTCGCGGTGCGTGCATTCCAACATTCCCACCGGTTCGGGCATCGCGCTTCTTCACAGATGGTATGGAGCTTGAGCCGGTCCATCGTCTGCTTGATGTCGAGGTAGTCCGGACCGGTTGTCGCTTGGACTTTGAACCAGGGCGGAAGGCGCCTGGAAGAACTGACGGCTGATGGCTGACGGCTGATAGCCTTGGATGAATCAGAGAGCGAAGATCGGAGCTGGTCGAGCGGTATAAAGCTCATGGAGTCTCCTTGGGCGGGAGTAACTCCGAAGGATGTTCAAGGATACGTTTAAACTCTTTCAGAAAACCGGCCCCCTGCATACCATCCAGAGCCCGGTGGTCGCAGGATAGCGTCACCTTCATGCGCCGGCCCGCCTTGATCGTGCCGTCTTTAACGACAGCCGCGTCGAGAATGGTACCCACAGCGATGGATGCTGCCTGAGGAGGGATGAGGACCGCAATGAAGTTTTCCACGTCGAACATTCCCAAGTTTGAGATCGAGAAGGTGGCGTCCGTGTATTCCTGCGGCTGTAAGCGTTTGTTCCTGGCCCGGTCGATCAGCGTCCGCGATTCGGTCGAGATATCGTCCAGCGACTTTCCGCCGCAATTGCGGATGACCGGCGTGATCAAGCCGTCCTCGACACCGACGGCGATGCCGATATCAATATGCGCATATCGTCGGATGGCATCGCCGGTGAATGACACATTGATGCCCGAATGACGGGTGAGCGCAATCGCCGCGGCTTTGATCAGCAAGTCGGTGACGGATGGATGCGTTGCCCGGGTGTGTTTGAACTGATCACGGAACCGCTCTGCCTGCTCCATATCGATCTCGCTCGTCAAATAAAAGTGAGGCACCGGCGCTTTGCTTTGTGTCGTCGCTCGCGCAATAGCTTTCCGCATCTGGCTCAGCGGCTGGTCCGTTCCGGCCTGCCGCATCGGCGAAGACGTTGCGGCGTTTACAACATCTTCTTCCACGATTCGTCCGCCGGGGCCGGTTCCAGTAACGGTGGAGAGATCGATTCCCCGGTCGGCAGCAAGCGCTTTCGCGCGGGGCGAGGCGATAAAACGGGTTTCCACTGAACTCGCCGCGTGTGAGGCGTGTGCCGGACCGGCAGTAGGCAACGCGCTTGTCGTTGCTCCAACGCCGACCGACGGTGCGACAGTGATCGTATCTGTCAATGCCGAGGTAATATCCTCATCCGCGCCGCCAATGACACCGATCAACGTTCCGGACATCACGGTTGCGCCGTCCTGCACCAGAATCTTGCGCAGGATACCGGAGGCGAAGGCTTCAAGATCCATGATCGCCTTGTCTGTTTCAATTTCAGCGAGTGCCTCCCCTGCCTGCACCGAATCCCCTTCGTGTTTCTTCCACGCAAGGAGGACGCCCTCTTCCATCGTGTCGGTTAATTTGGGCATTACAACGCGACTAGCCATAAAAGTCCCTCACGAATGCTGAAAGAGTCCCTCAACTTCGCTCTCGGGTCGACACAATCCTCAACGTAGCTCTGATGCTACGCCTCCGGTTGTGTCATACCCTGCGGTCTCGTTGGACGGCCTTTTTGAGCATCCTTAAGATAGAGGAGTTGCCTTACAATCATCATCACTATTTAACTACTAGTAACACGACGAAACCATGCGAAGACGTGGCTGATCAATCCACCTGGTGTTTCAGGCTGCCTCGCGGGGTCCGGATACTCAATCCAAGGCTGCTGAGAACCCAAGTAGGTGCCCTCCTTGACGCTCAGTTGGCTGCGGAGTTGCGAGTAGCCCTGTCCTTGGAGCGTACGAATTAATTCCTCCAGCGCGGCTCCCGGTGTGTCTTGCCCTGTGGTCCTCACGCGCGTCGTCTCATATCGCAGAATGGCACAATAGCCTGCGTCGGCTTGCTCAAGCACGACCGGCCTACTGAAGCCGCGTTCGCTGGGATCGACGCCGGCTAATTGATGTTTCTCCTGTGTCTGGTCTGACATGGCAAATCCCGGATAAAAAGCCGTACAAGACGGGCGGGGCGAGCGAGACGAGGAAACGAGGTGGAAATCTAATTTGTCCACATTGCGCCTTTCTCGCATATCCCGAGCGTCACGCTTTCCCTTGTATCAGAGAGCTCGGAACACTGCTAAAAGATCGCTCAATGCAATGGTCTTGCTCCGTAGGATGGCGCGCTCCGCCTGCATCGGCTCTATCGCCGAGGCTCGCTCATGGCCGCCTTTCAAAATTGCCGCCCCGAGGGCGAGCACGTCCTTACATTCCTTCTCGACGTTGCTCTTGACCACGGGATTCACCGCGAGGATGTCCGCCATCGTTGCGCGCGTCGTGGCGAGATGTGCGTGTAGTTCCTCATCCGGGTACGTCTTCCTGGCTGCCTCGTCGAGGCAACGATCGAGATACTGCGTCAGGAATACATAGAGCCGAACGAGCGTCTCCGTGATCTCGATATGACTGGGAGTCTTGGCTTGTGACGACATGGGTAATCGTGCCTCCTTTAGTTACTGTGTGCCGCACACGGATTTAACGGCTTCGATGACGCGCGCCTTGTCCGGGATAGCGGCATCTTCCAGCGGGCGACTATACGGCATCGGCACGTCTTCGCCGGTGACGCGCACGATTGGGGCGTCCATGTAGTCGAACGCCTCCGCATACACACTCTCGGCAATCTGCGCACCCAACCCGCAAAAACGCCAGCCTTCTTCGACGATCACGAGGCGTCCGGTCTTTTTGACCGAGGCCACGATCGTTGGGAGGTCCAACGGTTTGAGGGTGCGGGGATCGATGACTTCGACCTCGATGCCCTCTCGACTCAGTTGGTCAGCTGCCTCCAGCGCCAGCAGCAGCATCTTCGAGTAGGCGACGATCGTCGCGTTGTGTCCGGCACGCTTCACCTCGGCGACACCGATAGGGATGGTGTACTCCCCGTCTCCGACATCCCCCTTCGTGCCGTACAGCAATTGCGCTTCGATGAAGATGACAGGATTGTTATCCCGGATCGCGCTCTTCAGCAGGCCCTTCGCATCGTGCGGCGTGGCTGGCGCGATCACTTTCAATCCCGGCACGTGACAGAACCAAGCCTCCAGACTTTGCGAATGCTGTGCGCCTAACTGGTGAGCGGCGCTGCCCGGTCCGCGAATCACGAGCGGCACCGACAACTGTCCCCCCGACATGTAATGAATTTTGGCGGCGTTGTTGACGATTTGATCCAGCGCCAGAATGCCGAAATTCATGGTCATGAGTTCGACGATGGGATGCAGCCCTGCCATGGCGGCACCGATTGCCAGGCCCGTGAAGCCGGCTTCCGTGATCGGAGTATCCACCACCCGCTGCGGGCCGAATTCCTCCACGAAGCCCTTGCTGACCTTAAAGGCTCCCTGGTAGTAGCCCACTTCCTCGCCGATCAGAAAAATGCGCGAGTCTCGGCGCATCTCCTCCCGCATGGCTTGGTTGAGCGCTTCCCGATAGGACAGCACCATGGATGTCTTACTCCTCCCGCATCACGTCGGTGTACAAGGCCGATGGGTCTGGAAAAGGACTATCATCCGCGAACCTGATGGCGGTCGTTACGACCTCGCTGACTTCCCGCTCAAGCTGTATGAAATCGACCTCGGCCCCTAAACTGTTGCTCAGAATCGTCTCCTTCAGCAATAGAAGAGGGTCGCGCTTGCGATGCTCCTCCACTTCTTCTTTGGTTCGGTAATGCCCGTGTGCCGGATCGGACATGGAGTGGCCCATGAACCGGTAGGTCATTGCCTCAATAAAAAATGGTCCCTGCCCCGCGCGCACCTGCTCGACGACCCTGTGCATCACATCCCGCACGGCCAGGACATCCATGCCATCCACGCGCTCAGCCATGATGCCATAAGAGCGGGCCGTCTCAGTCACGTCCGCACAAAGTGCGATGGCCCGTTCGGCCGGCGTCGCCATCCCGTAGCGATTATTCTCGCAGACGAAGATCACAGGAAGTTTCCACAAGGCTGCCAAATTGAGTGCTTCGTGTGCCTGGCCGCTCGGGATTGCCCCTTCACCGAAGAAGCAGACGGTCACAAGGTCGAGTTGTTGATACTTGGTCGCGAACGCGAGGCCTGTGGCAAGGGGAATGTGACCTCCGACAATGGCATAGCCCCCCATGAACCGGCGCGGAGCATCTACCAGGTGCATGGAGCCGCCTTTGCCTTGGCAGAGGCCCGTCGCTTTGCCGAACAGCTCAGCCATCACGTGGCTGGGATCGGAGCCTCGGGCGAGACAGTGCCCGTGGTCGCGGTACGCGCTGATGGCGTAGTCATCCGGTCGAAGCGCAGCGATGGCCCCGACCGCAATGGCTTCTTCGCCGATATAGAGATGCAGGAATCCGGCAATTTTTCCAAGGGCATACATTTCCGCCGATTTTTCTTCGAATCGACGGATCAGCAGCATTTGACGATAGAGGAATAGTACGTCGACCCGATCCATACTTGGCATTATGAAGCGTCTAGAAACCGGACTCAATCCCGACCATATGAAGTCAGACAAGCACCTTCACGTCGGTGCCTTCGACTTTGACTTCATAGCGCTCCACTTTCGCGGAAGGGTTTGCCACACATTCGCCGGTTTGGATGTTGTATTGCCAGCCATGCCAGGGACAGGTGACGACGTTCCCTTCGACGTCCCCTTCTCCCAGCGGCCCGCCTCGATGGATACAGGTGTTGTCGATGGCGTGAAAGGTACCATCCACATTGAAGACCGCAAGAGTCTTCCCGTTCACTTCCGCGACAATCCCATGGCCCGGTTTTACATCGTTGATGCCTGTCACCCGTACGAACTCTCCCATCGCCTGTCCCGTCCTTTCGTCTGTCGGTTATGTTTTCGTAAACGGTTTTTTGAGTTTGCTCAGCAGGCTTTCGATCGGTGGAACGCCCTTCGCGGCTCCAGTGATTTCCGACACGATTTTCTGTGCGATCTCACGGAATGCAGCCGACTGTGGAGAAGCTGGATTGGCCACGACGATCGGGTTGCCGGAGTCACCGCCATCGCGAATAGCCGGATCGATCGGTACTCGACCGAGGAACGGGATGCCGAGTGTGGCGGCGGCTCGCTCCCCTCCACCATGCGAAAATATTTCCGTCCGCTCGCCGCAGTGGCCGCAGAGGAAATAACTCATGTTCTCGACAATGCCCAGGAGCGGCACATTTACCTTTTGGAACATCATCATGCCTTTGCGAACATCGTGCAGGGCCACTTCTTGAGGCGTCGTCACGGTGACCGCACCGGTCAGCGGGACCAATTGGGTGAGGGTGAGCTGCGCGTCTCCGGTACCGGGCGGCAGATCGATGAGCAAATAATCCAGCTCGCCCCACAGCACGTCGCGGAAGAGTTGCTGAATGGCGGTATGGACCATTGGCCCGCGCCAAACGACGGCCGTGTCTTCGGGTACGAAGAAACCCATGGAGATGAGTTTCACACCGTGACTTTCGGCAGGAACGATCTTGCCGTCTTTCTGTTCCGGTGGTTTAGTCACACCCATCATCATGGGAATGTTGGGACCGTAGATATCCGCGTCGAGCAGTCCAACTTTGGCGCCTGTTAAGGCGAGAGCCACGGCCAAATTGACGGAGACGGTCGATTTACCGACCCCGCCCTTTCCGCTGCTGACAGCGACGACGTATTTCACGCCTGGAATCAGATTGTCTTTCCCGTGACCAGTCTGTGGTCCGGCAGGATGTTCATCAGCCATGGAGTGTTTCTCCTCTACTTTCTAATCGAATAGGACTGACTCTCGGGCCAGCGATTCCATCATAAGCGAAGGACAGGACGAAAGAAAATAGGTCTATTGCGCTATGGGTGATAGCGCAATAGGGGAATAGATAGCAGAATGAGGAAAGGGTCAGTCGGGATTTTTTTCCGAACCTATTTACCCGACGGTGGGATCGTTGCGTCGCAGGTTCTGGGCCAGCCCGAACATCCAGAGGGTGTAAATGATCCACTTCGAAGGATCGAAATTGTACCACTTCGGTCCGTTGCGAAAATCGCGTGCGTAGGTGTGATGAAAATTGTGATAGCCCTCGCCAAAACTGACGAAAGAGATCAGCCAGCTATCGCGGCTGCTGTCCTGCGTGCCGTGCGGTTGTGTCCCCACCATGTGACAGAGCGAATTGATAGTGAAGGTGGAGTTCAACACCATGAACATCCGGAAGAGGCCACCCAAGAGAAAGGCGCTGATACCGCCCTGCCAGCCACCATGCCAGACACCAAGGACAAAAGGAAGCAGAAGTCCCGTGACCACGATCGGCCAGTAGTAGCGATGTTGCCACATCACGACAGGGTCGCGGCGTAGACGGATCTCGTACTTCTCCGTGCGATGGGGAGTATTGTAAAAAAGCCAGCCGCAGTGGCTGTGCCAGAATCCCTTGGTCACGTTGTAGGGATCTTCTATTTGATCGGTCTTGGCGTGATGGCGGATGTGGTCGCTACCCCACTTCAGGGCAGAATTTTGAAGCGCCCAACCACCGGCGACGAGGATACAGACCTTGACCCAGCCAGGACATTCGAAACTCTGATGCGACACCAGCCGATGATAGCCGACGGTGATACCCATGCCCGTGACAATATACATCACAAAGGACAGGATCCAATCAAAGAGACTGAATCCATAGTAATAGCCATAGAGTGGGATACCGACCACCGTGGCGGCAACGATGGCGCAGAATAGCACAAAGTTCAACGGCACAAACACATCTTCGGTCAGTGCGGCTTTGGTAGTTGTGGCGATCATCGCTTCTCCTTGGAGAACTCATCCATCACTTCATCGGACCACCCAATGGGGAAGATGAAGCACGAAAAACAGCATACCGAATTTATGAAAATGTTTCAACCGAATGCTCAGAGTGTATACTGACGCTGTCCCTTCATCTCACTGAGAATGAGGTGCCGATGTCGACAATGTCTTTCTCCCTTGAACCTGCGGTTTACCGTATCGGTGAACAGCTTGCTCGCCTCTCTGCCGGTCGAACTCCAACGCTCTTTGAGCGCCGCTGGTGGTCGCAAACGGCTCTCAATCTGGCCATGCAGGACAGCGCTTTTAAGACACAGCTGTTTCGATTCATTGATGTCCTGCCATCGGTTACCGATGACGAGCAGGTGATGACACTGGCGCGCGAGTACTTGGGCGATGGAGCCACACCACTCTTCGTCACCCGATGGGGGCTCAAAGCCATTTCCGCCACCAGCTTAGGGGCTCGGCTGAGTGGGAAGGCAATCAGGAGCCAGGTCGAGCAGATGGCAAGAACCTTTATTGCCGGAGCGACAGTCGAGGAAGCGACGCCGCGATTGACTGATCTGTGGCAACAGGGGCGGGCCTGCTCGGTCGACTTGTTGGGCGAGGCCACCATCAGCGATCGTGAGGCCGATCGGTACCGTGACCGCTGTCTAGAAGCCCTGACGCTCCTCGCACAAGAGGCATCCGTGTGGCCGTCCATTTCCTTACTGGAACGGGACCATCTCGGGCCAATCCCACGAGTACAGCTCTCGCTTAAAATCTCCGCCCTCTCTCATCATCTCGATCCGATCGACCGGGAAGGGAGTTACCGTTCTGTGGCGGCGCGACTTCGACCCATCCTCGATCTGGCGATGCGCCTCCCTGCTTCGTTGATCTTCGATATGGAACAAGCCGATACGAAAACGTTGCTGATAGAGATCTTCACCAGGCTTTTCTCGGAGCCTTCCTACAAGGCCTATCCGCATGCAGGTCTCGCGTTGCAAGCCTATCATCGTGAGACGGCACAAGATATCAACGGCCTTCTGTCCTGGGTTCGTCAGCGTGGGGTGCCCATCGCCATTCGACTGGTGAAAGGGGCCTACTGGGATTCGGACACGATCCGCTATCGGCAACGAGGCTGGGCTGTTCCTCTCTTTGAACACAAAGTATTGACGGATGCCAACTATGAGTCGCTCACGCATCTCATGTTATCTCAGTCATCTCTCATTCGACCAGCCTTCGGGACACACAATCTCCGCACATTGGCCTACATCGAGGCGGTTGCGGAGTCGCTTGGGCTTCCTCCAGAGGCCTGGGAATATCAGATGATCTATGGCATGGCCGAGCCCTTCCAGCATGCAGTCACGCAGCATGGGCGCCGATTGCGGCTCTACACCCCGGTGGGTGATCTATTGCCAGGTATGGCCTATCTCGTCCGACGGTTATTGGAAAACACTTCGAATGAATCATTTCTACGTAAGGAGTATGTGGAGTGCCAAACTTTGCGTACGTTGTTGGCTCCGCCTGTGCTTGAGAGGCTGAGTCAGAAGCAGCCTTTCGTGTCTCAGCCAACCCGTACGCAGGAGTTTAGGAATGAACCGCAGCGTGATTTTTCACAAGCCGACAGCCGAATGGCGATGCAGCAGGCTCTGACGACCGTGAGGTCGCAACTGGGTCGGCAATGGACTTCGTCGTCCGAGGAGTTGCGCCTGACGGGGCCTCTCATCGAGTCTCGCAACCCCGGCCGTCCGGATGAAGTCGTGGGCCGGTTGTCCGGCGCGAGTTCGGATGATGTCGAGCAGGCGGTGCGCCGGGCGGTGCGGGCATGGGAGTCTTGGCGTGACACCACAGCGGAACGACGAGTGGAGATCTTACATACGGCCGCTTCGCTCATGCGAACGCGGCGAGATGAGTTGGCGGCTTGGGAGATTCTGGAATGTGGGAAGCCGTGGCGAGAGGCAGATGCGGATCTCGTTGAAGCAATCGATTTTTTGGAATTTTATGCCGCGGACTGGCGCCGGCTCGCTTCCCCTAAACGGTTAGGACAGGAGCCGGGTGAATTGAACCAACGTCTCTATAGTCCTCGCGGGGTGACGGCTGTCATCGCCCCTTGGAATTTTCCGTTGGCGATTCCCACAGGCATGGTATCGGCAGCACTTGTGACCGGAAATTCCGTGATCTTCAAACCCTCCGAGCGTTCGCCGATGATGGGGTATTGGCTCACCGAGATCTTGCGGGAAGCCGGTGTACCTGAGGGGGTACTCTGTTGTTTGCCGGGTGGACCCGACATCGGACGAGCGTTGGTGCGCCATCCCGAAATCGCGACCATCGTCTTTACCGGTTCTAAGGACGTAGGGCTCGGCATCCTGAAAGACGCCAGTACTCTTATACCGGGGCAACAAATAGTCAAGCGGGTACTGGTTGAAATGGGAGGGAAAAACGCGATCATCGTGGATGAGACTGCGGATCTCGATGACGCGATTACCGGAGTGGTCGCATCGTTCACCGGCTATACAGGACAGAAATGCTCCGCCTGCTCACGGGCGATCGTCCATGCGGCGATCTACGACAGTTTTCTGGTTCGACTCAAAGAGGCAGTGCTGAGCTTGAAGGTCGGCAATCCGGAAGAGCCTGGTACGCAGGTTGGGCCGGTGATCGATCGTCGAGCACAGGCGAAGATTCAGGACTACATCGAGATTGGAAAGAAAGAAGCCCGCTTGCTGATGGATGGGACTGTGACGGGACCTGGGTGGTATATCGGACCGACGGTCTTTGCCGATGTAACGCAGACCGATCGAGTTGCCCAGGAAGAAATATTTGGGCCGATTCTCGCGGTGATGAAGGCTGCCTCATTTCAGGAAGCGCTGACCCTGGCAAACTCGACAGCCTATGCCCTCACCGGTGGCGTCTATTCACGAAGCCCAGCCAATTTGGAGTTGGCACGGCAACGGTTCGACGTCGGGAATCTCTATCTCAATCGTCCGATCACCGGCGCGTTAGTTGGCCGCCAACCGTTTGGAGGCCATCGACTCTCCGGAGTCGGAGCGAAGGCCGGAGGTGAAGAGTACCTGACGCAATTCGTGGTGACCCGTGTAATCAGCGAGCAAACCCTCCGTCAGGGATTCGCGCCGGCCGAGTGAGGCCCTCGCTGGCTTGATCTCGAAGGACTCCAGCTCTTCCGTGATATCCGTGACTATGCCCCGATCGTCCAACGGTGAAAGTTCCTGTCGCTCGACGTACTTGACCAATCCTACGCCCTTCACAAACCAAGCGGT